>WNGB01001691.1_pt1 | contig 36221 bp, 41 predicted proteins | sample 5400681 | NCBI WGS metagenome assembly WNGB01 (sample SAMN13153367, study PRJNA577476) | soil metagenome | isolation source: 115 cm soil or saprolite under grassland replicate 2 | place: USA:California | collected 2016-06-15 | reverse complement strand
TGGCCAGCTTCCCCACCGGCACCGGCGAGCCATCGTGTGTAGCGGTGTGACGCGTCTCTGGTGGATGTCGCGGGCAACGCATGGCGCGGCAGTCCTCGTTCCATGTGGGGGGAGCTCGCTCCCCCCACGGCCCCCCAAGAGCGCCTGTGCCATGGTCGGGTTGATCCACTAGCTGCGGCCTGGGTCGCTCTAGCTGAGGCGGTCGGGGTTGCCGCGTCGGCGGTCCGGCTGGGGGGCGTGCAACGGCCGCGTTGCCAGGAACAGCGAGTTGCTCAGGGCGATCCGGAACGGCTCCACCAGCCCCAGCACGAGCATGATCGCGGCCTGGCCGAGCAGCGCGACCCCGGGGGCGTCGCCGACCCGGCCGATCGCCTGCAGCAGCCCGATGCCCAGGCAGATCGGGAAGTGGGCGACGGCCACCCGGTGCGACACGGACGCGGCCAGGCGGACGCGGCGCTCGCCGTCGAGCACGATCCGCTGGGTCAGCACGGCCAGGAACGCGAAGGCGACCGCGATGAGCGGCACGGTACCGACCTCGAAGGCGGTGCGCTCGCGCTGGCTCAGCGTGGCCAGGTCCCGGCCGCCGAGCAGCAGCAGGGCCACCAGGGAGGCCAGCGCCAGGTAGAGGAACTGCAGCAGCGCGCCCCGGAAGCCGGGTCCGGTCGACCGGCGTGCGGCGGCGAGCGCCTCGCCGGGCCGGTGCGGGCCGGGCTGGAGCGCGCTGGCCAGGTAGGCGACCAGGAACAGCTCCGCCAGCACGCCGGCCACCACCAGGACCAGGCCGCCGACGACCTGGACCGTCTGGGAGGCCCTCTGGATCGCGAGCGCGGCGGCGCCAAAGGCCAGGGTGGCCACGGCGGCGAGCGGCCGGCGCTGGTACTGGCGGCCGGCTTCGCGGACGATGGAAGCGAGCACTGTGATCTCCGGCGCAGGGTCGTGAGACGCGACCCTATCCTAGAGGGATCCCGGAGCCACCCGCCCCTCGAATGGAGCGCCGATGCCGTCCCAGACCGATGCCGTCCGCCTCACCTCGCTGTCCCACGGCGCCGGGTGCGCGTGCAAGCTGCCACTGGCCGCGCTCGACGAGCTGCTGCGGGCGGTCGGCCCCGGGCTCGGCGCCGCCACCGGCGACCTGCTGGTCGGTGCCGCCGAGGGCGACGACGCGGCCGTGTACCGCCTCGACGCGTCGACGGCGCTGGTGGTCACCACCGACTTCTTCACGCCCATCGTCGACGACGCGCGGGACTGGGGGAGGGTCGCCGCCGCCAACGCGCTGTCTGACGTGTACGCGATGGGCGGCCGGCCGCTGCTGGCGCTCAACCTCACCGCCTGGCCGGCCGCGACCCTCCCCATCGAGCTGCTCGCCGAGGTGCTGCGGGGTGGCGCCGAGGTCGCCCGGGAGGCGGGCTGCCTGGTCGTCGGCGGCCACTCGGTCGACGACCCGGAGCCGAAGTACGGCATGGCCGTGGTCGGCCTGGCCGACCCTGGCCGCCTGCTCACCGTCGACCGGGCCAGGCCAGGCGACCATCTCGTGCTCACCAAGCCGCTCGGCACCGGCGTGGTCGCCACCGCGCTCAAGCGGGGCGGCGCCGACCCCGGCTCGGTGGCGAGCGCGGTCGCGTCCATGACCGCGCTGAACGCGGCCGCCTCCGAGGCGGCCCTGGCCGCCGGCGTGCGCGCGGCGACCGACGTGACCGGCTACGGGCTCCTCGGCCACCTGCACCGCATGCTGCGCGCGAGCGGCGTGGCCGGCGAGGTGGACGCGGCCCGCGTGCCGTTCCTGCCCGGCGCCGCCGAGCTGGCCAATGCCGGGTTCGTCTCCGGCGGGACCAGGAGCAACCAGGCGTTCCTGGCCGGCAAGGTGGAGCTCGACCCGGGCATCCCCCCGGTGGTCGCCACCCTGCTCCACGACGCCCAGACCTCGGGCGGGCTCCTGCTCGCGGTCCCGCACGGCGCCCTGGCGGGCCTGGTCGACGATCTGCACGGTCGCGGCCTGCGGCCGGCGCTGGTCGGACGGGTGGTCTCCGGCCCGGCCGGGGCCGTCCGGGTCCGCCGCCTGCCACCAGGCTGAACCGGGGCCGGGCTCGTGGAGCGAAGCGGCAACTCCCGGCTGAGCGGGTGCAATGGTCGGCTCGCTGGTCGCGATGCTACGCTCGTGACCTGGGCATCCGGAGGCCGGAACACCGGCGCCGCCAGGGCGGTTGGACCGGGGTGACCGGGTGTGGACGTGGGTGGAAGGACCGATGTTCGAGATCGACAAGCACAGCTACGACGGGCTCGTCTCCCACGCCAGGGCCGAGTACCCCAACGAGGCGTGCGCGCTGCTGGGCGGGCCCGGGCGGGTGGAGAAGGTCTACGCGCTGCCCAATGCCGAGGCCAGCCCGACCTTCTACGTCGTCGAGCCCACGGCCCAGCTGCGGGCCATGACCGAGATGGACGAGCTGGGCTGGGACCTGGTCGGGATCTTCCATTCCCATACCTTCAGCGAGGCGTACCCGTCGCGTACCGACGTGGAGCTGGCGCGCTACCCGGACGCCGCCTACCTGATCCTCTCCCTGGCCGACCCGGAAGCGCCCCGGCTGCGCGCGTTCCGCATCGTCGACGGCCAGGTGACCGAGGAGCCGGTGGAGATCGTCGGCCAGGCGAGCCCCGCGGTGGCCGGGTGAGCCCGGTGAGCCGGGTGAGCCCGGTGCGCCCGGTGCGCCCCGCCCTGCCCCCCTCCGGACCTGCCGCCGGGCTCGCCTCCCCGGTCTGGCACCACCAGGGCCCGGCCGCCCGCTACGGGCGATGTCGGCGCCGGCACCCGAATGGTGCCTGAGCCGCGGCCAGCCTCGCCGCCCGCCGTCGGCGGCCGGCCGCCCGGCTGCCACCCATCCCAACCGCCCAGGAGGCCCGCCACCCATGCCCGTCGAAGTCCGCATCCCCACGATCCTCCGCAAGTACTCGGACGGCGCCAAGAGCGTCGCCGCCGAGGGTGACACCATCCGCAGCCTGATCGCCGACCTGGACGGTCGCTACCCGGGCATCGCCAGCCAGCTCCTCAACGAGGACGGCAGCCTGCACCGCTTCGTCAACGTCTACGTCAACGACGAGGACATCCGCTTCCTGGGTGCCCTCGACGCCAGGCTGGACGAGGGCGACGTCGTCGCCATCCTGCCCGCCGTGGCCGGGGGTTCCGGGGGGCTCATGCCGAGCCCCCCGGAGCACGGTGGCGCGGGGGAGTCCGGGGGGTGAGCGGGATGCGCTACGAGGACCTGGTCGACGCGATCGGCAACACGCCGCTGGTCGGCCTGCCCCGGTTCTCGACCCGGCCGGACGTGCGGCTCTGGGCCAAGCTCGAAGGGCAGAACCCGACCGGCAGCGTCAAGGACCGCATCGCCAAGGCGATGGTGGTGGACGCCGAGAAGAGCGGCCGGCTCATCCCGGGCGCGACCCTGCTCGAACCGTCCAGCGGCAACACCGGCATCGCGCTGGCGCTGGTCGCCCGGGCCCGCGGCTACCGGCTGGTGGTCGTGATGCCTGAGAACACCTCCCGGGAGCGCAGGCAGCTCCTCGAGCTGTACGGCGCCGAGGTCGTGCTCTCCCCGGCGGCCATGGGCTCCAACGGCTCGATCGAGCTGGCCAAGGAGCTGGCCGCCGCCAACCCCGACTGGGTCATGCTCTACCAGTACGGCAACCCGGCCAACGCGCTTGCCCACTACGAGACCACCGGGCCTGAGATCTGGCGGGACCTGCCCGAGGTGACCCACTTCGTGGCCGGGCTCGGCACCACCGGGACGCTCATGGGCGTGGGCCGCTACCTCAAGGAACAGAACCCCGCCGTGCAGATCGTCGCGGCCGAGCCCGAGTACGGCGACCTGGTGTACGGGCTGCGCAACCTCGACGAAGGGTTCGTCCCGCCGATCTTCGACGAGACCATGCTCGACGGGCGCATCAAGGTGAACTCGGCCGACGCCCTGCGCCGCACCCGCGAGCTGGCCGCGGTCGAAGGGGTCTTCGCCGGCATCTCGAGCGGAGCGATCCTGCACGTCGCGCTGCGGCTGGCCGAGCGGGCCCGGCGGGCCGACATCGTGCTGCTGGTCTGCGACGGTGGCTGGAAGTACCTGTCCACCGGCGCCTACGGCGCCGACCCGCAGCAAGCCGAGGAGGGGCTGCGCGGCCAGCTCTGGGCCTGACCGCGCCACCCGCGGCCCAGGGCCCGATCGCGGCTGCGGTATCGTGCCGGGCATGGACACGCGACCCATCGGGATCTTCGACAGCGGCGTCGGTGGGCTCACCGTCGCGCGCGCGGTGATCGACCTGCTGCCGCACGAGTCGGTGATCTACTTCGGCGACACCCAGCGCGGCCCCTACGGACCCCGTGACCAGGCCGACGTGCGCCGGTTCGCGAGGGAGATCATGGAGCTGCTGCTCGCCCAGGACGTCAAGCTCGTGGTGGTGGCCTGCAACACCGCCTCGGCGGCCGCTCTCGACGAGCTGCGCGCAGCCCACCCGGTCCCGGTCGTCGAGGTGATCGAACCGGCCGTGCGTGCGGCCGTCAGGCTCACCCGCAACCGCAGCATCGGGGTGATCGGCACCAAGGGCACGATCGGCTCCGGGCGCTACCTCGAGGCGATCCGGGCCACCCACGAGAACGTCACCGTCACCTCCCAGGCCTGCCCGGGCCTGGTCGAGTTCGTGGAGCGGGGCGAGACCACCGGCCAGGCGATCCTCGACGTGGCCGGCGCCTACCTCCAGCCGCTGGTCGGGGCCGACGTCGACACCTTGATCCTGGCCTGCACCCACTACCCCCTGCTGACCGGGGTCATCGGCTACCTCATGGGCCCCGACGTCTTCCTGGTCAACTCGGCCGAGTGGACCGCCCGCAACGTGTTCGCCGAGCTGACCCGGGCGGGCCTGCATGCCCCCTACGGGGCCGCGCCGAGCCACCGCTTCCTCGCCTCGGGCGACCCCCACCACTTCCGCCGGCTTGGCGCCCGCTTCCTCGGCCCGGAGGTCAACCAGGTGGAGCGGTGCAGCGCGGGGCCGGCCCTGACCCGCGACGAGCTGCCCGAGCCGGTCGAGGCCTCGGCGCCGTGATCCGGCTCACCGTGCTGGGGTCCTGCGGCACCTATCCGGCGCCCGGGCGGGCCTGCTCCGGCTACCTGCTGGAGGCGGCGCGCGACGGCGGCTGCACGGGCCGGCCGGTGCGGGTATGGGTGGACACCGGCGGGGGCACGCTGTCCAACCTGCTTCGCTACACCCCGCCGACCGAGCTGGACGCGATCTGGGTGAGCCACCTGCATGTCGACCACTGCAGCGACCTCCCGCTCGCCTGGTACACCCTCCGCTACGGCGACTTCGAGCCGGCGGGCACCCGTGTCCCGGTGTTCGGTCCGGCCGGCTGGGCCGACCACGTGCGTGGGCTCGTCTCCACCGGCACGTCGTCGGAGCTCGAGGACTCGTTCGAGGTGCACGAGCTCGCCGACGGCGAGCGCCTGCGCTTCGGCCCGCTGGCACTCACCGCGGTCGCCACCGTCCACAGCCTCGAGACCTACGGGGTCCGGGCCGAGGCCGGGGGCCGCACGATCGCCTACTCGGCCGACTCCGGGCCCTGCGACGGGCTCGGGCGGCTCGCCGACGCCGCCGACCTGTTCGTCTGCGAGGCGGCCTGGGCCGAGCAGCCCTCGGGCGCCGAACCGTTCCACATGACACCGGCGGGCGCCGGCCGGTTCGCCGACGAGGCCGGCGCGGGCCGGCTCGTGCTCACCCATCTGCGTCCCCACGACGACCCCGAGGCTGCCGTCGCCCGGGCCCGCGACGCCTACGGCGGCGACCTCGACGTGGCCGTGGAGGGAAACGTCTACCAGCTCGGAGGAACGCCGTGACCCGAAAGGACGGCCGCGCCCCTGACGCGCTGCGGCCGGTCGCCATCACGCTCGGCTGGCAGGAGACCGCCTACGCCTCGGCCCTGGTCGAGGTCGGCCGCACCAGGGTGGTGTGCGCGGTCAGCCACGAGGACCGGACGCCCCCGTTCCTGCGCGGCAGCGGCAAGGGGTGGATCACGGCCGAGTACTCGATGCTGCCCGGGTCGACCAGCGACCGCTCCGCCCGCGAGGTGGCCAAGGGTCGCCCCGGCGGCCGCACCCACGAGATCCAGCGCCTGATCGGCCGCTCGCTGCGGGCCGTCACCGACATCAGGGCGCTGCCCGAGTCGACCTTGTGGGTCGACTGCGACGTGCTCCAGGCCGACGGTGGCACGCGCTGCGCCTCCATCACCGGCGCCTGGGTGGCCCTGTTCGCCGCCTGCCACCGGCTCATGCAGGAGAAGCGGGCCAAGACCTTCGCGCTGCGGGACCACGTCGCCGCGGTCAGCGCAGGCATCGTCGACGGCGTGCCCTGCCTCGACCTGCCCTACGAGGAGGACGTGCGGGCCGAGACCGACATGAACGTGGTCATGACCGGGCTCGGCGGCCTGGTCGAGGTGCAGGGCACCGCCGAGCGGGAGCCGTTCTCCCGGGCGGAGCTGGACACCCTGCTCGACCTGGCCAGCCGAGGCATCGCCGAGCTGGTCGCGGCCCAGAAGCTCGCCCTCGGGGACCTGCTCGAGGAGGCCGCCATCCCGCCCCTGCGCCGTCTCGCCCTCGGGTCGGCCCGGCTCGACCTCGGCGCCGCCCGGTCGGGCCCGTGACCCCGCCGGGCGCCCGAGGAGCCCCGGGCGCCGGGGGCGAGGCGGCGGGCGCCCCGGCGGGCGCCCTGGGAGCCCCGGGCGCTGGGGGCGAGGCGGCGGGCGCCCTGGCGGGCGTGCATCCTGTCCTGCTGGTGGCGACCGGCAACCCGGGCAAGCTGCGGGAGCTGCGCGCGGTCCTGGCGGGGTTGCCGGTCGCGCTGGTCGGCCTGGCCGACGCCAGGCTCGGGACCCTGCCGGAGGTGGCGGAGACCGGGGCCACCTTCCTGGCCAACGCGCTGCTCAAGGCGCACGCGTACGCAGCCTGGTCGGGCCTGGCGACCGTGGCCGACGACTCCGGGCTGGAGGTCGACGCCCTGGGCGGCGCCCCCGGGGTGCGGTCGGCCCGTTACGCCGGCCCGTACGCCACCGACCAGGCCAACCTCGACAAGCTGCTCGCAGAGCTGGCCGGCGTGCCGCCTGAGCGGCGGACGGCCCGCTTCCGCTGTGCCGCCGCGCTGGTCGACCCCCACCTCGGCGTCTGGCACGCCGAGGCGGCCTGGGAGGGCCGCCTGCTCGACACCCCCAGGGGCACGGGCGGCTTCGGCTACGACCCGGTGTTCGTCCCGGACGGCTGGGCCCGCACCAGCGCCGAGGTCGACGCGGAGATCAAGGACGCCGCCTCCCACCGCGGCCAGGCGTTCCGCGCCCTACGCCCGGCCATCGAGCGCTGGGCCGAGGCCGCTCGGGCCTAATCGCCCGCCGGCCAACAACTTGGTCGTTTCATCCCTGAGGCACCGAGCTGAGCGGCACTCGACCTGGCCGGGGTTATTGGGCGGCGAGCCCTAATCGCCCGTTCCTGGTGGGACGCTGTACGACGACCACAGTGGCGCGCAGCCGGCCCCGTACTTGACGCAGCGGTAGAGCACCAGGAACGCGTAGGCGTCGAAGCTGGTCTCGCTGTCCGACGCCACCAGGCCGAGGTACTCCAATGGCATGCCGAGGCGGTCGACCGCGGCCTGCACGACGCCGTCCGGCCGCTCGAAGCGGAGCTGCCGGTTCCAGTAGGTGTAGAAGCCGCCTCTCAGCGGCGGCCGGAAGGCGACCTTGTCGTCGGCGAGGCGCACGATCGCGTCGTCCTCGACCTGGGTGGTGACCGCGAGCCGGGCCACGGTGTCGGCGTAGGTGCGGCGCCCCACCTCCCCGTACCTGTAGCCGAGCAGCGTCTCGAGGGCGCCAAAGGCGAACGTGCGCAGCCCGCTCGCGCGCCCCCTGTCGCACCCGAGCGGGCTACAGCGAGGGACCCCGAAGCCGAGCCCGTCGAAGGCCGCCTCGAGCCGGTCGGCCGTGGCGATCGCTGTCGTGGTAGAGCCCGGCATGACGCCCGCGCTGTCGGGATACGGGCGGGCGGGCGACCCCTCCCGGTGCAGCGAATGGATCGCCTCGAGCGCCGGCAGGAACGTGTCCTGCCGGGCCAGCCACAGGTAGGGGCGGGCATCGAGCAGGCACGCCCTGGACCGGTAGGGGTAGGCGAGCGGGGTGGCCGGCGGCTTGAGCCGGCAGTCCAGGTAGGCGTCGATCAGCAGCTCGTGGCGGTAGCTGAGGTCGGACGGGTACTGCGCGCCCTGACCGAACAGGGTGACGCGGAGGTCCAGGCCGGGCTGGAACCCCGCGTTGACCATGAACTGGGCCAGCGCGTCGGCTCTGGGCTGGTCGCCCTTGGCCTGCGCGTACAGCCAGGCCTGCTGGGTCGCGTGGCGCACGGTGAAGCGGAAGCTGCGCAGGGGGGTGGGGTCGGTGCTGAGGAACGTGCGCGAGAAGGTCGGGTAGGGGCCGCCCCCGGCCCGGGGCGAGAAGCTGCCGAAGCGGGTGTCGCCGAGCCAGACGTCGGCGCTGTCCAGGCTGCGGTCGCGCAGCTCCGTGGCGGTGACGGTGATCCGGTAGTGCCCCGGGCTGGCGTTCCAGTCGATGCGGACGCGCAGCCGCAGGGCGTCGGCCACGGCCGGGCTTGCGAAGGTCAGCTCGTGGGTCTCGGTGGCATAGCCCGACTCCACTCGGGTGATGCGGGTGAGGGCCGGACAGTTGGCCGGCGCGCAGCGCGCCGACCGGGTCTGGCCGGCCAGCACCCAGCGCTGGTAGCGGGGGAAGAACACCCGGATCGGTAGCCCGTAGTACTCGGACTGGACCGCGCCGACGACTCCCAGCGGCTTGTACAGCCCGTCCAGGTAGCGCTCGGCCCGGGTGATGACGCGGTTCAGCTCGCTCAGCGACGGGGCGATCAGGGCCGGTGCCCTCGGCTGTGTCCCCGGGTCGCCGGCGCGCGCGATCGCGACCGCCGGCACGAGCAGCGCGCCGACCAGGCCGAGCCCGACCAGGCGGCGGCCCGGCCGCCATACCGAGAGCGCGCGCCGCGCGCGCCGTGGACGGGGCCTCGCCGCCCAGCGGCCCGGCGTCGTCGCCCCGGCCCCGGGCCGAGGCTGGGACGCCGGCGCGGGCTGGGACGCCGGCGCCCGCTGGGACGTCCGCTCGGGCCGGGACGTCCGCTCGGGCCGGGACGTCCGCTCGGGCCGGGACGCCGGCCTCGGCGTTGCCCCCAGCCTGACCTCGCGTGTCAGCCTGGCGGCGCGCGGACCGACCCTGGTGCCGAAGGGCGGTGGAGGGGCAGCCGGCAGGCCGTGCTCGTCGGTCGGCGGCACGCCGACAGCTGACGACCGGCGCATCCGCGCCGCGAACCCGAAAAGCCGCACCATGGCCCCCCCGGACCGGTTGGGAAGCCTCTACCGGATCGAGCAAAATTGTCCATCCCCGGCGACAACGTGCCCATCAGCAGATCTACACACCTGTTCCCGCCAGCCCGAGCCGTTCCTGCCGACTGCTCCAAGCAGGCAGTTCCCGCGCCCACTACGGCCAGGACCCTGCGAGGTGGGCGGTACGCTCACCGCCCTTCCCGATCCGCACGCCACGCCGCCGCCCAGGCCTGGTAGGCGCGTTCGGCGCTCCAATCCATCCACAGCAACATCCCCACCGGCACCACGAGCAGGAGGAGCAGCAGCACGATGCCGAATAGCTTCACTGTCGACCTCGCTGGAGGTTGCTGGCAGGACAGACCCATTTGGCGGGCACGGCGCGGGACGTTGGAACTAGCCGCGGGGACGCTTTAGGACGCTTTGTGCTATCCTCAAAACGTCCCAGGCTCGGAGGGTCGCATGGTGAACGAGCGACTGCGCAAGGCGATGGCCGCCGCGCATGTGGGTGTCGAGGCGGTCAGTGAGGCAACCCAGGTCAACCCGAAGACGGTGCAGCGGTGGCTCGCCGGCCGCGTGCCCCACGCTCGCCACCGTTGGACCATCGCGGAGCTGGTCAAGGAGGATGAGCGGTACCTGTGGCCGGAGGCGGAGCGCGGGTTGACGCCCGGGACGCCGACTACGGCCGAGGTCGTGGCCGCCTACGCCCACCGGGCCGACGTCCCACCGGAGCGGTGGTGGAGTCTGCTGGTGGACGCCAAGCGACAGATCGACCTGCTCGCCTACGCGATGCTGTTTCTGCCCGAGACGCATCCGCGGCTGTTCGAGGTGCTACGCGGCAAGGCGGCCGCCGGCTGCCAGGTCAGGGTCATGCTGGCCGACCCGTCCGCCCCGCAGGTGGCCGAGCGGGACGCCGAGGAGGGCCTAGACGGCGGTCTCATCGCCCGCGTGCGCGTGTCGCTGCGTTACTTCAGCGAACTGGGCGACTGCGAGGGCGTCGAGCTGCGTCAGTACTCCAGCCCGTTGTACAACTCGCTGTTCCGATTCGATGACGAGCTGTTCGTCACCCCGCACCTGTACGCCACCACCGGCTACCGCGCGCCGCTGCTGCACCTGCGGTGGCTTGGCGCCGGCGGGATCTTCGACAGCTTCGTCGGCCACTTCGACGAGTTGTGGGCCACGGCGAAGCCGCTGGAGGTGACGGGGTGAGGCGCATCGAGCATTTCAACGACCCCGACGCGCCGCCCGCCAACCGCCTGGTCCCGGCGGCCTCGGCGGTCGTGGCCGACGATCGAGGTCGGATCCTGCTGCAACGCCGCAGCGACAACGCGCTGTGGTCGATCCCGGGAGGCGCCATGGAGCCCGGTGAGAGCATCGCCCAGACGGTCGTCCGCGAGGTCAAGGAGGAGACCGGGCTGGACGTCGCGCCCGAGGCGCTGGTGGGCATCTACTCCAACCCCCACCACCTGATCGAGTACGCCGACGGCGAGGTCCGCCAGCAGTTCTCGATCTGCTTCGCATGCCGAACGGTTGGCGGGGAGCTGGCAACCAGCGAGGAGTCCACCGAGGTCGGGTTCTTCACTCCGGCCGGGATCGATGCGATGCCGATGCACGAGTCGATCCGGCTGCGCATCCGCCACTACCTCGAGCACCGGCCGCAGCCGGTCATCGCGTGAGCCAGCGCGCCACGGCCTCGCGCAGGTTGGCGTCCACCGTCTGGATGCACCCCTCGAGTTCGGTGCGTCCGCGTTGCACCGACCGCGTGACAATGTGGTCGGCGCCATAGCGGCGCTCGATGTCGAGCAGGCGCTCGGCGAACGTGACGACCTCGCCCGTGGCGTCGGTGGTCATGTCGCAGTAGGTGAGCGCCATCGACGTGGCCGAGGCCTCGTCCCGGAACTCGGCCAGCTCACCCCTCAGCCCGCGCAGCTCGGCTTCCCCGCCGGCGCCGGAGTGGTGGGCGACCAGGCCGGCCAGCCGCTCGTAACCCAGGGCGCGCAGGTGCCGGGCGCCATCGAGCGCGTGCAGGCCGGTGGTCGCCAGGGTCGGCGCGTAGCCGAGGTCGTGCAGGTAGGCGGCGCCGACCAGCGCGTTGCGCTCCTCGGCGGGCAGGATCACCGCGACCCGGCGTGCCTGCCGGGCGACACCCTGGACGTGTGCCCACCGGTCGCCCAGCGGCGCCAGCAACTCCTCGGCGTAGCCCGCCGCCCACTCCGTCGACACCACCCGAGCACGATACCCGCTCCGAGTTCCCTGCTCCTCCTGGCCTGGCTTTGATCACTCCGAGGTCTTGGTACTGGATCTGGTTGCTGGGTCGCTCAACGGCGCTAAGGGCCCGCCGGCCAACAACCTGGCCGTTTCATCCCTGCGACACCGAGGTGAGCGGCACTCGACCTGGCCGGGTTATTGGGCGGCGAGCCCTAAGCCGGACGATGCGGCTGTCGGAAGGGCGCGCTACCGTTGGCGTCGGCCGAGGCCCCCATCTCGGCCAGCCCTCGGAGGTGTGAGATGGTCGAATTGTTTTGCGTGAGCACCGACCTCTGGACTGCGGTCGCAAACGCCGCCGAGGCCGCCATCGTCGGCGCTGCAGCCATCGTCGCCTACTTCCAGGTCCGCGAGGGCACACACGTTGCGCGAGGACCAGGCCCGGCCGTTCATGGCCCTCGACTTCGACATGAGCGAGCCCCGATCATCTACCTCACGATCGCCAACATCGGGAACACGATGGCGCGGCGCGTGAAGATCACTACCGACCCGCTGCTGTCCAGCTCCCTCGACCAGAGCGGCGGGGCCGAGCCCATCGCCAAGCTCCGGGTGTTCACCGAGGAGATCCCATCGCTGGCTCCCGGGAAGGTGATCCGGTTGCTGTTCGACTTGTTCGTGCAGCGCGGCGACTTGGAGGACGTCGAGGGAGGGGAGCGGGACGGCTTGAGGGTCGAGGATCTCAAGGGGCGGCTGATGGTCCAGCGACTCGGGTGTGAGCGTGACGTCCTGGGCGACTGCCGGCCCGCGGTTTTCAGGAACACGAAGTACGACGGGTCGAAGGGGGCCATCCTGTTCTGCCGCCGGAGGAAGCGGACGGTGATGTCGGCGCGCTGCTGGCTGCGCCGCTCCTCCTCGCGCCGTTCCTCCTCGATCTGGGCCACGGCCTCCTGCAGGGCGGTCTGCCGATGGGAGAACCGAAGGGTCATCCAGAGCGCGATGAGCGACACTACGAGGGATGCCGAGGCGGCGACGCCTTCGAGGTGATCCCAGACCCAGGTCACCGGAAACCCTCGGTCCGATGACGCTCCTGCCGCACCCAATCCTCGATCGCTTGCAACAAGCCCTACTCCTCCGATGAGATGACCTGGCGTGACGGCTACTTCAATGGCGACGTGGCGGCGTTGCTGATGATCCCGACGACCACGTCCCGCGCGAACCCGCGGAGCCCCTCCGCGATCGACCGCAGTCGGCTCTTTTTCTGCTCGTCGGGCTCCTGGTCGGCGGCGTCGAGGAGCCCTTGCGCGAGGCGTTCCACGAGGTTCTCCGGGGTGGGCCACTGCCCGGCAGCCCGCCTCGCCGCGTCCGTGACCCCGTCGATGGACAAGCTCTCTGGGCCGTTGAACGACGGTGCGATGTTCAGGGCTGCTCCGCCGGCTGGATGAGCATGATTAGCATGCCACCGCGGCATGACCACCACGCACGAACTACCATACGGCAGGACTTACAGAGGCTCGCGCTTCCGGGTGACAGCGCCGAGGCCGTGCAGCCCAATGATGCTGTAGGAGCACCGTCCGTGCCTGTCACCGGAACGGGCGATCCTCTGTAGTGGGCAGCTCGGGTTACCTTGCGGACCGCGAAGAGCGCAGCGCCTAGGCAGATCGTTCCGAGGAGTTGCGCGATCCCCCAGATGACCGTGTCCCAGGGTCCGGTGCTGTTGGGCGGGCGCACCTCTATCCGGAGCACTGCTAGCGGCCCGGCCACGAACCGCCCGAGCAGCTCGACGAACTCGCCCGAGGCGATGCCGAACGGCACACCGACCACCAGCGCATACGCCAAGCCCGCACCCACCACCACGGCCAGCCAGACAATCACCGGGAGTAGGATCCGCTCGCTGTAGCCGATCAGCGCGAACGCCGACAGCCAAAACCGCTGGCGTCCCGGCTTGTCCACCGATGACCTCCACCACGGTGTCGCGCAGGTCGACCACGGTCGTCGGACGGATCAGCGGCGCGACCGCGAAGCGCCCCCCGCGGAGGCGGAGGGTCCGGAGGTCCGCGTCCCCGCTGATCCTGATCGCCCGGTCGGTTCGGGGGGCGTGGATGGTGAGGTCGAGGTGCCCATTCCCGTCGAGCATCAGCTCCTCAAGCTGCTCGTGTGGGTTGACGACGATGACCCGCTGGGGTGCCGCAGCGCTGACCGTGAGCACAACGCGGGACTGGTGCGCGCCGAGGTCGGGGAGCTTGATAGTCCGGTCACGCGGCGCGCCGTCCAGAACGACCCCACTGCCGGACTGGACCCGGATGACGACCGCGCCCTCGTCATCGAGGGAAGGATCGGTGCCGACCTCGTTGCGGACCGCGCTCAGCCACCCGGGGTCGGCGATGTCGCGGATGTCGCCCGCTGGGCGTTCGGCTCCTACCTCGGTTGTCATTCCCAAGGCTCCTTGGCGGCGCGTGGACAGCACAATGTAGACGCCATGCTCGACAGGACCGAATCGGTGATGCAGCCAAGCCGGGATCGCGCCAAGTGCGTAAGCCCTGTCGATTCCCATGACGAGCGCCCCTGGTGGAATCCCGGGGCCGCCGTGGTGGGTGGGGTGGCTCAGGGGCCGGACAGCTCGCGGTCAGCACGGTACAGCGTGCCCCGCTGTCGAGGCGACTCAGTTGTGCCGGGCGGGGTGCGTTCGGGGTCGAGCCGAGCTTCGACGTAGACACGGATCAGGCGGCTCCGGCCGCGGTTGGGATAGGGGTCGCTGACCGACACGACCTCGAACGTCTGGCCGAGGAGCGCGGCGACCTGCTCGCACTCAGCGGATGTGCCTTCCAGGCGCCGCTTCATCGGGTTGGTCCTTCCTACCCGCTTGTGGGCGCGGTCTCGCCCCGGTAGATGCGGCGGACGATGTCCTCGATGTCGGGCTCGACCAGGGTCAGGTCGACCACCTCGTGGCGGTCCAGGACCCGGGCGATCAGCTCGGCCGCGCTCAGCTCGTCACGGGCGAACTGCAACCAGCGCCGGCGCCCCTCGGCCCGCACGGTCGCCGCCCCCTCGACCTCCACCCGGACGTCGTCGACCAGGTCGACGACCAGCACCCGGGTGGTGCCGTAGACGTCGCGCAGCCGGTCGACGGTGCCGTCGTAGATGAGGCGGCCGTGGTCGATGATCATGAGCCGGCTGCAGAGCTGGGTGATGTCGTCCAGGTCGTGGGTGGTGAGGATCACCGTGGTGCCCTCGGCCCGGTTCAGCTCGCGCAGGAAGTCGCGCACGGCCGCCTTGGCCTCGACGTCCAGCCCGATCGTTGGCTCGTCCAGGAACAGCACCCGCGGCGTCGGCAGCACCGCAGCGGCCAGTTCGGCGCGCATCCGCTGGCCCAGAGAGAGGGTACGCACCGGCTGGGAGAACAGCGGACCGAGATCGAGCAGGCCGGCCAGCTCGTCCAGGCGCCGTCGCCACGTCGACGCCGGCATGCGGTACAGGTGCCGGACAAGGTCGAAGGAATCGAACAGCGGTAAGTCCCACCAGAGTTGCGTGCGTTGGCCGAAGACGACGCCCATGCGCTGGGCGAGCTGTCGGCGATGCTTGGCCGGGACAAGCCCGTCGACGGTGATCCGCCCACTCGACGGGGTCAGGATGCCGCTCAGCATCTTCACAGTGGTCGATTTGCCCGCCCCGTTCGGGCCGGCGTAGCCGACGAACTCGCCGGCCGCGACCTGGAAGTCGACCCCGGCCACGCCCACCACCTGGCCCCGGCGAGTCCGGAACTCCTTGCGCAGCCCGGCCACCTCGATCATGGCCCGGTCCCGGGGTTCGCCAGACGCCTCCGGCCGGTCACGACCCGGTCCCCACGTAGTGCCGGATCCCGGTGCGCCAGCCGGCCGCTGCCAGCACCGCGAACAGCGCGGTCGCGGCCGGCGTGAGCCAGACCAGGACCGCGGGCAGGCCAGGCGGCCCCTCCCGGCCGAGCAGGACCAGCGCAGGCACGTAGACCGCGAGCGCGAACGGCACCACCCACAGGAACACCGCACGCAGGCCCGGACCGTAGATCTCCATCGGGTAGCAGCTCAACGAGATCCCTCCGTAGGTGAAGATGTTGACCACCTCGCTGCCCTCGACCGTGTAGAAGGTGAAGGCGCCGCCGAGCACCGAGATCGCGAACACCAGGACCCCGCAGCAGGCCACGGCCATGACCGCGACCAGCAGGCGGGAGAGCGTCCAGTCCACCCCGGCCCGGTCGGCCGCCCACGCCACCGCGCCCGCCCCGACCGCGACCCGGCCCAGGAAGCGGACCTCCACGTAGCTTGCGACCATCCAGCCCAGCGGGGAGGTGGGTCTGGTCAGCACGTGGTCGAAGCTGCCCTTGCGGACCATCTCGGAGAAGAACGAAGGCTCGAGCCGGTCGCCGAACACCAGGCCCAGCCCCTGGCCGGCCGCGCCCAGGCCGACCAGCAGCACGACCTCGGGCGCGGTCCAGCCGGCCAGCGAGCCGAAGCGCTCCACCACCAGCACCACCCCGACGATCTCGGTGACCACGACCAGCCCGGTCCCGAGGGTCCGGAGCACGAACCCGGCCGGCTGGGTCACCCGGCCCCGCAGCGTCGCGGTCGCGAGCCTCCGGTACACCGCGGCCCCGGCCCGCATCCGGGCCACCCGTCCCGCCGGCCCCGCCCGTCCCGCCGGCCCCGCCCGTCCCGCCGGCCCCGCCCGGGCCGCCGGCGGCGGCCCGGCCCCCGGACGAAGTTCCCTAGCCACCGTGGACCACCAGCCGCCGGCAGGCCAGCGAGAGGGTCACCCGGCTCGCCGCGCCGAGCGCGACCACCCAGGCCGCCTGGTGGGCAAGGGAGGCCGTGACCGACTGCCCCACGGCCACGTGGACCGGGGCCATCAGCATCGCGTACAGCGGGCTCCCCTCGGCCAGGGTCCGCAGCGCGGCCGGGAAGTAGTCGACCGGGATCACGAACCCGGAGAACAGCCACAGCACCGGGAAGACGATGTTGAACACCGCCCGGTAGTCCGACGACCAGAACGCCACCGTGCCGAACAAGAACCGCAGCTCGAACGCGACCACACTGGCCAGCACCATGCTGACCGCGACCAGCAGCACCCCGGCCGGGGTGGTGGGCAGGGCCAGGGGGAGGAACGCCGCCGCCCCGAGCAGCGGCAGTGTGGAGCGGAGCAGCAGCTGGTTGAAGGTCCGGCCCAGCTCGTAGGCGAGCTGGCGCAGCCACGGGTCGCCGGGCCGGGTCAGCTCGACCACGAAGTCCCCCGAGCGCACCGCCTCCGGGAACTCCCAGATCCAGCTCGCCCAGACGATGCCGAACATCGCCTGCACCATCCACACGTAGGTGAGGGCGTCGGCCAGGTCGAGCCCCTGCACGGCCACGTCGGGCCGCTCCCTGTACAGGGCGTAGAACAGCGCGGTGCGGACCAGCCCGAAGAACAGGTTGGTCAACAGGCCGCTGACGAGCGCCAGCCGGTAGGTGGCCTGGCGGCGGAAGCCGGCCGAGAGCAGGGCGAGGTAGGCGCGCACGAACCTTGCAGTGTCCCACACGGATTCGTCCCGGGCCACGGAGTTCCCGACCCGCTACCGTGACGGCATGGCAGCGCGTGGACGCGAGGACGGGGACGCGCCCTGGCGCCCGGAGGTGCGCCTGGTCGCGAGCGACCTCGACGGTACCCTGCTCCGTCCCGGCGGGTGGGGATCGTGGCTGCCGCTGGCTTTGGCACACTCACAGCGAAATCGGGCCCGACCGCCGCACGAGGAGCGTCCGCAATGACCGAACACGCCGAGAAGGCCAGCCGGTTCCTGGCGCTGCACCGTGGCGAGCGTCCCCTGCTCCTGCCCAATCCCTGGGATCGCGGTTCCGCAAGGCTGCTCGCGTCGCTGGGCTTCCAGGCGCTGGCGACGACGAGCAGCGGCTATGCTGCGACGCTTGGTCGGCTCGACGGATCGGTGACCCGCGGTGAGGCCATGGGACACGCCGCATCCATCGCCCAGGCGACCGATCTGCCGGTGTCCGCCGACCTGGAAAATGCCTTCGGTGACCAGCCGGCCGAGGTGGAGCGTACGCTGCGGCTCGCCCTCGAGGCCGGGCTGGCCGGATGCTCGGTGGAGGACTTCACCGGGCGGGAAGACGCGCCCATCTACGACGCCGGGCTGGCCGCAGAGCGGGTGGCGGCTGCGGCGGAGATCGCACATGGTGGGCCTGTGCATCTGGTTTTCACCGCACGGGCTGAGAACTACCTGCACGGCCGGCCGGATCTGTCCGACACGATCGGCCGGCTACAGGCATATCAGGAAGCCGGAGCCGACGTGCTCTACGCCCCGGGCCTCAGCCGCCTGGAAGACATCCGCCAGCTCGTTGCTTCGGTGGACCGACCCGTCAACGTTCTGGCTCGGCCCGGGGCTCCAGCGGTGGCCGAGCTCGCGGCCGTCGGCGTGCGCCGGGTGTCGGTCGGCGGCGCGTTCGCCTTCGCTGCCCTGGGGGCCGTGATTGAAGCGGCACGGGAACTGCGCGAGGAGGGGACCTACACGTTCTGGGAGCGGGCGAGCATCGGGCTGCAAGGCGCCCGCTCGGCCTTCGGCCGGTGACAGTCACCCGTCCAGGAGCTGACCGCCTCCGATATGGGTAGGATTGCTCACCCTCGTCAGGCCGAGCATGCCGACGAGCAACGGGATGTCGCTGCGGAGGTGGTCCACCATGTCGAGTTCGCATGATGCCCCGGACGACGAGCGTGCCAGCCAGCTCGCGGACGAGGCCCGGCCGTTCCTTTCGGTGCAGGGCTTCAGCAACGAGCGGATCGCCGAGCTCGCCCGCGCCTTCGTCGCCCGCCCCACCGGCGGCGACGACGACTTCACCGCCTGGGCCCTTGCCGAGGGGCGGTTCGGCAGCGACAGCGGCGTGGACGTCTGACGCCGCCGCGACGACCGTGCCGGCTCGCTCTGGGCGTGGCGGTCAGGCGGCCACGTCGATGGCGACCCGGGGAGGCCCGGTCAGCTCCGTGACGCGGAAGCCGACCCGGCCGTTCAGGCCGAGCCCGAACGCGAGCTGCGCCTCGAAGTCGTCGGCCAGCACGACCTGCCGCATCGACGGGAGCCCGAAGGTCACCCTCGGCCCGCGCCAGGTGGGCGCCCCGGCCTCGGTGTGGGCGTTGGCCGGGTCGAACAGCACGCTGAGGAACGCCCGGCCCTGCACGGCCACGCGCTGCCCGGAGCCGAGCCCGGTGATCTCGGGCTGGTAGCGGACGTGCCAGCCGGGCCGCCCGCCTCGGAACTCGAACGTGACCCGGTCGAAGCCGTCGTGGTGAGCGGCCCGGACCGCCACCAGCTGCGCCTGCGCGCCCGTGCGGACCTTGGCGGCCGGCCCGCTCGACCAGGTGGCCGGCGCGGCCCCGGAAGCCAGCGCCGCGCCGGTGGTCGGGGTGGCCGCCGACCCGCCCGCGGCCAGGGTGGTGGCCGCCGGCCGGGCGGCGTCGCGCCCGCCGCTTGCCGCGCAGCCGGCGGCCAGGACCAGGCAGGCGAGGACGGCGGAGCTGCGGACCAGCTGCATGCTGCCCCCTTTCGGTCGGGACGCCGGGCCGGGCGGCGGACGGGGGTCCCGCACCACCCACCAGGCCTGAATCGGCCGAACGACTCGAAAGAGTAGCCCAGGCGGCGGGCCGGCCGCCAACGTCCGCACGGGCGCAGGCGCAACTGGTGGCGGTCCGGGTCCGCTCAGCCCTGCTCGTCGGGCGTGTCAAGGATGCGGCGGAGCACGTCGCGGAGCAGGCGCTGTTCGCCGGCGCTGAGGGTCGCGATCGGCGCCGGCACCTGGTGGAGCAGCGCCAGCAGGCGCTCGCGGGTGACCACGCCCGCGGGGGTCACCACCAGGGTCTTGACCCGCCGGTCGCTTGGCGACACCTGTCGCTCGACCAGCCCGCGCTTCTCCAGGCGGTCGGCGATGCCGGTCACGTTGGACGCGTCGCAGGCCAAGCCACAGGCGAGGTCGCGCATAGGCAGGGGCTGGCCGGGCTCGAGCTGGCGCAGCGCATGGGCCTGGGGCGGTGAGAGCTGCAGCTCGGCGATGGTGCGACTGAACCGCTGGCGCATCCTGGAGGCCGACAGCTCGATCAGCAGCTCCCAGACCTCCTGGGCCTCGGGGCTGGGCTCGTTGCTGGCGTCCTGCTGCGACGTCTCGGTCATCCCGCGAAGCATAGCATCAGATACTTGACAACCTCTAGCAATTGGTCTGCCTGCGCAGGTGGGGCTCGTGGGCCCACCCCCCGGATGCTGCCCGGGAACCCCGCTTCGACCGCCAGCAGACCTCGGGCGGCTCCTCGATCGAGCGGGTCTGACCGGCGGCTGCCAAGGCGGCGCCGCTACCGGTGGGGCCGGGGCCTGGCCGCCGCAGGGGCGGCCTCGGCGAGCACGCTGTCCGGCAGGCGGCGGGCCACGACCATCCCGGCCAGCCCCACGCACGCCGTCATCGCGAAGGCGGTCGCGACGCCGGCGCCCGGACTCCACCCGGCGGTGTCGCCGAGGGCCACCGCGACCCCGCCGAGCCCGGCGCCGAGGGCGACGCCGAGGTTGTCGGTGAGCTGCATCGCGCCGGTGGCCGAGCCCTCCTGGCCGGCCGGCGCCTCCTTGAGCACGATCAGCGAGATCGGCGCGTACGCCAGGCCGATGCCGAACCCGCCCACGCCCCAGCCGGCCACACCGACCGCCAGGGGCACGGCCGGGTGGACCGCCGCGGCGATGCCGGCGGTCCCGACCACCAGCACCGCCAGGCCGGTGACCACCAGGCGGCGACCGCTCGACACCCGCGACCTGCGCTCCTGGACCCAGGCCGCGGCGGTCCAGGAGAGGGTCGCCGCGGTCACCGCGACGCTGCCGACGGCCGTGCTCTGGCCCCGGACGGCGGTGATGGTGAGCGGCACGTAGGTGTCGGCCCCGAAGAAGGCGAAGGTGAGCAGGCCGCGGGAGAGGACCGCGACGGGCAGCCCGGGCCGGGCCCGCAGCGTCCCGGCTGGCAGCAGGCGGACCAGGGCACGCAGGCCGAGGACGACGCCCGCGACGGCCAGCGCGACGCCCGCGACGGCCAGCGCGACGCCGACGGCCGGCGACCCGCCGGTGAGCTGGGTGAGCCCGGCCAGCAGCAACCCGGTGCCCGTGGCGACCCGGACCGCGTCGACCAGGCCGGTGGCGTGCGGGGCGGGCTCGGCCGGCGGCCCGATGCGGCGGAGCGAGCCGATGGTGAGCGACGCCGAGAAGACCACCAGCGGCAGCAGCCCGAGGAACACCACCCTCCAGCCGAAGTGGCTTGCGACCAGGGCGCTCAGCGCTGGGCCGGCGATGCCGGGGACCACCCACGCGGTGGACGTCACGGCCAGCAGCCGCGGGCGCAGCTCCTCCGGGAAGCAACGGCCGATGCTGGTGTAGGTGACCGTGGAGATGGCACCGGCGCCGAGCCCCTGCAGCCCGCGCGCGATCACCAGCACGAGCATGGTCGGGGCCAGGCCACCGATGACCAGGCCGATCCCGAACAGCACCACGGCGGCGACGAACGGCGGCGCCGGGCCCCGCCGGTCGGTCTGCTCCCCTGCCACGACGACGCCGACCAGGACGCCGAGGAAGAACGCGCTCGTCACCCACCCGTACAGGCGGAGCCCACCGAGGTCGTCCTTGATCGCAGGCAGGATGGTGATGACCGCCAGGGCCTCGAAGGCCACCAGGGTGACGGTCAGGACCAGCCCGATGGTGAGCGCGCGCCGCTCCGGCGCCCACAGGCCGCCGCTCACCGGCACCCGCAGGCTGTGGCGGTGGGGGTCACGGGCAGGGCAGGGCCGACGGGGGCCTCCTCGGGCGAGCGTGCGGGTGCCGCCAATGTGCCATCGGCCTGGCGTTGGGCGCGCCGCCTGCTGTGGCCCGGGTGGGGAGGGGCGCCGTGAACCCCCTCCCCACCCCCGGTGGCACCGCTGCCGATCCGGCGGCAGCAGCCAAGCCGCGGTGCCAGCGCGACACCACAGTCCGTGTCGGCCGCATGAGCCTGCTGGTCCGTCCTCATGGATCGGTAACGACCAGCGAGCGCTCCCCAGGAAGAAGCGCCCTCGCCTCGCGGGGGGCCGACGAGGCGAAGGCGCCGACCACACCACACCCAGCAGGCGGTTCCCTGACGCATCGACAACAAGTAGCCTCACCGGCACGGCCACCGTGGGATCGCAGGCACCCAGCACGAAAGGCGGCGCCATGGACGCAACCCGCAAGCTGTACCGAAGCCGGACCAATCGCAAGCTGGCCGGCGTGTGTGGCGGCCTGGCCCAGTACTTCAACACGGACGCGACGCTGATCCGGGTGCTCTTCGTCGTGCTGGCCGTGCTCGGGGGCTCTGGCTTCCTGATCTACCTGGCGATGTGGGTCATCGTCCCCAACGAGCCGTAAGGCGCGGCACGGATTGGGGGGCGAGGAGCAGCACCGCAGGCCTTGCCGTACTCGTACTGCTTCATCAGCTCGGCGTAAGGCGCGGCACGGATTGGGGGACGAGGAGCAGCAGCGGTCGTGACCGCGACGGTTGGGCTGCACCTGGCGGTCCCACCGGAGGTGGGCCTGATCCGTAGGCAGCTGGTCTTAACGAAAGTTGAGCAGCGGACCGGTGACCGTCAGGCCAAGGTCGTGTCCCAGGCCGGCGAACAGCACGAACGCCATGATGGACCCGCCGGCCAGCGCCAGGTTCTTCATGAAGTGGGCCTGCTGGTTCGCGCGCTGCATGGGGTCGTCGACCTTCCAGAAGGCATGCATGAAGTAGGCGGTGGGCACCACGAACACCAGCAGCAGCAGCGCCCCGAGGTCGCCCCACACCCCCAGGGCCACCATCAGCCCGCCGGCCACGATCAGCACGCCGGACCAGACGACCAGCGGCTCGGCGGCCGGCACGCCCTGCGAGGAGGCGTACTGGGCCATGCCTTTGCGCTGGCCGATGTGCCCCATGGTGCCGGAGCCCAGGAAGATGAGCGCGAACAGGATCCTGCCGATAAGTGCGATGACGTCCATGTCGCCTCCGGCTGCACGGCCAGATCGACCGATTCTGGCCAATCTGGAAACTCCCGCGATCATTGCACAATTGACTGCAAAGCAAGTGCGGCTGGCGTACGAACAGGGACACCCGAACAGGTCGCTCGTCACGGCATCCCAGGCGGCCGGCTCGACAGGTCTAGACCGCGAGCTGGCGGTCGTCGACCAAGATCGGCGGCCCGGACAGCGCGCTGCCCACCTCGAACAGGTCGGGGTCGGGCTCGGGCAGGGCGATGGCACCCGCCCCGGCGTGGGGCCGTGGGCGCCGTGGCGCGAACCTCCCGGCCCCGCCGCCGCGCCCGCGGTATACCAGCAATCCGTTGACCGGATCCGGCACCGCATCCAGCGCAGCTCGCACGCCGGGCAGCTCGCGGAAGACCGCCCACTGCGCATCGTCGGTGAAGGCGACCTCGAACACCACGCCCCAACGGTGCTCATGCCAGGTCCAGTCGACCGCGCCGTTGGAGATCGCCGACTCGATCAGCGAGGAGCTGTAGGCGTCCTTCCAGCGGGCCGCCGACGACGGCCCGTGGAACACCTCGATGGACCACCACTCCACAATGGTAACTACGGTAGCCCTCGGCCCCTGGCTGCACCAGGGACAGTGTTGCCCGGGGGGCGCATCACGACTTCGGGCCCGGCGGGGGGGGGAGCCGGGGAAGCCGCGCTCCCTCCCCCCGCCAGGTGCGGTGGCGTACCCACCTCGCGGGGGGCCGACGAGGCGAGCACGCCGACCCGCATCCTACCCATCTGGGTAGTTTTTCGCACCTGCGAACACCGTAGGTACAGCTGGCCCCGGCCCCGCCCGATGCGCACCGCATCCGGGCGGCCCGGCACCACGAGCCGAACCGGGGAGGATCGGCCTGCCCGCTGCGCTGCCGTGCGGGGGGAGTGGATCGGCCGAGCCGCGTGGAGCGGCCGAGCCGCAAGGAGCGCTTCGCGCGATTGACCCAACGGCGCGTCCGCGTTCTTGGCGGACCTTCGGCCCGCGCCGCCTTCGACGGCAGTCTCAGCCTGCCCTGGTTGCCACGCAAGGTGGCGCGTTCGAAGCACCGATGACGCTGGGAGGCGGCAACCCTCTGCCGCTCACATGGGGTCGGCCGCTCGGGTTCCGCGGTCGGAGACGTGCTCGGTCCACTTCTGCCCGTCCCAGTAGCGAAGCTCATGCCGCCCGCCCGGGTCGGGGAACCACCCCTCGGGTGCGGTCCCCTGCGCCCACGTCCCCGCCTGGGTGGCTGGGGCGGGCAGTCGCCGGCGAGCCCGGCTTCGGCGGACCGCGACGACCACCGCCAGGACCACGCCACCGGAGAACAAAGCCAGGACTCCGGGCACCGTCAGGACCAGCGTGCGAGTTATCTCCCCGCCGGTGCCCTGGCCGACGGCGACATTGGTCTGGACGGCCTGGGGCTCCCCGGCAGTCTGCAGCAGGAACCTGCCGGGCTCCTCGATCTGGAAGGTTCCGATCGCCCGCCCCGAGTGCCCTGCGAGGGTGTAGGTCGAGAAGCCCCCGTAGGGGCGGATCGGGACTTCCTCGCCCCCGCCGACCGGCGTAAGGGACATGCTGAACGCCGGGATGGTCGCGGTCTCGTCGGAGGCTCCCAAGCCCTCAAAGTAGACGGTGTAGCCGCCTGGCCTGTCGAGGCTCACCTCGGCCTGCCCCGGGACCGGGACCCGCTGGAACTCTTCGACCTGCCGACTCACCGACCGGATCCAGAACCCGACCCCGAGTGCAAGCCAGACAGCCGATCCGACCAGTGCCGCACCAGCCACCCAGTACCACAACCGGGACGGATGGATCAGCTGGGCGCTCACGGCCTTTCCCGGCCGCATCGCACCACCTCCTGTCGAGCGGCACGCCAATGCCCCTGCTCGACCTGCAACCGACGATCCACGCCTGTGCTGCTGGAAGACCTCGAAGAACGTGAGCCCGAGGAGAGGAGAGGCCAGGGCAGTGTCGCGACGTTCGATGGTCCCGCGAAGTTGAGGCGATAATGAACGCATCAGTATGGTTCCCGGCCGGCGGCAGGGCAAGTGCAAGCGCCGTGCCTGCCGCCTCCCTCTCGGCGCCCCACAGCCGATCGACCCTGAGCGGACCAACGTGGCCGACGGGAGTGGCGGTAGGCCGGGTCCTTGCAGCGTTCCAATGCATCGCCCCGGCGTCCTGGAGGGGTTGTGGCCCCGTCGGGGGAGAGGAGGTGAAGGGGCGAACCACCTGGTCAGCGCCGGGGTGCGAGCGGGGGGATTCGAACCCCCACGGGTCTCCCCACCGGGACCTAAACCCGGCGCGTCTGCCGTTCCGCCACGCTCGCGTATGGAGAGGGTAACCCGGGCGCGACGGCCGGCGCGACGCGGTCCGGCGTCCGCAGGCCGGCGGTCGCGACGCCGAGCTATGGCAGCCGTTCTGGAACCGCACCGACCTGCGGGTCGGCAATCGCGGTGCCGTCCTCACGGACGAACCCATGGCAGCCGTTTCTGGGACCGCACCGACCTGCGGGCGTATCCCATGCGCCGCTCGTAGAATTGGACCGAGAGCGGGCTCGCGACATAGGTGTCGAGGAACACGAGCGTGGCCTCGTTGCGCCGGCCCCATTCCTCCACGGAGCGCAGCAGCAGCGTCCCGATCCCGCGGCGCCGATACCGCGCGTCGACCACGAGGGCGTCGACCGCGACCCGGATCCGACCCATGTCACGGACGAGCTGCCTCGCGGCGTCGCCGTCGGGCCGCTGCAGCCGGGCCGTGATGAAGCCCACCGCCTGGCCGCCGGCGTCGGCCACGAGCCAGAGCTCGTCGTCGGAGCGCGGCTCGCGCAAGAGCTGCTCGAACCACTCGGCCAGCCCGTCGCTGGCGGGCTTCTGAAAGGCGTCGGGGTCGAGGTCTGCGTAGTACTCGCCGGCGTCGACCCAGCACTGGGCGACCCCCGCCCCGTCACCACCGCGGGCGGGACGAAGGCGAACCTCGTCCATGCACCGAACTGTACGACGCCCGGCTCCGGAGGGCGGCGGAAGGGCCAGGGTGGTGTTGGGGGGCGTCTTGCCGCCGCTCGGGCGTACCCCGTAGCGTTCCGGCCGGCGGGCCGCCCGTCACACCCCTGTTCCAGACTGGCCACGAGCAGCGCCCCAGACCCCGACCACCCGCGTCCCGGAGACCGACCACGATGATGAAGCGCAGCCATTTCCTCATCGGCGCGTCAGCCGGCATGGTCACCGCCAAGGCGCTTGGCGAGCCCATCGCCGGCATGGGGCTGCTCGCTGGTGTGGCCGGGCTGCTTCCCGACCTGGACCACCCGAGCTCCGCCACTGGCCGGCTCCTGCCGGCCTGGTGGCACCGGCTGACCCCTGGGCACCGCGGCCCGACGCACTCGCTGTTCTGGTGCATGGCGCTCGCCGTGCTCGTCGACCTCGTCCAGCGCCTGGTGGTCGGGCCGGCGTCACCCCCGCTGGTCGCGGTCGGAGTGCTGGTCGGGGCGCTCTCCCATGTGCTCGCCGACGGCCTGACCGTGCAGGGCGTGCCGCTGTGGTGGCCGTTCAGCCGCGAGCGGTTGGTGTTTCTCGGCTGGCTCGCGTTCCCGACCCGAAGCTGGAGGGAGCTGGTGGTGGTCACGCTGGTGGTCACAGGCGCGACGTACTGGGTGGTCCACTAGCGTCGAGGCGAGCGGCGCGCACCACCGAGCGGCGGCGGGCGCCGCAGGCGGGCGTTCGACCAGGTGTTGGTGGCCGTGGGCGGCGCGCCGAGGCGGGTCACCCGGCCGTCATCGCACGTTGCACATAGGCCGTCAGCTCCGCGCTGACCATTGAGCCTGGCATGGTCGTGTGATCGATAGTCGCGTATTCCCCTGCCGGAGCTCGGTGATGGTCACGGTCGGTGGTCGTCTGGGAGCTCAGCTGTCGTCGAGGGCCTGGGCTTGTTTGGTGGGGTAGCTTTGCGGCATGAGCGCTGCGTCGGCGGTCTTGAGCCTTGTCCCTGCCGTCCGCCCTGGGCAGGTGCCGGGGTACCGGTGTTCGTGCTGGTTCGCACGGCCTTTGACGTGCAGGATCGGCCGGTCGAGGTATGCGACACGGTGATGGCGGCCGACCGCTACGTCCTGTCGCACGAGCTGCCGGCGCGCTGACGACACTGGGCCTGAGCTGCGGTACGGGGTGCGCCGCCAGGGACTCGAACCCCGGACCGTTGCCTTAAGAGGATCGCCCGTTCCGGTGACAGGCACCGTCACCGAGCGTGAAGCTGGAGGGTCCGCCTTCGGCTTGGGCGGCAGCTAGGTACCGAAGGCCTTGCGCGCGTCGGGACGGTGGTCGGGCTCCGCGGCGCGCTCCTTGACAGCACCGGGTTGCACGTCCTAGAACGCGGTGAGAAGCGAGTCAAGCGCGGGGAGGAGCCGATGGGCTCGTACGAGGATGCCGTCCGTACCCTTGAGGTGGAGCTTCGCGGGGTGGAGCAGGCCTTCCGCGATCTGACCCACGAGCAGTGGCAGACGCCGACAAAGCTCCAGCCGCTCGACGAGACCCAACCCCACTGGACGCTGTTCGAGCTGGCCGGGCACTTCGACATCTCCATCGGCCTGACCGTGATGCTCATGGCCGAGCCCCAGCCGGGCCAGGTCGGCCGCGACCGCACAAGTTTCTTCATCTTCCCGCGCTCAGAGGTCGCACCGGTCGTCTACGACTACGCCTACAAGATGGTGGAGGGCAAGACCCCCGAGCAGATGCCCGATGTCCTCCATGAGACCTTCACCAAGACAACCGAGGGAGCGCGGGCCATGGCACCCGACACGGTCGGCCCGGGCTATTACGCGCTCATGCGGCTGGACGAGTTCGTCCCCAGCCGTGTCGTGGAGGCGGTCGTCCACGGACTCGACATCACCGACGCCATCGGCCGCGAATCCATCGCGACCCCTGAAGGGACCGCCCTGACCGCGGCGATCCTGGACGACCTGCTCGCCCGCAAGACGGTCGCCGGCCGGCCAACCGACCTGGCCGACGACATGGCCTGGGTGCGGGCTGCGTCGGGAAGGGCCGAGCACGCCGACCCCCGCCTGCCGCTCATCGGATGACCTGAACGTTCTCCGGGGCTCTCATCGGGACGGAGTCCGGGCCGAAAGCACATGATGGGCGACTGGGCCTCCACCACGACCCGCCCTGCCCTCACGGCCCTCGGGTTCGGGCGGGCGCGCGACGCGCTCGCGTGTAAGGCGGCAACGGCCTGGACCGGGGGCGGCGGTAGCCATTCCGTTAGGGGTCCCCGCGGTACAAGTTTGAGTCGCCTGAGGGTCTACGGTAGGTTTGCTGTGTGGGCACTGATTCGACCCTGGACACGGTCCTGGCCGCGATGTTCACCGCGGTCCTGCCGCACCTGGGTGAGCGGCACCGCCGCCTGCTGTGCGGGGCGGTCGCCCGCGCCCTTGGCCATGGCGGGGTGACCCGGGCTGCCGGGCTCGCCGAGGTGTCGGTGCCGGCCGTCATCCGCGGCAGCAGGGAGCTGGACGACCCACCCGACCCCTACGGGCGGGCCCGCCGCGAGGGTGGCGGGCCAAGGTCGCTGGCCGAGCGTGACCCCGGCCTGCTGGCCACGCTCGACCGGCTCATCGACCCTGATATCCGCGGGGGCCCCGAGTCGCCGCTGCGGTGGACGTGCAAGTCGACCGCGCAGCTTGCCAAAGGCGCTCACCACGGCTGGCCACCCGGTCAGCGACGACACCGTCGGACGGCTGCTCAAGCAGCAGGGCTACCGGTTGCAGCACACCCAAAAGACCCTGGAAGGTGCCCAGCATCCCGACCGCGACGCGCAGTTCGGCTACCTCAACGAGCAGGCGCGCGAGCACCTGGCCGCCGGCCAGCCGGTCGTCTCGGTCGATACCAAGAAGAAGGAGCTGGCCGGCCGCTTCGCCAACGGCGGGGCCGAGTGGCAGCCGTCGGGAGAGCCCGAGCGGGTGCTGGCCCACGACTTCCCCGGCGACGTGGCCGGCAGGGCGGTCCCCTACGGGATCTACGACGTTGGCGCCAACACCGGCTGGGTGGACGTGGGGGTCGACCACGACACCGCCGCGTTCGCGGTGGCCGGCATCCGGCGCTGGTGGGGGCAGATGGGTCGCGTGGTGTACCCCCAGGCGGAGCGGTTGCTGGTCACCGCGGATGCGGGCGGGCCCAACGGTTGGCGGTTGCGCGCCTGGAAGACCGGGCTGGCACGGTTGGCGGCCGACACCGGCCTTCAGGTGACCGTGTGCCACTTCCCGCCGGGCACCTCCCAGTGGAACAAGGTGGAGCACCGGCTGTTCAGCCACATCTCGACCAACTGGCGCGGCCGGCCGCTGGTCAGCCATGAGGCGGTTGTGGAGTTGACCGGCCAGACGACCACCGCGACTGGGCTGCGTGTCCACGCCGAGCTTGATCCCGGTGCGTACCCAACCGGCGTGAAGGTCACCGACGAGGAGCTGGCCGCGGTGCCGACCCGTCGCCATGAATTCCACGGAGAATGGAACTACACAACTGCTCCTGATCCCTCTGCCCAGCCCCCATAAGCCGGAATGTTATCGCGCGGTGAACCCTTATCTACCAGCGCGCCGGAGAAAAGGCCATCGACGTGATCGCGAGCCGGCGGGGCGCCACCAGATGTCGATGTCGACCGCGTGGCCGATCGACAGGTCGACCACCTGCTGCAAGCCCAGCTCAACGATCCGATCGTCGCGGGGGTGGAACCGCCGAGCGGGATCCTCTAGGCCGAGCAATCCGCCGAGCGCATCGACCGCCGGCTTCCACAGGGTCGCCCAGTTGCGTTGGGGACTCACGCGGAAGCCCAAGTGCAGGGCCACCGGGCCAGCCGGCAACACCTGCACCGAGGGGTCGGCGGCCAGTGCGTCCGCGAGCTGCTGCTTCCAGGCAGTAGTGGCGCTGGACGCGGTGACCCGTGCCGCCGCGTGCGACCAGCGGTCGACGGGAGGCTGGTCCTCGAGCATGGCTGGGCCGATCGTGAGTGCGCTCGGCCCGTGGTGCTTGCGGGCGAACACGGCGGTGAAGCGGGCCGGGCCGAACCGGGCGGCGATCGGGAACAGGTAGTTGTCGAGGTCGCGGCCGCCGCTGGTGAGCGGGGTCGTGGCGGGCAGGCCGACCTCCAACGCGAGTGCGAGGTCGGCGGGCGGGGCGGCGAGGGTGGGGCGCACCAGCGGCTCCAGGGTGTCCAGGAACGCCGTCAGCGCCTTCTGGGAGGGATGGTCGTGTCGATCCCAACTTGCCAGCACCGGCGCGGCCGGCAGCGGCGCGCGGATCGCGGTCGGCCACCGGTAGCGTCGTGGCGCCGCGGCCTGGCCACCACGATCGGCGGTCTGGAAGGCCATCCCTCCTCCAAGGTCGACATCACCCATGACCGGGCAACATCGCTGGCCGTCGGATGGTCACGTCGATGGGGCGCGGCGCTGTCTGGGACGGCGCCGCCGGGTCGTGAGGTCAGTCCTCAGGGAGTTGGTCGGCGAGCTTGGCCAGGTTCTGGTCGGTGTCGTCTCGGTACCAGTTGGGACCCCACGGCGGCGTGCGGGGCGGCTGTCCGGTGGCGAGTTCGATGACGTGGCGGATCAGCGAGGTGAGGTTGTAGGGCTGGTCATCCACGGCCCAGGTGACGGGCTGCTGGGGATCCTGCCGCCAGGTGACCGAGCGCCGTTCCGGCTCCTCCTCCAACCACGCGCCGATGGCCTCACGGTCCTCGCCGACCCCCGCTGGCACCACGATCCGCAGCGACTGCCCCTCACTGAAGACCTGGTGGTCGACCAGCCGTTGGGGGATGGAGGCCCGCCGCGCGCGGGCGTCCCTGGCTGCCGCCTGGGCTGGCGGCGCCGAGCGGGGCCGGATCATGAACGTCTCGGCGGTCGGCACGGGCAGCAGCTGGGAGGTGGTGAGCACCAGCTCGCCAGCGCCGGTCCGGTACAGCTGCACGCGGACCAGCCGGATGTCGATGCCGCTCTCGTACAGGAACAGGCTGGTGTTGGTGACCTGCGGGCCGAAGTCAGCGGCGACCAGGACCATCCGAGGCGGGCCAAGCGTCTCATCCGACAGCTCGGGTGCCCACTCGCGCAGCTCGGCCAGGGCCTGCTCGCTTGACAGCTGCGCGCTGCCGCGGTGGGCGGCGTAGACGTCGGCGAGGGTGTCCAGGCTGAACCGGCTTACCATCGCCGCGTAGTTCAGGGCCTGCATGTTCACGGTGCCCGGGGCGCGGTCCCGCTTGAGCTCGGCCACCACCAGCCGGCCGCTGCGGTCCAAGGCGAGCACGTCCAGCCGGTCGTGGGTCGGCTCGCCGCTGCCGGCAAGCCAGCGGTCGAACTCGAACGACACGATCCGCAGGTCCTCCCCGAGGATCTGCGGATAGGTCAGGACCCACTCCTGAAGGTGCTCGCGCTCCCGGATCCCGGCGTCGGCGAACGTGACTGGTACCGCCGGGCTGGCGCTTCCATCGGACACGGTGAACAGGAGTTCTCCAGACATGGCAGACAAGCTAACCATTCGCCTGTGCGTCCTACAACGCTGGCGAGGAGCGTGGTCGTAGCCATCGGCCAAGGCGGGGCCGGGCGGCCGACCCCTGCCCAAGATGCCGGCCCGGGGGTTATCCACAGCGAGGCCGAGCCGGGCTTGCCAGCCCTCGCCAGGCCGGTAGGGTACAACGATGACCCAAACCCTACTCGACCGGCTGGTCGCGCGGGCGATGGTGCTTGCCACCGACACTCTTGACGACGACGCTGGCATGGCGGAACTCCGAGGCCTCGCCGGCGGCGACAATCAGGCCCTGGAGCAGGCGATCAGGACCTGCCTGGCCCAGTCGGCCAGCCTCGCCACCCGCCGCCGCGCCATCGAGCTGCTCGCCCGCGTCCGCTGGGAAGACCACCCACCTCCCGCCTGACACGCCAACGGCACAGTCGCCTTCCGTCACAGCCGGTCGGCGGGGGAGAGGCGGCGGTGCGCCTCGCGGGCGCGGGCGTCGGCGGCCGACGCGCCGTACCGTTGCAGCATGGCGCGGGACTTCCAGCCGGCGATCCGCATGAGGTCACCCTCGGCGCCACCCTGCGCGAGCCACGCGTGCGCGAAGGTGTGCCGCATCTGGTGGGCGTGCAGCCCCGGGAGGCCGGCCTGCGCCCCGCGGCGGCGCAGCATCATCCGCAGCCCCGCGTCGGTGAGCCGGCCCTTCTGCCCCAGCCACAGCCACGGCAGGCCGGCGTGCTTGTGGCGGGCGCGGGCGCGGAGGTAGCGGTCCAGCGCCTCGCCGGCCCGGGTGCCGAAGGGCAGGCTGCGCTCGCGGCGCCCCTTGCCGAGCACGAGCAGCACGTCCAGGTCGAGGTCGACGTCGTCGAGGGTGAGCCCGGCCATCTCGGCGCGGCGGGCGCCGGTGTCCAGCAGCAGCATGAGCAGCGCGGTGTCGCGGCGGGCCTCGAAGGTAGTGCCGGCGCACGCGAGGAACAGGGCCTTGAGGCCGTCCTCGGGCACGACCGGGACCGGCTTGTCGGGCACGATCGGCGGGCGGATCCGGGCCATCGGGTCGAGCGGGATCTCCTCCTCCTCGACCAGCCAGGCGTACAGGATGCGGAGGACCTTGTGGTAGGTGGCGGCGGTGCTGGCGGCCCGGCGGGCGAGCAGGTCGCCCATGAACGCCTCCAGGTCGGCGCGGGTGGCGGCCTCGATCGTGGTGCCGTGGGCGCGCAGGAAGGCGTCGGCCTGGCGGACGGCGATGAGGTAGGTGTCCACCGTCTTCTCGGAGCGGTTCATGGCCCGCAGGTGCCGCTCGAACGAGCGGACCAGGGGGCTTCGGACGGTGGCATCCATGACCCGAAACGTTAGACAGGTTAAAAAGAGCTTCGCCCCTTCCGGTGACATTCTTGGCGTTCCAGGCACTCCCGCCGTAGATCGTGACGTTGGACGCTGGATGTGCGACGGCCACTGCTTGAACGTCACCGGTTGTGGACTCCGGAGGAGCTTGCAGTGGAGCCTCGCCTGCCCGCCGACGGTGCCGCGGATTGCGAGGCGGCAGTTACGGTGGAGGCCCGGGGGCTCTCCTGGCGAGCGACTCCGCGAACTTGGCAACGCACTCGTTGCAGATGAAGATCGGCGTCTCGTTGGCGAAGTTGTTGGGATCCCTGACGGGGTACTCGGCGCCGAAGAGGGTCTGCACCTGCTGGTGGGACTTCCTGCAGAACCAGCATTTCCATTGGGCGAGGTCAGGCGGGGGGTGCACGAACACCGGCTTCTCGTCGTCGGTCTGGAGGTATGCCTGCTCGTCGCGCAGGGCGTAGAGGTCCGCGTCCCCGCCGGGCTGCTCGCTCGCCTCTTCCACGGCTGCCTCCGATCGCCTGAGGGCCGCCGAGCAGCGGTGCTGCCGCCTGCCCGTGATGAGCATGGTCGCATGACCTGGCACCGACAAGACCTCGCACGCCCGAAGCAGCACGGCGTGGTTGTCCCTTGCGGCCGGTGACCTGATCGCTGCTCACCACAGCGACAGGCCACAGTGGCGCAGGAACGAGAAGGGCAGGTGGTGGGTCCGGCGGACGCGCTGGATGCCACGCTCGGCCGCCGCGGTGACCTCCTCGAGGGTGTCACCGGCGAGGTTGGCCAGCTCCACCCCCTTGAGGTTGGACCACAGCGGCTCGACCGGGTTGAGGTCGGGGGCGTAGGCGGGCAGCGGCTCCACCACCAGCCAGGACCGCTGCCGGCGCAGCCAGGCGCGCATCGCGTGGCTGCGGTGGGCGGGCAGCCCGTCCCAGACCAGCGTCGCCTTCTCCCCGCCCAGGAACCGGCGAAGCTCGCCGAGCGCGCCGATCAGGCTGTCGGTGTCGTAGGCGTCGAGCTGGTAGTGGAAGGCGAGCTGCGCGCCGCCGCCGCGCGAGCCGTAGCACAACCCGGCGGCCATCGACGCCCGCTTCCACTTGAAGTGGTGGCGAATGACCGGGGTGCGGCCGCGTGGCGCCCAGGTCCGGCGCGTCACCGGCAGCAGCGAGGCGCCCGACTCGTCCCAGAACACGATCGCTGCCCTGCGGCGACGAGCATTGCGCCGGATTCTAGGGCCAGTCCTCGGCCACCCAGCGGGCGATGGCCCGCTCGTCGCGCTCGACCGCGCGGCGGGCAGGGCGTTGCAGCCGGTAGTCCAGCCGGTGGCGCAGCAGCTTCCACACGTGGCCAGGATGGTAGCCGACCCCGGTGAGCTGCTGGATCACGGTCGCCACGCGCGCCAAGGTCCAGTGGTCGGTATCGAAGCCGTGCGCGCGGGCACCCTCGCGCAGCGCCTGGTCGATGCGGTGCAGTTGCTGGTCGGACAGGCGCGCGGTGTGCCCGGTCGGGCCGGCGCTGCGCAGCGCCGCCAGCCCACCTTGGCGCCATTGGGCGTGCCAGCGGCTGACGTTTTGGCGGGCCACCCCCAACTGGTGGGCAACCTCGGCTTGGGAGTGGCCGGCGGCAAACAGCGCCCCGGCCTGCACGCGGACGCCTTCGAACGCCTGGCGGTCGCGCGGACCGCGGGCGTTGCGGCGGTAGGCGGTTGGTCTCATACCGCCATGCTGCCAGGACTACCCCATCATGTCATCGGAAGGGGCGAAGCTCTTTAAGTGCCCTCCATCCGGTACACGGCCTCCCGGACCGGCCCCGAACGCGAACCTGACCAGCGTTTCCGCTGGTCAGAGCCTATGTGGTGGGCGCGACAGGGTTTGAACCTGTGACCTCTTCCGTGTCAGATCCCACGGAACATTCCCCAGGTGGAATTCCGAGTCATTGGAGGACCATGAGATCCGGTTAGAAACCCGAGGTGAGGGGGCCTTCGTCGGGTGGATCGGCGGTCATGATCCGTCACGGTCTGACGGCATGTTGTTGGGTCTCTACGGGCGCCGATTGCTGCCCGTCTGCTGCCCGCAATCGAAGGCCAAGCTGCGCAGCGAGCGCGTTGGGACAAGACAGGCACGGCCTTGATGGGTACACAGGCGACCGCGTACCTGGGGAGCCCTCTGGGGTGTGCGTTTCCGCAGGTCAGCACGCTCCGCGGGGCGGGGTCACGCGCAAGAACCGCGCGTGACCCCGCCCCGCGACGCCACGTAGGAGTCCGTCTGGCCAATCCAGAGCCCGTCGATGGGCCTCCTTCGTCGGCCCACGACGAGCGAAATTATGGAAGACGGACGATTCCGCCGGCCCTACGGGCCGGGCGCGCATTCGCGCGCAATAGAGAAACCACTTTGCGGCGACGCCGCCATCCAAGGCGTGGTCAGCCACCTGATCAGGATGGGGTGGCGGCGACTGACCGTTGCCGATGATGTGGATCCAGATGCGGCAGCTGGTCGCGACCCAGGGGCCCCGGCTGCGGACGGTAGGCCCTGGGCGGCCTGCCCGCCCTCCCAAAGCTCGCCGCGCCTCAGATGACGTCATGAGCCGGACCCATCGATAGGCGACACAGACTGCGGACCGGTGAAGTTGGCCGAACCAGGAGGCAACGTCCGATAGACTGAGCCATGGGATCATTGCCGGCAGCTGGAGGCACTAACGCCCGTCCGATCCACCTTCTACTCAGGGAATGAGCCAGGTCATGACAAGGGCCATAGTCTTGGTGCGCGGTATCTTCTCATCTAGCAAGACGTGGGAATCTCTCATGTCGCGGATGACTGGCGATGAGGACTTGGCCGACCTCTCTCTAGTTCCTTTCGACTACTACTCGCCACGATTTCGTATTAGTCCGACGCGAGCAATCCCTGATTACGACGATGTCGCCCTGAAGCTTTGGACGTCTCTCAAATTAGTGTTCGCAGAGCACGACAGCGTTATTATCATTGCCCACAGTCAGGGCGGCCTGATCGTGCAGCGCATGCTTGCGCAGCAAGTCGGCATGGGCGCTGCCGAGTCGTTAACGCCCATCCATGCAATAGTCTTACTTGCCTGTCCCAACTCCGGCTCCGAACTGTTTCTGACGTTGCGGCGCTACGTCTTTCTCTGGAGACATCCGCAAGAGCAAGCATTGAGGCCGCTGGACAAGGCGATCGAACGTACACGCTCAGTAGTTCTACAGAAGGTCGTCTACGCCTCCGAAGTGACCCCTGCAACTTGCCCTATTCCAATTTACGCCTACGCGGGTGAAAGCGACGGGCGTAGTGAAGTCTCAATCGGCTTTGGGCCAATTCATTCATACCGGCGTAATGGAAGGAGATCATTGGGGCATCCTACATTTCGACCACATCAGTAGTTTGAACTATGCTGTCCTGAAGCGTCACATGCTCGACTTTCTGCGTTCCTCTGATCGGTCGTCCACGCACGGGGAACCGCCCCAAGAAATGGCCACCGTCGCCTCTCTCCTTCCTCGGCCAATGCAGTTGCCACGCGCAGTTCCCGACCTTCATGGCCGCGAAGATGAAATGAAGCTAATCTTGAATGAACTTCAGGGAAGCGATCGACTAGACGCATCCCGCCTCATACTATTGACCGGTCGCGGCGGCATAGGTAAGACCTCCCTGGCAATCAATGCAGCGACGGCCACCAGAAGACAATTCGATGACGGCATTTTGTTCGTCGACCTAAAAGGTACTCAGGACCGCCCGCTGAATCCGGAAGATGCTTTGCGCTGGCTTCTCGTAAGTTTAGGAGTTCCCAC
>WNGB01001690.1_pt1 | contig 36221 bp, 31 predicted proteins | sample 5400681 | NCBI WGS metagenome assembly WNGB01 (sample SAMN13153367, study PRJNA577476) | soil metagenome | isolation source: 115 cm soil or saprolite under grassland replicate 2 | place: USA:California | collected 2016-06-15 | reverse complement strand
GCGGGCTTGTACATCTCGAGGGTGTACTCGAAGTCGAACAGCTCCTGGGCGCGGACTCGGTCGTGGACGAGCCGGTCGAACGGCGATAGCAGCGCCGTCCGTCCCTCGAACTCCTTGCCGAGGGCGTCGGGGTCGACGCGCCACTCGCCTTTGGTGCCCTCGACCACGGCCGGCTCGCCGGCCTCGCCGACGTCGATCGGCTCGACCGGCATGGCGGTGGTCTTCTGCCGGGCGATGCCGAGCGAGGCGAGGCGCCGCTCGTTCTTGGCGCGGCGGGCCTCGTCGGCCGACGGGACGACGACGTCTGCCGGGTACACCCGCTCGGCCACGTCCCACAGCCGCTGCCGCCCGACGCGCCCGGCGATCGCGACCTCGCCGCGCATCATCAGGAACTCCAGCATCTGGGTGACGTTGCGGTTGTTCGTCCACCCGGTCGAGGCCCACGGCACGACGCACGTGTCCGGGATGTCGCGTGAGCTCAGCGGCCCGGAGCTGCCGAGCAAGTCGAGGATGTCGCGCCGGAAACTGTCGTTGTCGCGGAGCCACGCGCGCTGCTTCTCATAGCTCGGCCAGTCGGCCGCACCGGCGAGGTACAGGTCCAGGTCGCTCATCGGCCGTACCAGCGCGCCGAGCTCGAACAGCGTGCGGTCCTGCTCCAGGGCCTGTTTGAGGTGGTCCGGCCGAAAGGCCGAGCCGAGGCGGCTCCAGGCGACGAGGTCGGCGCTGGGCGCGACGGCTGCGGTCGGGTCGATCTGCAGCATGGTCAGCTGCTGCACGACCGCGAGCAACTCGGTCGGCCGGGGTGCGTCGAGCAGCTGCGCGCGCACCGCAATGCGCCGAGCCTGGGCCTTGGTGAGCCGGTGCACGGACGGGAGGCTACGTAACGCGGCGACGGCGCTCAATTTCCCCAGAGCGGGCGGACCTCGACGCTCAGGCCGTTCGCAGCGCCTCGATCGTCGCCATAGGGACGATCCCTTCCATCCGGCCGCCAGTTCCCCGTCCAGGTTACGAACCGTCTGCCTGCAGCTGCGTGAGTGCAACGTACTCGGCGTCGTAGGTCTCGGCCCACCCCAGCTGCTCCGCGACGTGCCAAGCGTCTGCTCCACGGCACGGGCGTGGGTGCGCGCGACCGGCGTAGATCGGCCCGCGTACTCTTGCGGCGTGAGCGAGCTCTCGTGGTGGTTCGCGCCGCACCCGAGCTGGGAGCCGACCGAGGACTGGCCGGAGGAGGTCCCGGTCGTGCGGTACGAGACCGACTCCGAGGTCGTGCTGATCGACCCATTCCTGCCGCGCGACGGCAGCTTCGACCCGGACGGGAAGCCGGTGCGGGTGCTCCTCACGCAACCGGCGCACTACCGCGGCACGACCGATTTCGTCAAGCGCTACGGCGCATCCGTGTGGGTGCCCCCGCGCGCCGCCTGGAGACGGCGCCCCAACCCGGCGACGACCGACGAGCTGCCGCGCGGCGTCGAGGCGATCGAGCTCGACGGCGAGCCTCACCAGGTCCTGTTCTTCATCCGCGAGCACGCGACGCTCGTCAGCGGCGACGTCCTCAGCGGAACCGGGGGCAGGTTGCACGTCTTCGTCGACGAAGCCGACCCGGAGCGCCTGCTTCCATCGCTCGACGCGCTCGCCGATCTCCCGATCGAGCGCGTGATCATTCCGCATGGCGAACTGATCCTCTCCGGGGGCGCCGCTCGCATCCGCGCCGCGGTCGCCGAAGCACAGAGGCGCTAGAGTCGCCGCCCAACCGCGGCCCACCCGACGAAGCCGCAACTCGGGCAGTGATGGCCGTTTGAGCCAGCGTGCGGAATGTTCCCTGACGAAAGGTGCTTGGCCCGCCAGTCTTCGGGCGGAATGTTGTGTGCGATCCAGGCTCGCTGGCGCTTCGGTCCCCAGCACAGCTCGATCGTGTACGGGGCGTTGTAACTCCAACAGAGCGCGCGGGGATTGTTCCGGTAGACCTCGTCGGGCTTGCCAAGGAGACGCAGCACCTGTGCCGGCGTCATCCGGTTCTGCGCCGCCTGAAAGTCGCGCACAGCCGCCGCCGTGCTCTCGGCATAGGTTGGCGGGTCAGTCGCCTGCCGCGCCTCGCGATAAGCGGCGATCGCAACCGCGAGGCCAGTCACCGCGACCAGAAGCGCTGCGCCTATCAACGCCTTCGCCACAACACGTCGATGATGCCACGCGTCGGAGGCATCTTTCGGCAACCGCTCCCTGCACGAGCGTGCTGTCGCTCGAGTGCTTTCAACGACCGTGGATCCCAGGCTGCTCGATGGTAAGTAGCCCCGGCGGCGCGAGCGGCCGCTACCGCAGCGGGGTGAAAATGCCCAGCCGTTAGCGAGCCCCTGGGCCGTTCACTGCTCCGCGGAGGGGGCGAGGTCCGCGTCGACCTTTGTAAGTACGGGATCGCTGCAGCAATTTCGCACGCGCGGACGCGTCGCGCTTCGATTTTCACCTTAGGAGGGGGTCGACGTTCCTCCGCCAGAGGGCTCGCAGGGCGTCACCGAGCGCGAGAGTTCGGACGCCCTCGTGACCGGATTGGAGGTTCTCTTCCTGTTCGGCGGCCGCGAGCGGGTACGCGCGCCGACGGTCCGCGGCCGCGCGCGTTCCTGGCGTTTTGGTTGACACGACCAAAACCCTGTGGGACGGTAAGAGTCATGGCGACAAGAACGCGGGAGGCGAACGTCCCAGGGTACGACGCGAGCAAGTTCCCGGCCTTCGCCGTCACGGTGGACGTGGTCATCCTGACCATGGCCGAGGGCGTGCTGCACATCCTTCTCGTCCGGCGGGGGCAGGAGCCGTTCAAGGGCATGTGGGCGATTCCGGGTGGGTTCAAGCGTCCTGAAGAGACGCTGGATGGCGCGGCGAGACGCGAGCTCTCCGAGGAGACCGGCATCGACGTCCCGAGCTTGCTTACCCAGTTCGGCGCCTACGGCGATCCCGGACGCGACCCGCGCATGAACGTCGTCACCGTCGCGTACCTCGCCGTCCTTCGCGAAGTGGGAGCGATCGTCGCCGGCACCGACGCAGCAGACGCCGCGCTCGTCCCCGCCTCGGACATCCTCGAGGAGAGGATCGAGCTCGCGTTCGACCACCTGCGAATCGTCCGCGACGCTGCCGAGCGCGTCCGGGTCGAGCTCGAGGTCTCGGGCATCGCGACGGCCTTTGTCGGCACGACCTTCACGATGGCTGAGCTCCGGGCGGTGTACGAGGCAATCTGGGACGTGCAGCTCGACGCCGCGAACTTCCGCCGCAGCCTCGTAGGCGAGGACGGTTGGGTGATCCCGACCGGCCGCACGGCGCGACCCGGGCCGGGCGGCGGAAGGCCCGCTGAGCTCTACCGCGCCGGGCGGGCATGGAAGCACGGCGCACCCATTCAGCGCATCCAGCCGAATCGATGAGAGGAAGTGACCGCATGAGAGCAGTCGTCCACAATCGGTACGGACCTCCGGAGGTGCTGCGCGTCGCCGAAGTCGAGCGGCCCGTGCCCAAGGAGGACGAGGTGCTCGTCAGGGTTCACGCCTCGACGGTTACCCGCAGCGACACCGGCCTGCGCAGCCTCGAGTACCCGTTCAGCCGTCTCATCACCGGCATTCGCCGCCCGAAGCGGACGATCGCCGGCATGGAGTTCGCGGGCCGCGTCGAGGACGTCGGAGCGGCCGTGGCCGAGTTCCAGGTCGACGACGAGGTGTTCGGCATCGAGGGCGGCGCGAACGCGGAGTACGTGGCCGCGCGTGAGAGCGGCGTGATCGCACAGAAGCCGACAGGGCTGACGTACGAGGAGGCGGCGGCCGTCCCCGACGGCTCGCTGCTCGCGCTGACCTGCCTGCGACCGGCGTATCCGCTGCGCGGGAAGAGCGTCCTCGTCTACGGCGCCGCGGGCTCCATCGGAACGGCCGCGGTCCAGCTACTCGCGCACCACTTCGAGGCCGAGGTGACGGCGGTGTGCGACACGAAAGACGTCGAGCTCGTGCGGTCGCTCGGAGCGCGGGAGGTCCTCGATCGCTTTCGCGACGACTTCACGAAGAACGGCAAGACGTACGACGTGATCTTCGACGCGGTCGGCAAGCACTCGTTCCGCCGCGGCCGCCGGTCGCTGAAACCCGGCGGGATCTACGTCACGGCCGACCTCGGATTCATGTACCACGTGCCGCTCGTCGCTCTCATCACACGGTTCGTCGGGAGCAGGCGTGCGAAGCTCGGCATCGGCCGCTACCGCAAGGAGGACCTCGTCCTCGTCAAGGAGCTCGTCGACACGGGCAAGTACCGGCCGGTGATCGACCGGAGGTACGCGCTCGACGAGGTCGTCGAGGCGACGCGCTACGTCGAGACCGGACAGAAGACGGGCAACGTCGTGCTCCACGTCAACGAGGCTGCGCCCGGCGAGCAGCCTGAGCCCGCCACGAAGCACGAAGAGGAAGTCACGGCGTAAGGGCAGTCGCCCGCGACCGGTACGGCCCGCTCGAGCTGCTCCGGCTCGACGCGGTCGAGGCCGACGCCGGTCGCCGAACGTTGCCACCGTGTGCGGAGGAGCCAGCCGGGATCTTCTCTCGTAGAGGAGCGCCGATATCCGCGCTTCGCTGACGCTCAAGTCCTGGGGGAATGAGAGGCCCCAGGACTTGAGTATTCAGCGCTGATGCGAACTCCGTTCGGTGCGGTCTGGCGCCTGGTTCCCTACGCCGTCTGAGGAGCGGGTGTGGCCTCGGGCTGGGCGGCCGACGGTTGGATGCGAAGAACGCGCGCGGGCCTGTGCGGGAGCCACCAGTTCCAGCGTCCGAGGATCGACACGAACGCGGGAGCCAGCACCCCGCGGATGATCGTTGCGTCGAGCAGGATTCCGCCGCCGAGCGCGGTGGCGAAGATCTTGGCTTCGGTGCCTGGCTGAGCGCTGAAGGCGACGAACGCGAGGCCGAGGATCAGCGCCGCGCTCGTCACGAGGCGCCCGGTACGGCCGATGCCCTCGATGACCGCGGTCTCGGTCGAGCGGGTGCGGTCGTACGCCTCGCGCATCCGGCTGATGATGAAGACCTGGTAGTCCATCGAGACGCCGAAGAGGAAGGCGAAGACGACGATCGGCATCTCCACGTTGATCGCCCGCGTCGCCTCGATGCCCCAGATCTCGTCGGAGCCGAAGCCCTTCTGAAAGACGAGCACGATCAGCCCCCACGCGGCGGCAACGGAAAGGAGATTCAGGAGTACGGCCTTGAGCGGCAGGATCAACGAGCGGAACGCGCGGGCGAGGAGAATGAACGTCAGGAGAGCGATCAGCGCAAGTATGAGCGGGAAGTTGCCGTAGACGGCGTCGACGAAGTCGGCGCTCTGCGCTGCCTCACCCCCAATCGTCACTTCGCCGGGAAGAGCAGTGGCACGGATCCGGTCGAGCGTCGCCCGCCCCGCCGCGGAGTTCCCGTCTTCGTTCGGGATGATGGTGACGAGCGCGGTCCCATCGCGGCGCCAGTCTGCGGGTGCTGCCGCGCTCCGGACGCCCTCGACCTGGGCGAGCGACTCCGCGACGGCCTTGGGGTCGCCTGAGCGGACAAGCGCGTCGAAGGGCGAGAGCGGGCCGGTGCCGATGCCCGAGTCCTCCAGCTTCTCGAGGCCGGCGCGTGCGGGCCCGGCGTTCGCGAGTGAGTCGGCGCGCGGGTTCCCGAGCTGGATCGAGGAGGCGGCGACGACGAGCGCGGCCAGCACGGCGGTGGATGTCACGGCCGCGGCCCAGCGGTGGCGCACGATCAGGCGGGCCCACGCCGACCAGGCGCGGCTGGCGCGGGCGTCGCGCCGGTTACGAGGCCAGTCCAGCCTCGGCCCGATCGTGGCCAGAACGACCGGCAGCAGCGTGACGGCCACGGCGACGCTGACCAGTGCGATCAGCAAGCCCGCGATGCCGATGCTCCGCAGGGCCGGCACCGGCACGGCGACGAGCGCGAGCAGCGAGATCGCCACGGTCGTGCCGCTGAAGACGACGGCGGCGCCGGCATGCCGCATCGCGTTCCGCACCGCCGCCTCGTTCGTCACGTTCGGCTGCTGCCGCTCCTCGCGCCAGCGGACCACGACGAGAAGTGCATAGTCGATCGCGATGCCGAGCCCGATCAGCGCGACGAGGAACTGGACGATCACCGACACGTCGGTGACGCTCGCGACCGGCCAGACCAGCAGGAAGGTCGTCGGGATCGCGACGAGTGCCATCAACAGCGGCACGACCGCCATGAACGAACGGAAGACGAAGACGAGTACGAGGAGCGCGCCCAGCGCCGCCAACAGGGTCCCCAGCAGTACGCCGGTGCCCGTTCCTTCGCTGTCACCGGCGGAGGCGCGAAGTGCATCGAGCCCCGTCACCTCCACCGCGGATCCGCCGACGGTGACGGCGGCCAGCGCGGCTTGCGCCCGGCGCGCCTCGGCCTGCCCTGGGTCGACCCCACCTTTCGCCGGGATGTAGACCAGCGCGAAGGTTGTGCGGCCGTCGTCGGAGACGAACGCCCGGTCGCCGGTCGAGTCATAGGAGGCAGTCCTCGCCTGCGGCAGCGCCGCCTCGACCCTCGCGAGCGCCGAATCGAGCTGCTCGCTGACGCCGGGTGAGTCGACCGTCTTCCCCTTCGGGAGCTTCACGACGGGCACGATTGGCGCGACGTCGCCGCCGTTGCCGTAGATCTCGGCGAGCTCTTGGTTTGTCTCGAAGCCCTCACGGCCGGGCAAGCTGAACTGCTGCGACAGAGCGTTGCCCGCCGGCTGGAGCGCGGCGAAGGCGGCGATGGTGACGACGAGCCAGAAACCGAGGACGAGTCGTTTGTGGTCGAGGACAAAACCGGTGAGGACATTCATGGCATCTCCTTGGAAGATTCGTACGTTGTACGTCGTACGATGTACGATACCCGTACGATGTACGATAAGTCAAGGGTCAGGCAAACGAGGAGCAGATGAAGACGTCGGAGCTAGCCACAGAGCCGCGTGTGCCGCTGAGCAAGGAGCGGGTGTTGCGGGCCGCGGTCGAGCTTGCCGCCCGCGACGGGATCGAGTCCCTGACGATGCGCAAGCTCGCCGACGAGCTCGGCGCGGGCGCGATGTCGCTCTATCACTACGTGCCCAATAAGGAAGAGCTGCTCGATGGCATGGTCGACATCGTCTTCGGCGAGATCGAGCTGCCTACGACCGACGTCGACTGGAGGGCGGCGATGCGCCGGCGGGCGATCTCGACCCGCGAGGTGCTCAACCGTCACCGCTGGGCCGTCGGCCTGATGGAGTCGCGTAGGTCGCCGGGACCAGCCAGCTTCCGACTCCACGAAGCTGTTCTCGGGTGCCTCCGAGAAGCCGGCTTCTCGATCGAGCTGACCATCCAGGCCTACTCCGTCCTGGACGCCTACATCTACGGTTTCGCCCTGCAGGAGAAGGGCGTCCCGTTCGACACCGCCGAGGAGAGCGCAGCGGTCGCGGAGGAGCAGGCCCGGCGCTTCGCCGAGCGCGCGGAGGAGCAGCAGACCGCCGCGCTCGCGGAGGAGTTCCCCTACCTCGCCGAAGTCGTCGCCGGGCACGTCGCCAAAGTCGGCTACGACTTCGCGTCCGCGTTCGAGTACGGCCTTGACCTCATCCTCGACGCGCTCGAGAAGCGGCGCGACAGGGCTGACGAGGCGTCCGAGTCCAGCTGATGCGTCCCCTATGCCTCGCCAGAAGGATTGTCCGGTTCGTCGACGGAGCCTTGCTCCAAGGGAAGCTGAACGACTGAGGGCCGCTCGCGCGGCCCTCAGCCTGTTTGTCCAGGTCCGCCGTCCGCCGTCGCCGGTGTCACCAGCCCCAAGCCTGGCGGTAGGCATCGACGAGGAACGCGTTGACTGCGTCGTCGTCCGGATTGTTCGGAAGCGGCGTCCGTTCGAGCGCGGCTTCGAGCCGGCGCTCCACTTCCTCGACCTCGGCGAGCACCTCCTCGAATGAGCGCTCGCCCCGTCGGACCGCCGTCACGCTTGAGCGTTCCGGCTCCGGCATCGGGAGCGTCACCCGCCCGGACTGCAGCAGCTCGAGGCCCTGGTAGCCGAGACGGAGCGCGTGCATCGCGTACTTCGTGTCGAAACCATGGGCCTCGACCAGTTCGGGTCGGTTGACCCGCTTCTGTCCACGCGTCCCGAGCAACCGTTCCTTCTGCCCGCGTAGGTAGCCCAGGTAGCCCCGGCCGGCTCGCTTGGAGAGGATCGCTGGCCGCAGCTGCCGCAGTCGCTGCCCCAGTTCGGTCCTGACCAGCGTCAGTTCATCGGGGACGAACAGGAGCAGGAGCACGGTCGGGTGTCCCTTGAGCGCCAGCCGCACGTACTTGCGCAGGCTGTAGGCGACCAGGTCGAGGTCGCCCGGTCCCGAGCGGGCGCCTTCGGGCTGGGTGCGCTCGACCCAGTGCTCGAAGCGGTATGGGTTGCGCACGCCCTGCTTGCGCGCGAGCCGTAGGCCGATCAGGTACTCGGGCGGCTCGATGAAGACGGCCATCTCGTCACGGTCGTCCTGGCCGCCGTGGTGGAGGCCGTGGACGGTCGAGCCGACCGTGGCGCGCAGGATCGTGCCCCGCTCGACGATCTCCAGTGTCGTCATCTCGATTCTCCTTTCGTCAAGACACCGGGCGGACTCGAACCGCCGTATCGCGCTTTGCAGGCGCGCGCCTGTCCTGCTCGGCCACGGTGCCAGAGCCCCCGAGAGGAGTCGAACCTCTGCGCGCGGGGTCGAAACCCGCTGCTCTTCCAACTGAGCTACGGAGGCAGGCGGAAGCGGCTAGCGCTCCCGGTAGTAGTGATCGCCCATCGAGCCATCGAAGGCGGCCGCTCGAGCGGCAGCAGTTCTTGAATCGCCGACCCGATCCGCACGGGCAGGGGTCATTGTCGCCGAGCTTCTCGACGGGGAGTTGAGGTGCGGATGGAGGGGGTCGAACCCTCATGGCCTCTCGACCGCCGGCTTCTGAGGCCGGTGCGTATTCCGGTTCCGCCACATCCGCACGAAGAGCCGCAGGCTCGTATTGCAGAGCGTGCGGCTCGTCGTTCACGCAGCAGTCCGCGGGGGCTGCCGCTTGGGTCGCGCCGCCTGCAGCCGCGCCTTCCGGCGGACCTCGAGCTGGACGACCTTGGCCGGACGCAGCACCGGCTTGGGGCGTGCCGCGACCCGTACGAGGTGGAGATGCATCTCCGCCTCCTCTCTGTCTCGAAGGGCGCTCGTGGCGCCCTCCGCTGTCAGAGGGCGCCGCGAGCGAAGTCGGAGATGAGCTGCGGCGTCGCGGTGTCGAAGCCGACGACGTCGAGCATCCCCGGGTCGGACGGGTCGGCGATCGAGAAGCCGTTCGAGATCATGCCGACCACGACCAGCCGCGCGTCGATGCTCGACGCCTGTCGGTAGTCGCCGAGCGCCTGGGCCGGGTGGATGTCGCCCGCCCAGGTCTCCGAGTCGGTGTAGATCACGAACGTGTCGATCTCCTGTTCACGCGCCTGCGCGTAGAGCATCGGCAGGGCGCAGTCGGTGCCGCCAAACGGCAGGTCCGACACCGCCTTCACGGCATCGTCGAGCCGCTGCCGCGGCGAGATCGCGAGCGGCGTCAGGCCGTCGGTGTAACCCGACCAGACCTGGCGGCCGCGCTTCTTGAAGCCGCCCTTGCCGGCGAAGAAGCCGACGACCTCGTACTGCGACTCGGTCGCGGCCGTCACCAGCGCCAGCGCCGCCGAAGCGTCGCGCGGGCTCAGGCCCGGCACGCCGGCCACGGAGCCGCCGGTCATCGAGCCGGACACGTCGAGGGCGAGCAGGAGCCGCTTGCCAGCAGGCTCGACGTTGCCGAACGCGGTGTAGAACGCGGCGTCGAGCGCGTCGACGATCTCGCGCACCGGGTTCCACTCGCCGCGGCCGCGGGCGCCGCGGCCGGACGCGTAGGTCCGGAGCGCCGCGAGCACGCTGATCGGGTGCACCCGCGCGCGACCGATGCGCTCCGCATCACCGAGCTGAGCGACCACCTTTGCCGTGCCGTCCGCGCCCGGCGCGAGGACGCCGACGCGCGTCAACGTGGCCAGGTTGCGGATCAACGCCGTCATCGGCATCTCGTCGAGCAGCGCCTCCCAGACCTCGGACGAGGTCAGGTGCTCCGGCTTGAGCGCCTCACGCGGCAGCCGGTACTCGCGCACGAGCGCCGCAGTCTCCCGCGACGTCGTCGCCCCCTGTGCGCGGGCGAAACCGTCCACGAGGGCCGGCAGGCCGTCCGTCTCGCCGCCGCGAACGATCCACTCGAACAGCCGAGCGTGCTCGGCCGAGACGTCCAGCTCCGGGTTGCCTGCGCCGACTCGGCGCGCCGGGTGGGCGAGGCGCAGCAGGTCGCGGTGCGTCACTCCCGCTCGCTGGCGGTACTTGACCGCCTGGTAGGCGAGCGCGTGCACGGGCTGTGCCGCGTACCAGCGGCCGACCGCGCGACGGAGCGAGCGGCCCCAGCCGCGGAAGCCTTCGACGAAGAGCGCGAACTGGAACAGGTGCGTGCCTGTTCGCGCCACGCGCGGCAGCGCCTCGAGCGCCGCCCGACGCGTATCGGTGTCACCGAGACCGGCCGCCAGTGCGAGCGCGTACAGGGCCGGGTCGTTCTTCGGCGCGCGACCCTCCGTCGACACGCGCACGATCTCGGCAACGGCACGCAGGCCGTCCTCCCGGACGCACTGCTCGACAGCGTGCGCGTTCTCGCGCGTCAGCGTCCACTCGGACGCGTAGTAGGAGCCGCCCTCCGAGCCGAGCACGAGGAAGCGGCGCAGCCGCGTCCACGCGTCCAGGGCCCACGCAAAGCCGCCGGCCGAGTTCGGCGCCTGACCCGGCAGCGGCGCCCACTGCGGCACGCGGCGCGTGGCGTGACGCTTCAGATACGACATGACGCACCTCCTTTTGATGTGTGTTGGTGTGATCGAGCTCGCGGTCGTGATGACGCGTGCCGGCGGCTTCGACGGATATTCGAGAACCGGCTCGCTCCGAGCCCGCGAGCGGACTTAGCGGCGACGCCGCTCTCGTTGCTCTGCAAGCTCCGCCTCCGCGGCGAGACCGTCGCGGAAGCGGTGAAGCGCGCCGAGCAGCGTGTCGACCTTGAACAGCGAGTTCTCACGCAGCTGCGCCGTCTCGAGCGAGAACTCAAGGTTGATCGTGTTCGTGCAGTCGGCGATCTGCAACACGAGCTGCGGATCGCGGTCGCGACGGCGGCTGCGCGCTGTCGTGTCCTCGACGAAGACGCGCACGAAGGCGTCGCCATACAGACCCGGACGATTCAGGCGCGCGTACTCGTCCACGCGAACCGCCGGGGTTCGCGGCGCGATCGAGTCGGAACGTCGCGCGTACTGCAGCAGGTAGGACATCGGGTTCCCCTCCTCGGAGGAAGTGATGAACCGCGGTCGTGATCTGTTGCGTGCCGTCTGCCTGGCGCGGCGATGCCGCAGACCAGGTCCTCGAGAACCGGCCCGCTTCGGCCCGCGGAAGAACGCTGAACGGGACCCTCGCCGGCCCGCGGTGGTGTTGATGGTGTTGAGTGGTACTGCTGCGGTCGTGGCTGCACAGCCCGGAACTGCTCTGCCAACTGAGCTACCGGAGCCGGAATGCTCCGGGCGGGACTCGAACCCGCGACCTGTCGATTAGGAGTCGATAACCGGAACCGTTCCGGCCCGCAGCAGAAGGTACGTCGCGGTCGTGACGTGCGGTCGGAGATGCGGAGTCGAACCGCACGGCCGTTGCTCCCGAAAGAACGCCGGCCGCTCTGCCGATAGATAACCGAGCCGCTCCGGCCCGCGACGATCTTGTTGGTGAGCAGGCCTGCCAGGGGTCGAACCCGGACCAGCGAGGTTGGAGCTCGCGGTGCTTCCGTTTACACCACAGGCCTATGCAGAGCGGACGACCCGGATCGAACGGGCCTCCCCGGAGTGGCGCCCCGGTGCTCTTCCGTCTGAGCTACGTCCGCCAAGTGGTACGCCCGGCTGGACTCGAACCAGCGGCCTCTGCCGTCGCAGGACAGCGCTCTCTCCGCTGAGCTACGGGCGTACGAAGAAGCCTCCGGCAGGAGTTGAACCCGCACCTCGGCCGTACAAAGGGCGCGTGCTTGCCGTTGACACTACGGAGGCAAGGTGGAGACGGTCGGAGTCGAACCGACATCTTCCTCGGTGCAAGCGAGGCGCTCGTCCAGTTGAGCTACATCCCCTAGGTGCGGACGGGTGGAGTCGAACCACCACAGCACGAGGCGACAGGGTTACAGCCTGCTGAGCTCACCGTTGCTCAGCGTCCGCACGGAGTGAGGGTGGCCGGCCGGGCTCGAACCGGCGCCAGCGGGGATCACGACCCCGGGTGCTTCCGTCTACACCACGGCCACCATGAAGCGGGGACGACCGGACTCGAACCGGTGGCCTCTCGCCTGACAAGCGATTGCTCTCGCCGCTGAGCTACGTCCCCAAGAAACGACCGGGCCGCCGGTCCCCACGGCTGCGAGGACCCTGTTGGCATGTCGGATCGAGGACCCCCAGCAAACCGCGAACCCGGCACGACGCCCCAAAAGCGCCGGCGCGCGGCAGCGCGCTTCGGCAACACAGAGCGCGGGTGGGATTCGAACCCACGGTCTCGAGCTCATGAGGCTCGCGAGGACAGCCGCTCCTCTACCGCGCAAGTCTGGCTGGCAGGAGTCGAACCTGCGATCTCCGGCGCCCGAAGCCGGTGGGGTGGCCAACTCCCCTACAGCCAGATGAGCGTTCGATCAGTACCCCCGGCGGGATTCGAACCCGCAGCTTCCGGGTTGAGGGCCCGGCGTCAGCGCCGTTTCGACCACGGGGGCATAAAGCTCCGGCGGCAGGATTCGAACCTGCGCTCTCGCGATTAACAGTCGCGCGTCTTACCGACTCGACCACGCCGGAACGAAAGGCGGAGGCAGCAGGAGTCGAACCTGCGAACGGCTCGCACCGTCTACGCGGTAGCAACGCGCTGCCTTGCCAGCTCGGCTATGCCTCCGCGAGCGGAAGGAGAGGGAGTCGAACCCCCAAGGCCCGAGAGCCCACCCGTTTTCGAGACGGGATACCGCGCCGGTGGCAGTCCTTCCGCGAGTGGCCCCTGTCAAGGGGCGTCGAACCTGCAACCCTCCGCTTAAGAGGCGGGAGCTCTTCCAGTTGAGCTACGGAGCCGTGATGTGACCGGCAGGGATCGAACCTGCGACGCCCCGCGTTTCAGGCGGGCGCTCTACCGCGCTGAGCTACGGTCACGCGAGATGGGCGGAGCCGGAGTCGAACCGGCGGCCTCCTCCGAATCAGAGAGGCGGGCTCCCCCACGAGCCCCTCCTTATCTTCTTGCGCCTCGCGTTCCTGACGCCGCGCTGAGCGTGCGGAGCGCGGCGGGACAGTATTGACATACGGCCCGCCGCGTGGAGCGCGGTCAGCGTGGCGAGTCGTGGGCGGAGGCCGGCTCCGCCGGCCGGGAGCCGACGACGATCAGGGACGCGAGGTGGGCGAGGCTGGGCTCGAACCAGCAGCCTCTTGTTTGTAAGACAAGCGCTCTCCCTCTTGAGCTACTCGCCCGTACGTCAGATCCGGGACAAGGGGTCGAACCTCGATCTCCACGTTCAGAGCGTGGCGTCCTGCCGGTTAGACGATCCCGGAACGAACGGGCGCCCGCCGCCGACAGCGCCCGCCGGTCAGTCGAGGAACGCGACGTGCCGCATCGCACGCGCGCCCTGCTCGGTGTTCATCACGACCCGGTGCCAGCCGTGCAGCACGACCGTCGCGTGATCGGGATGGCGGATCGCGCCCTTTGCGAACAGCTCCGGGTCGCGGAGGAACCGCGTCCAGCCGCCGCTACGCCGCTCCTTCTCGGTAAGTCGGCGATAGCCGGCGTCGCTGATCCCGCCCGGATGACGACGGTTCACCCACACGACCTCGCGGCCGCGTCGATACGCGAACTCGATCACGTGCGCCTTGCCGCGCCCACGCGAAAGCGGCTCGTTGCGAAGGACGAACGCGGAGGGTGCGTCGAGCTCGAGCGCAGGGACGAAGAACCACTCGCCCTGGCGGACGTAGGCCGCGTTGCGACGACGGAACGGATCCTTCGGCCGTGCGCGACCAACCGCTGTCCGGACAAGCGCCGGCTGCAGCGCAGCCTTCGCGGCCGCGACGCCCGTAACGCCCCATGCGTCCTCGGGGACGGCCGCGACGAACCAGTGCCGCTCGTCGTGGCCGCACAGGAACTTGCTCTTCTCGTCGCCGTCCCGCACGAGCAGGAGCAGATGCCGGTCGGTGCGGTTGACGTCCACTACCTCCAGTTCGACCATGCGGCCGGTGCCGGCGAAGCGGACGTCGAAGAACTCGCCACGCGCGTCCGAGCCGACGTCGATGCGCGGAGCGCCGGCCGGCGGGCCGACGATGTTGAGCCGAGCTCCGATCGCGGCGAAGCGCCGCTCGAGAACCTCGGTGCCCATGCCCTTTCCTTTCTAGCTGCCGGTGATGACCAGGGAGGGCCGCCCGGCAGAAGCCGCGCCTCTCCGTCCATCCCCCGAGTGGCGGGAGATCGACGCAGTAGGCGAGCGCCACCCACTGGGCATGGTCGCGTCCTCTGTCTCGTCCGCCCGAAGCCGAACGATGTTTTCTATGCCACTCGCCTACCCTTCGACCCTGGATCACCGACTGCCGGTCGTGCACATTCGCGGCGGTCGACGTCCTACGTGGAGGAGCTTTGGAGCCCGAACCTCATGTGCTGTTTTTTGAAAAGAGCAGGCTAAAGCCAACGCTTATTGCCAGCGCGTATTTCCAGCACGCAACACCGAGGGTCTTTCTCTCTCAGGCGGGGCCTCGATTCGATCTAGAGCTTGTTCAAGCTGAGCATCACCTTTGGTTCCGACGTTGATGATCGCCTTCAGATACGAAAAAGGCGACCCGGTGGGTCGCCCTCGTCTGGCTTGCGATGCGGCTAGGGATCTAGCGCGCATACCTCCCAGCGAGGGCTAGGACGTAACCGGGCTGGCGCAACTCATCGAAGCTGTGCCAGCACGGCACGAGCGACGCGACTGACGCCGCTTCGGCAAGGAACATTCGGGTATTGAGTGTGGTCAGCATCGTTTCGGTGGTTGTTGCCGCGTCGGAGGATAGATCAAACATGCCCGAAGCGCAAGGGTTCCAAACGAAGATCGAACGAACGAAGGCGCGCTGCCTTCGAGTAACTGCCGATTAATCTTTCAGCTGATTAAAGGGGCCCTCTCATGTCTTCGTGGCGAAGGTGTGCCGGCGCACCGGGTGGACGGCGCCGGCAGTCGGCGGCCCTACTGTTCTCGCTGGCCCAGGTAGAGCTTGGCGTCCTCGTAGGTGGCGTCGCCGGTCGACTCGGCCTGCCCGTAGACGAGGTTCAGGACGCCGGTCCTGAAGGTCTCGGACGAGATCAGCCTCAACGGGATCGCGGTCTCGCCCTCGTCGAACAGCCGCATGCCCTTGCGAACGGCGATCGGGTGCACCAACAGGTGCAGCTCGTCGAGAAGACCGGCGGCCAGCAGCTGGCGAACGACCGAGACCGAGCCGCTCAGCGCGATGTTGCGGCCCGGCTCGTTCTTCAGGGCGGTCACGGCCTCGACGAGGTCACCCTCGAGCTGTTCCGAGTTCCGCCAGGTGAACTCGAGCTTCTGCTTCGACAAGACGATCTTGCGGACGTCACCGAGCGCCTTGGCCAGGCCGGCGTCCTCACCGCCGGCTGCCTCGCGCTCCGGCCACGCCCCGGCGAAGCTGTCGTAGGTCTTGCGGCCGAAGAGGACGGTGTCGGCGGCGCCGAGGGTCGCGTCGACGGCGGCGCCCATCTCCTCGTTGAAGTACGGGAAGTGCCACTGATCGGGCGCCTCCACGACGCCGTCGAGCGAGATGAACAGGCCTGCGGTGATCTTCCTCATGGTTTCTCCTTCACGGAGTGGTCGGTGCGCTGCGTCATCCATCAGACTGTGCCGGCCCACCGAAGTCATCGGCGCAGCCGCCCGGACGCGAGAAAAGCCCGAACGGATGGACGTCTTACGCAGCCGGCAGGACCGACGAGAAGCTGTAGCGGTTGCTGACCTCGATCGACGAAGGGACACTGCAGGCCAGCTAGCGGCCTGGCACGAACTCGGGCGCGTCGCGCTCCAGGGCGCGGACGAACGCGGCCGGCTGCAAATACTGCGCGCTCGGTCGGGCGCCCTCGGCTGTCCGCAAGACAGGATGCGTCCGCTGAGCATCCGTGACGATTCCCGCCGGCAGCTCCTCGGTGTTGTAGGCACAAATGAACGACACCGGGACAGAAGCCATCGCAGCGCTGATCCCAGCTTCATAGCGCTTCCATCCGGCGATGTCGACCGTTGCCGAGCTCTGGGGCCAGATGACCTCGGCGACGACGCGTACGCGGGGAGCGCCGCGCTCGAGGCGGTCGTCGACGTAGCGCGTGTAACGCTCGAATGCGTATTTAGGGCTCCGATACCACGCGTTGGCGTCCGCGAACTCGATGTGGGCCGAGTCTTCCCCGAGCTCCTGTTGGAGAACGATCCGGCCCGCTTCTCTCATGACCATGAGCAGGTGGTCACCACACGTCAGGCCCTGCCGCATGAACGGCAGTGCCCCTGCAGCGAGCTCGTCCGTCGACGAGTAGACGAGCGCCTCGTGCCTGCAGCCGAGACCGTGGCTGCGGTCAGCGAGGAAGTCGCGTATGGCATCTGCCGATAGCTCGCTCTTGGAGATGAACCCGAGCACGGGAGTCACTGCCACGAGCTCGGCGAGGTCCGACTCACTGCGCGTCGAGGTAAGGATGGTGGGAGTCGTCGCCCCGTCGGAGGTCGCGGCGAGCTGCCAGGCCAGGTCGAAGCCGCTCTCGCCATTCAGATCGATATCGACGATCGTCACATCAGGCTCGAGCTCCCGAACCCGCGCCAGAGCTTCGGCCGACGTGGACGCCACACCGACGACGGCGAGTCTCTGACCCTCGAGGAGCTTCGAGGCAGCTTCGAGGAATTCTGTGGAGTCGTCTACCAGCAGACAGCGCAGAGCCATTCCTCAAACAGGATGCCAAACGAGATCGCCCGTGTAATGGCAGGTAGCAGGAATATCTCTGGGGGCGAGGCCGCGCTCATCCCTGAACTGCTGACTGGAGCGGAAAACGGCCCGCACGGACTCTGGACTGCCGTCACTTCGTCTTCAGCGTCGCGTCGCTCCCTCCTCAAATCACCGAAAGTGACTTCAGTCGGCGTCTGCCGGAGCGACGTTGAAGCTGAACATCATCCCGCTCTCGTGATGCTCGGCGATGTGGCAGTGCGCCATCCACTGGCCGGGGTTGGTTACGTCGAGGAGGATGTCCACCGTTTCGCCGGTTCGCACGAGCACCGTGTCCTTCCAAACCAGGTTCTCCTCCTGCTGACCATCGCGGGCGAGAACGACGAAGCGCCCCGCCCCGTGGATGTGGAACGGGTGGTGCATCGGGTGGTCGGAGTCCATCTCGTTGACCAACCGCAGCTTGACCTGATCGCCGACGCGGAAGCGCCAGTCGATCGCGTGGTTGACGGCGCCTGTGTCGCGATCGATCAGGTTCCAGTGCATGTTCGCCGGCGTCGTCATCCGGTTGACATCGACCATGTCGTCTTCCCATTCGATGCCACCTGCCTCGCCGTGGGGCTCGTGCCCGTGATGGGCGTGCTCGTGTCCGTGACCGTGCTGCACGTGCTCGCCCTGTGCGGCCTTGTCGCCGTGCCCGCGGCCGTGGCCGTGGTGGGCGTGCGTACCCGTCTCCGACGTCTGCGCGACGAGCGAAGCCGGCAGCAGCTTCATGCCGCACTTCGGGCAATGGCCGGCCTGGTCGCTGACCACGTCGGGGTGCATCGGGCAGACGAAACTCGCCGGCGTTGCAGTCGCGAGCAGCTTCATCCCGCACTTGGGGCAGCGGCCGGGTTCATCGCTGACGACCTCGGGATGCATCGGGCAGGCGTAGACGACCGGCCCTTCGGGCGCAGCGATGTCCATCTCGGCGACGAAGGCCAGCGTCTTATCCGGCGGCGCGTCGAAGTACGGAGCGAGCCGCTCGCGCTCCCCCACCCACTCGGCGTTGTGACGCAGTGAGCCGAACTCGGCCGCCAGCGACGGCGTGGCCACTTCCTCGCTGACGTCGATCGTCGCCAACGAGTAGGTCCGCTCCGGAGTTCGGTGTTCGAGCGTCAGTTGCCCCGGCTGCTCGAAGAGCACGTCGATCACCACTCGCTCGGACGGCGCGAGGATCACCGAGTCGACGAATTGCTCGCGTTCGTAGCGGCCGCTGTCGCCGCCGACGAGCTTCACCCGTGCGCCCGGCAGCGCGACGTTGAACACGCGCGTGTTGGCGGTGCTGGTCAGGTAGAAGCGAACGATCTCGCCGCGCGGGGCGCCGAGCGAAGGATCGGTCTCCCCGCCGACGAGCATGACGTTGCCGAAGCGGCCCATCGCGGCATATGTGGTCTCCTCGCGACCGAACGGTGCGATCTTGCCGTCCTCGATCAGGACGTCGTCGAGTGTCAGCACGAGCTCGCGATGCGCCGGCGGCCAGTAGTCCGGGTCGGTCGGGACGACGAGGATGTTCCCGTACAGGCCCATCTCTTGGCCGTAGTCCTCGCGGATGTGCGGGTGGTACCAGTAGACGCCGGGATCAGGGAACTCGATCCGGTACGTGAACGTTCCCCCGACCGGGATCGGCGCCTGCGTCTCGTGCGTTCCGTCATAGCGGTTGTCGAGCCGGAGTCCATGCCAGTGCACGGTCGCGTCGAGATCGGCCTCATTGACGACGTTGACGACGAGCTCGGAGCCCTCGCGGACGCGCAGCGTCGGGCCGGGAATCGAGCCGTTGTACGCCAGCATTCGCACCGTCGCATCGCCGATGCGTTTCGTGACGGGCGCAATGCGCAGCTCGACTTCGTCGCCATCACTGAGGTCGACCACCTGCGAGCCGACGGCCTCGACAAGTCCGGCGGTGTCCGTCGGGAAGTGGTCGCTGGTCGCGACGTGACCTTGGTGGTTGTGCTTCTGCATGGGTCTCAGACTCCTTCCGCCAGCGGCGCCGACTGCGGCGCGCCAACTGTTTCGTTTGCCTTGTCGTCGCCTACGCCGGCCGTCGCGGCGTCCGCGAAAGCAGCAAGCTGGTCGGCGATGAACTCGGCGTCGTCCTTAGTAGAGGCCGGGGATCTCGGTGACACCGCGCCGGTGGCGGACGCGTCCGTCCTCGTCGAGTGCGGGCAGCGTGAGCCACGAGTAGTCGGCGCGGTAGCCGGTCGCCCAGACGACGGCGTCGACGTCGAGTTCGCTGCCGTCTGCGAAGCGCCGGCCGGCGCGAGCGAGGAAGCAGCCGAGCGCCAGCCCGGCCTGCCCGGCGCCGATCACGACGACGTCGAAGCGCTCGCGGGAGCGGCCCAGCTTCGGCTGTCTGCTCATGTCGGGAACGGAATACGTCATCGTCTGGGTCCTCAGGCCCTCCTACGTTGTCAGTTCGCCAAGGTTCGCGCGGACCGCGGCCAGGCGCGACGAGGGAGACCCGTAGGAAAACCACAGGTTTGGCGGCCGTCAGACGGTCTCGGCCGCGGCACGAGCGTCCGCGGAGCAGGCGAGCGGCGGTCCATTTCGTGAGCCCGTCGTAGTCGAGCTCGGCGACGCAGCGCGCCACGCTCTGCCTGCTTCGGCTTCTCCTTATTACTTGTGTCTGTGCGGCCCGCGAACGATCAGTGGGTCATCGCGCTCGCCGTCGTCACCGCGCGATGAGTTTTTTGCCGCGCCGAGGGTCTCCCCTGCAGAGAATGCTTCCACGAAGAGAGGTGACCTCCGATGCCAAAGTTCTCGCAGGGATCACGACGTCGGTCGACGGGTACATAACGGGCCCGGACGATGGCCCGGGCAAGGGGCTCGGGGAGGGTGGCGAGCGGCTGCACTACTGGGTGTTCGGCGGGCCGTGGGCGTACGACGCTGAAGCGAGGGGCGAGCCGACGGGCCAGGACGCCGCCTGGCTGGCGGAGACGATCGCGAGGGTCGGCGCGGTTGTCGGCGGACGGGGGACGTACGAGGCGGCCGGGCGCTGGGGCGACGAGAACCCGTGGGGACTGCCGTTCTTCATCGTCACGCATCGGCCGGAGGAAGAGCCAGAGAACGGTGCCTTCACGTTCGTGTCCGGAGTGGAAGAGGCCCTCGAGCAAGCTGTGCAAGCAGCGGGAGGCAAGGACGTCCATGTCATGGGCGGAGGCGACGTCATCCGACAGGAACTCGAGGAGGGGCTCGTCGACGAGCTGACCATCATCATCGCGCCGGTTGTCCTGGAGGCGGGGAAGCGGCTCTTCGACGGGTTCTCGAACTCCTTGGACCTCGAGCACCTCGGCGTGCGGCAGTCGCAGTACGCGACGTTCATCGACTACCGGGTCAAGCGGCCGTGATGGCCTAGGCCGCCTCGGCATCCATTGCCGGCGGGTGTCCGCTCGTCACCCGGTGTCTCGGCGTACTCCACTTGCCGCGGCAGGCGCCCTCGATGTCGAGGTTGGGCAGCAGTCGGTCGAGCCAACCCGGCAGCCACCAGGCACCGCATCCGACCACGGCGAGCACCGCAGGGACCAGTGTCATGCGGATGAGGAACGCATCAACGAGCACGCCGAAGGCGAGCGAGAAGGCGATCGGCTTGACGATCGCATCGTCGGTGATGACGAAGCTCGCGAAGACGCTGAACATGATCAGGGCCGCGGCCGTCACCACGCGGGAGGCGGAGCGGGCGCCCCCGATGACCGAGGGTCGCGCCAGGCACAAACAGACGACGATCGCGATGAACGGCAGCAGCGAGGCGCCGAGCCGGTCGGAGACGTCGATGTTGACGGCGGTGTTGCCGGTGACGGCGACCTCGGCGCCGGTCTCGTACTTCAGCACCGGGGCTTGCCCGCGGCTTTCGCCGACCAGGTCCTCGGTCGCGTGGTCGTCGGGAGCGCTCGTCGGCACGAGTTGGATCAGCGCGCCGCCGCTGCGCTCGTCGTGCTGCGGCCGCGAGACGGCGGCGACGCCGCGCAAGCGGCCCAGATTAGCGGCGATTTGCTAACACCATGACCTCCGTGGCGCGCCCTGCCATCAGTGCCAGCCTCAAACTGCGATGGCGGCTAGCTGGGATCAAGCTTTCATGCTCGCGCCGATGCCTGGCCGCGCCCCTGGACGCCATCGTGTCTGGGAACCGGTGTTCAACGACCGGGCATGCGAATGAGCTCAAACATCGTCGATGACGAGCCCGCCCCAGTGCGCGAGTGGCTGCCAGTGCTCGCGAACGCACTCGGGGCCAAGCCGCCGCGCCACTTCCCCCGCCGGCTCGCGCGACTGTTCGCGGGCGAAGCCGGCGTCATGATTGGAACCGAGTCCCGCGGCGCCACGAACGCGAAGGCCAAGCGCGAGCTCGGCTGGACGCTGCGCTACCCGAGTTGGCGGCAAGGTTTCGCCGAGGCCTACGCGCAACCAACCGCACCGGCCTCAACGCCGACCAAAACACCTGCGCGCAGTCTACGAGGCGCTTGAGCGTGTCTTGGCGCGGGCGCCGTGTGGGGAGACCGTGACCATGGCGGTCGCGGCGGCCTGCGACACGCGGGCGAGCCATTCGACGAATGAGCCGGTCGTCGCGGTACGAGGGCTGAGGAAGCGCTATGGCCGGTTGGATGCCGTGGTCGGGGTCGATCTCGAGGTGTACCGGGGCGAGATCTTTGCGTTCCTCGGCCCCAACGGCGCCGGTAAGACGACGACGGTGGAGATTCTGGAGGGATTCCGGGCGCGCAGCGAGGGCACGGTCAGCGTCCTCGGCGGCGATCCTGCCCACGGTGACGGCGCCTGGCGGAACCGGGTCGGCGCCGTGCTGCAGGAGTCGCAGCCGGAGCCGGGCCTGACCGTTCGTGAGTGTCTTCAGCTTTACGCCGGCTACTACGCCGAGCCGCGCGAGATCGCAGAGACGATCGCGCTCGTCGGCCCGAAGGAGAAGGCGGACACGCTCGGCGAGCAGCTCTCGGGCGGCCAACGACGCCGTCTCGACGTTGCTCTCGCTCTGATCGGCGATCCGGAGCTGATCTTCCTCGACGAACCGACCACAGGCTTTGACCCCTCGGCACGTCGGACGGCATGGAGCGTGATCGAGGGTCTGCGCTCGCTCGGGAAGACGGTGTTCCTGACAACGCACTACATGGACGAGGCGGAACAGCTCGCAGATCGCATCGCCGTCATCGCTGCAGGCCGCATTGTCGCCACGGCACGCCGGCCACGCTCGGCGGACGCGACCACATGGCCGCCACCATCCGATTCACGCTGCCGGATCTGGCCCACCCCGGCGATCTCCCGCCGGAGCTGCGCGCGCTCGCCGTCAACGAGGACGGGCAGCGGCTCACGCTTGCCACCGAGACGCCGCTCATTCACGTCCGCGCACTGGGCGAGTGGGCGCTTGCGCGCGGCTTCGACTTGCCCGACCTCGACGTTCGCCGGCCGACGCTCGAAGACGTCTATCTCGAGCTGACCGACAACGCCGCCGAGAAGGGCTGACGTGTTCCTCCTCCTGCGCTGGCTCTACCGCCACTTCCGGTCGCGGTTTGCAGCGCGCCGAAGCACGGAAACGCCCCACTCCGCCGCCGGCAAGGCGACGGCGGCGTGGCGGGGCCCGCTCGCGCTCGTCCTCCACCAGGCGCGCTATGACCTGCGCGCGTTCCTGCGTAACAAGCAGAGCCGGTTCTTCACCCTGATCCTGCCGCTGCTCTTCCTCATCATCTTCGTCAGCGTCTTCGGCAACAACACCCTCGGCCCCAACGGCGTCAAAGCCTCCACGTACTACGTGCCAGGTCTCTCCGCACTGGCCGTAATCGCGGCGTCGTTCGTCAACCTCGTGATCTCGATCACGACACTGCGCGAGTCGGGCGTTCTCAAGCGCCGCCGCTCGACGCCCGTTCCGGCCTGGGTACTGATCGCCGGACGGACGCTGACTGCGATCGGCATCTCGCTCGTGACGATGGCCGTGTTGCTGGCGGTCGGCCGGTTCGGCTACGGCGTTCACTTACCGACGAGGACGATCCCCGGCGTCGCGCTCACCGCTGTCGTCGGCGCCGCCGCCTTCTGCGTCCTCGGCTACGGCCTATCGACCGCGATTCATTCGGCCGACGCAGCCCAGCCCATGGTGCAGGCGATCATGCTGCCTCTCTACTTCATCTCCGGCGTCTTCATCCCCAACGTCAACCTGCCCGGCTGGCTCCGCCACATAGCCGAGGTCTTCCCCGTCCAACACCTCGCCGACGGCCTTCACCATGCTTACGATCCCGCCGCGACCGGCGCCGGCATCGTCTGGACCGACATCGGCGTCCTCGCCCTCTGGGCCGGTATCGGCCTCGTGGTGGCACTCCGCCGCTTCAGCTGGACGCCCGCCGCAGCGGCCGGGTAGCCACGACAGCAAAGGAGGAGTAGATGAAGGGCATAAGGCACTTGCTGCGGGATTTCACAGCATCGGCCGTCAAGGAACACCTGCGGTCGCAGATCGAGAACACAGATGGCCCGCCAGACTTCACCAAGAACGAGATCGAGCTGGTGCGGTTCATCCGGGAGGGATCGTTCGACTGGGGCGCACCCCCGCACGAGCGTTCAGCCTCCTGACCATAAGGCAAGCGTTCGTTGTCTCGGCGGCTTCGCTGGTAGCCCGCCGGCGGCTCAAGCTCGAGGCCCTTTATGGAGCCTCAGTCGAGAACGCCGCCCTCGATAGCCGTGTCGCCCGACTGACGAGCACTTCCATCGGTCAGCTTCTCGTTCGCTCTTGCCACCAGAGCTGCTCGACTCAGTGCGTTCGCCTGACCACCCAGACCGCGCCGAGCCCGGCGACGAGATCAACGGGCTCCGAGCCGGCGCGGATCGTCTTGACGACGGCGTTTCGGCTCGGATCGATCTTCGAGACGGTTCCGTCGGCACGGTTCGCAACCCAGACCGCCCCACTCCCGACGGCTACTGCCGTGGGTGCGTGCCCGACCGGGATCCGCTTGACGGCGCGTACCGTCGCCGGATCGACGCGAACGACTGCGTTGCCGCCGCGGTCGACCAGCCAGACGCCGCCGTTCCCGGCATCGACGCCGCGCGGGGAGAACGATAGGCGGTGGCGTGCGACAACTCGCTGGGCGCCGGCGTCGACTTTCCAGAGCGTCTTGCCGCCGACGACCCAGACTGCGCGCTCGCCGGCAGCTACGAGTCGAGGCACTCCCGGCAGCCGAACTGTCCCGGCGACGCCCGTGTAAGGGGGCTCGAGGCGGTCGAGTGCGCGGGCCGTCGGATTGGCGACCCAGACATCCCTCCCGAACGCCACCGCCGTCGCCGATGCTTGCGCGCCGGAGATCACGAACGAGTCGCTGATCTGGCCAAACCCGGCGTCGATCATCGTCACCCGTTCAGGCGGTCCTGAGACCACCGCCGCGAGGTCGCCGACGTTGGCGACGTCGGTCGGCCTCCCTTGCACCTGCACTGTGTGGACAGCCAGCGTCTTCGGATCGATCTCCGACACCGTGCCGCCGGCCCTCGTTACCCAGACGCTTCCGCCGCACACCGTCACCGCTGTCGGTTGGGCGTCCAGCGCCACGGCGCCCGCGGCGCGATTGCCACCGGTGTCAATCCGGACGAGCGTGTCGGCGCGGGCGATCGCGGGTGCACCGCCGCTGAAGACCACGGCGGCGATCGCGGCAGCCGCGGCCGCGACAGCGAGAGCCGCAACCGCGCTCCTTCGACGTGCGCGAATGCGGACGGGCACCGCCACGCCGCCGACTGCGGAGCGTGCTGCCTCGATCAGCGCACCGCAGGTCTCCCACCGCTCCTCGGGCGCCTTCGCCATTCCGCGCGCGAGCACTGCGTCGAGCTCCGGCCTCAGCGCCAGACCGCGCTCGCTGGCCTTCGGAGGCGTTTCCTCGAGATGCGCGTAGATCACCGCAACGCCGCTGACACGCCGAAACGGAACGTCGCCCGTCAACGATTCGTAGAGCAGACAGGCCAGCGAATACACGTCCGCGCGGCCGTCGACCTCACCGCCGCGGATCTGCTCCGGCGCGACGTAGTCGATCGTCCCGACGATCTGTTGCGGATCTGTGACGGCGCTGCGGTCGGAGGCACTCGTGCTCAGCCCGAAATCGGCGAGGTAGCAGTGCTCGCGTCCTGGACGACCGGCGAGGAGGACGTTCGACGGCTTCACGTCGCGGTGGACGAGGCCGCGCTCGTGCGCCGCATCCAGCGCACTTCCCACCTGGGCGACGAGCGCAAGCGCTCGCTCGGGCTCGAGCGCGCCCTCATTTCGCAGCAGGGCTTTCAGGTCGGTACCAGGCACGTACCGCATCGCGATGTACAGGAGTCCCTCCACCTCGCCCGCGTCGTAGATCGGCACGACATTCGGGTGATCGAGCGAAGCAGCGAGCTGCGACTCGCGGAGGAAACGCTCTCGGAACTGATCGTCCTGCGCCAGCTCCGGGGAGAGCAGTTTGAGCGCCACCTTGCGCTTCAGCCGCGCGTGATCAGCGCGGTAGACGACGCTCATCCCCCCGCGTCCGAGCAGAGCCTCGATCCGGTAGCCGGCGAGCTCGGTCCCGATGCTCGTGTCGGTTACGACCGGCACGTCGCAAGCGTACGTCGGGAGCGCGTGACCTACTAGAGCGCCGGCGCGAGCGTCCAGGTGAAGTGCGTGACGCTCTCCCGGGGCGCCAACCCGCCCGGACGGAGGCCGCGCCGCACGAGAAGCGCAGGCGGGCGGGCCTTGGCAGCGAGGGCGGTGCGGATCTCCCCGAGGCCGTCACGGCTCCAGCGCTCCGGCAACCCGGCGACGACAACGGCCGCCTCCGCCGCCGCGGCGAGGATGCGCGCTTCCTCGGGAGCGAGCAGCATCGGCTCGGCGGCGATGCCGAACACGCGCTGAACGGCAAGCGATGCGCTTGCGACCGCGCGGCTCGCATCGCGTCCACGGCCCACCGCGGGTCCGGCGAGCCAGAGCGGGTTGCGTTTCGCCGCTGCGATCCAGGCGGCGAGCTCGACCGCCGTCCAGTCGTGCCCAGCGCCGCCGAAGAGCACGAGCACTGGACCGTCGCGAGGCGGATGTTCCCGTCCGACGTACACGGCGACGTCGCACGGTGCGCGCGCCAGTACGACCTCGAGGTCCGGATTGCCCCGGGGGTCAGGAGCGCCGTCGATGAGGAGCAGGTCGACATCCTGTTCGAGGGCGAGGCGGACGAGGTCGTCCCCGGGTTGGGAGGACGTGAACGCGACCGTCCGGGCTGCGACACCCCGGGCGAGCAGCCCCTGTCGGCGCTCGTTCAGCACCGATGCGGCTCGGACGACGTCGTCGCCGGTTGCAGTCAACTGCGCGACGATCACTTCTCGCGCCGGACGCTTCGCCAACGGCTCCGCGAGCGAGAGCAGCCCGTCGAGGCGCAGGGGGTTCTGGGGCGCGACCAGGATCGAGCGGTCCGGAGTCGTGAGGTTGAGCGACGGCTGCTGCTCGAGGATTGCACGATGAAGCTGTTGGAGTGCCGGGCCGGGCTCGATCCCGAGCTCGTGCACGAGCTGCTCCCGCGCGCCCCGGTAGGTATCGAGCGCGTCAGCCTGCCGCCCGTCCCGATAGAGCGCGAGCATGAGCAGTGCGCGAAGCTTTTCTCGGAGCGGGTACATCGCGGCGAGCTCCTGCAGTCGCCCGACGACCCGTGCGTGCCGCCCGAGAGCGAGCTCCGCCTCGATCTGCAGCTCGAGCGCCGAGAGGCGTAGCTCCTCGAGGCGAGCAATCGCGGGTTGCGCAAACGACTGGTAGGCAAAGTCCGCGAGCGCAGGCCCGCGCCAGATCGCGACTGCCTCATCCAGTTTGTCCTTCGCGGCCGCAGGATCGTCCGCGAGCGCATCCCTTCCCTCGGACACCAGGCGCTCGAAGCGATGGAGATCGAGCTGGTCGGCGGCGATCCGGATGAGGTAGCCGCCCCCAGCGCTCGTGAGCAAGACACCCTCACCGAGGGTACGCCGCAGTCCGGCGACGCGGACCTGCACCGATTTTCTCGCCGTCACGGGAGGGCGAACGCCCCACAGCTCGTCGATCAGCCGGTCGACCGAGACTGCCTCGTTCGCGTTCAGAAGGAGAATGACGAGGAGCGCCCGTTCCTTGGCGCCGCCCACGTGTACGGCCCCGCCCTGATGGGTCACTTCGAGCGGTCCGAGGATCCTGAACTCCACGTGCGGACCGTAACCGGCCCGTAACCGTGCGCGGTCACGCTCGACACCGGAGTCTCGATAAAGGAGGAAGCAGATGCGTTGCATGAGGCTGGTGTTCTTGCTCGTCGCGCTGACCTTCGTCACAGCGGCGGCTGCACAAGCCGACGGGGTCGGCCAGCCGTGGGGCCCGGCGGCGCCCAACTTCAACGACGAAGTGATCCTGCGGGCGGTTGCGGGCGGACCGGATGGTTTCGGGTTGGTCAAGTTCCGGCAACCGAAAGACGCCGACAAGATCGTCTACCTGGATGTATGGGTGCGGGACCTGGCCCCGAACCACGGCTATTTCCTCCAGCGAGCGGTCGATTCGAACGTCGACGACATGTGCACCGGAACGAATTGGCTGACACTGGGCCAAGGACTCGTTCCCGAAGCGATCACGACGGACGAAAGAGGAACCGGCAGGGCCGATCTCTTCCGGGACCTGGCCGCCCTCCCCGTTGGCGCGCAGTTCGACATCCACTTCCGCGTGATCGACGCGGTGACATCGGCTGTGGTGCTGCAGAGCGGTTGCTACCAGTACGTCGTCAGCCAGTGAGCGCGTGGGCGGCTGCTCCTCAGCGGCCGCCCCACCTCACCCGCTAATTGCATAGCCACTGAAGTAACCGGACGGCGGCCCCGGCATGTTTCCTTGGCCGCTGAAATAGGTCTTGAACTTCTCTCCAACATGGCCGAGCCGGACCTTGCCGCCACCAGCGGTAAACGATCTCGTCGAGATGATCGTGTTTTGGTGGAAGGTCGTGAATGCGTTGGTCACGGTGTTGTTGACAACTTCCTGCCTGAAGTCGGCGACAAGCAACGGCGTCCCGTCGCGGAATGTGTCGGGCTTACCGAAATCTCCGTTCGTGGCGGGATCGCGGTAGATCGTGAGCTTCCCGACGCGCGTGATGATGCGCAGTGGCCCGTTCGGGATTACTCGCGGAGTCGCCGCGGTTGCGAAGAACGTGAAGAGCGCTGTTGTCTCGTTCTCCGGCGCAGGCCCAAAAACGGAGAGGCCGCGGATGTACGAGAGGTAGCCGTAGTGAATATGCGTAGCCGGTGTTACGCCGGGCGCCGAGTTCTGAAACTGGCCAACCAACTCGAGCGACAGGACGCGGATCTCTCTCACCGGCGATGCTCGGACCTCTTTGTAGCGTCGGGCGGGAGTGGCGCCGGTTGAACTCATCAGCGCGATCGTGATGGCCGCGACCAGCGCGAACGCCTTCGCCATCGGGGTCACCTCCTCGGTTTGCAGCGAGTGGTACCGACGATCCTACGAGGCCGCCGCCCGCGAGAACCTTCCGGCGGGGGTGCGAGTCAGAGGCTCTCCCGGGCTGAAGGCCCGCGGCGTTCCGTTTGGCGCGGATCCCGGCCGCGTCGATCGGCGGGCCGGGATCCGCGCAGGGGACTACGCCGAAGCGGGAGCGGCCGGGGTCGCCTCCGGGGTGCTCGACGGCTCCTCGGTCTCGACGCGCGGGAGCCACTCGAGCCAGCCGGGGAGGTACCAGTTCCGGTCGCCCAGCAGCTTCATCGTCGCGGGCAGGAGCACGGCCCGAACGAGCGTGGCGTCGATCAGGATCGCCGCCGCGAGTCCGACGCCGAACTGCTTGAACATCAACAGCGAGAGCGTCCCGAAGATCGAGAACACGCCGATCATCACGACAGCTGCGCTCGTGACGACGCCGGCGGTCGACTTGATCCCGTGCGCGATCGCGTCGTCCATGTTCGCGCCGCGATCGAACGTTTCCCGGATCCGGCTGACGATGAAGACGTGGTAGTCCATCGAGAGGCCGAACAGGATCACGAACAGCAGCAGCGGCACGACGGGGGAAATCCCGGAAGTTCCGCCGAAGCCGAGCAGTCCGTTACCGACGCCGTGCTGGAAGACGAGCACGAGGACGCCGTAGGCGGCCGCGACCGAGAGCAGGTTGAGCACGATCGCCTTGATCGCGACCACGATCGAGCGGAACGCGACGAGCATGAGACCGAACGCGAACAGGAGGACGAACGCGACGACGAGCGGCAGCGTCGACTTCATCTGGTCGCCCTGGTCCTTCCATTCGGCCGTCTGCCCCGTGACGCCGGCCTCCGCGTTCGGGAGCGCGCCGACAGTCTCCGGCACGATCTCGTCGCGGAGCTGGGTGAGGGCGGTGTTCGACGCCGGGTCGGTCCCCTTTCCTGCGATCGGAACGGTGATGTTCGCGACCGTCGCGTCCTTGTTCACTTCGACCGTGATCGGCTCGTGCATCTGGCCGCTGGCGAGCGCCCGCCGTTCGAGGCGGTCGATCGCCTCACGTGCCGCGGGTGCGTTCACGTTCGGCGCCTGGACGACGACGTTCGCCGGGAGCGCGGTGCCTGGGAACGCCTGCTGCATGCGGTCGTACGTCTTCACGACGTCGAGCGACTTCGGGAAGGCGGCCTCCGGTCCCGGCGTCGCGATCCGCAGCTGCAGCGCCGGGGCGGCGAGCGCCAGCAACAGCCCGCCCGCGACGACCGCGGAGAGCAGCGGCCGGCGCAGGACGCGGTCGACGATCGCTCCCCAGATGCGCCCCTCGCCGTCGTCACGGCGGAACCGGCCGACGAGCGGCACGTGCAGCCGGTCGACCCGGTCACCGAGCTTCGAGAGCAGCGCCGGAAGCACGGTCAACGAGCCGAGCACGGCGACGGCGACGACGATCATCGTCGCGTACCCGAACGACGCGAATGTCGCGTCGCCGGTGAGGAAGAGGCCGGCCATCGCCACCATCACCGTCAGGCCGGAGACGAGCACCGACCGTCCGGAGGTCGCCGCGGCGGCCTCGAGCGCGGCCTGCCTGCTGCGGCCGGCGGCCCGCTCCTCTCGTTCGCGGCGGAGGTAGAACATCGAATAGTCGACGCCGACCGCGAGCCCGACCAGCAGCACGACCGCGAACGCCTCGTTCGCGACCGGCATGAGGTGGCTGGGCAGCGCGACCAGCCCGAACGTCGTGAACACCGCCGTGAGCCCGAGCAGCAGCGGGATGCCTGCAGCCACGAGCGCTCCGAACGCGACCACGAGGATGATCAGCGTGAGCGGGATGGAGAACACACCCGCGCTCTCGAGGTCGTCAGCGAAGACGGTGTCGGCCGCTTTCATCGCGCTCGCATCGCCGAACTCTCCGATGAAGAAGTCCGGATGGGCGCGTTGCGCGTCGGCGACGCCATTGAGGACCGGGTCGATCTTGTCGCCGGCCTCGTCCTTGTCGCCTCGGATCTCGAACTCGACGAGCGCGGCATGCCCGTCCTTCGCGATCTGACCCGCATGCGCGGGATCGAGCGGCGAGCGGAGGTTCTGAACGACCGTCATCTTCGAAACGCGCGCGACGACGTCTTCGACCGCGGCGTCGAAGGCGGGTTCGCCGGCTCGAACGGAGCGGTTCTGGATCAGGACGCTCTCGTTCGCCGGCAACTTGAACCCGGCATCCAGGATCCTGTCCATGCGGCCCGACTCGCCGGGCCCAGCGGTGTTCGGATCGACGTTCTTCGTGCCGACTACGCCGCCAACGGCGAAGGCGGCGACCATGAGCCCGAGCCAGCCGAAAGTCGCCGACTTCCAGTGACCGGCGCTCCAGCGACCCATGCGGGCCGCGAGGTTGTGTGCGTTCATCGATGAGTCGGTCGGGGCGCCTACCGGAGCCCCGGACGCTTCGCTTCGCCGATTGCGATGCTTGGTGCGAAACATTGTCGTTCCTCCTTCGATGTGGTCGTTGGCTCCCCAGGCCGGTAGGCGAAGGGGTGGTAGAAGGCATCGAGAGCGCGGTCAGGCGCGATCGCGAGTTGGAAGCAATCGCCGACGCGTGCATCGTCGACTGAAACCGTTACTGCGTCGTCGTGCGGATGCCAGCGCAACACGACGCGGACGCCGTCGCTTTCGCGTACGGCGAGCTCCCGAGTTTGTAGTGATCCAGTGGTCATGGCTCCTCCGTGTCGTTTCGAGCGCATGCCGTGACGCTAAGACGCGGTCGCGCCGAGTACGTCGTCGCGAAGCCGGATTCGACCTCGAACCAGCCGACGATTTCGGCTCCTACTCAGGTAGGAGCGGGCACCTCATGAAGACGCCAAGTCCTGCGGACCTGGAAGCAAGTCCGCAGGACTTGACGATGCGGTTCTGCGCGGAGCGGCGTTACATCAACTCGCCGACGCTTGCGCCTCCAGCGTCTCTTTGGGCGCGGCGGCGAGGCGATCGCGAGCCTGCCGATCCCATGCGATATCGAGTGCGAGGAGGGTCAGGTTTGCGCCCACGGTCGCTCCGACGATCGCGAGTAGCGGTGCGAACAGTCCGTATGCCGCGGACGTCACGTTGACTCCCAGCCACGCGCCGACGAGCGCGCCACCTGTCGCAGCGGCGAACCCGGTGATCTTGGTCCTCGGGGACCAGTCGCGGTTCGCCCAGGCACAGTAGGTGCCCAGCGCGATCGGCAGGCCGACCGACAATCCCACCAGCAGCTCGTTGGTGATGGATACAGTCGGCAGCGCCGTTAGCACGACGAGCACTCCCAGGAACCAGCCCCCGAGCCCAAGCAGAAGAAGATAGAGAGAGCGCAAGGCGCCGCTCGCCTTCCGCCCGAACGGCTTGTGCCAACGCAGGCGAAGCGCCATCCACACCAGCGAAAGCACGGTCAACGCAGCCAACCCGAGCATTACGCCCAGGACGATCTCCGCAATCGCGCCGTGGCCCACGCTTGGTGAGAAGTCGACCCGATTCGGCGTGTAGAGGGAGGTGTCGACACGACCGCTGTCGAAGAACGTGTTGACAAGACGATTGCTCGCCGCGGGCTCGTAGACCCAGAAGTCGTCAGTGTGGCCGAGGTCGCTGAGGACGACCTGGTGTCCGTTCGCAAGATGCGGGAGCAGTTCGCGCGTCGCCTTCTGCGGCGGCGTTGCGAAGTCGAGGTTGCCGCCGATCAACAGCGTCTCGACTTTCGAGTCGCGTACATGCGTGTACTCGTTCTCGTCCGGACTTGCGGGCCACGCGTCGAGCAGCTGGCCCCCGGCCCAGATCAGCCCGGTGCCGGGGCTGCCGATGATCGAGCCGCGGTCGGCGTGGGACGCGAAGAACCGCCGCGCATAGGCGGCGTCGCTCCTGGCCACTGCGGCGACATCACCCCAGACCTGAATGCGCGGAAAGAGCAGCTGTCCCATGACCGACAGGAGCCAGGCACCACTTCCGTCGCCCTGTTCCGCGGAGAGCAGGGTGTCGATCGTCATCGGCCCGTTGAGGGGCCCGCCCCCGCCCAGGGTCGCGTTCATCAGGCCGAAAAACGCGCCGACCTTGACGTTGCCCTTCTTGATCGGCAGGAACCACCAGTGGCTGGGGATGTCCTCGTACGCCAAGTGGAGCGAGGCCGCGAGGTCCGGTGTGCGGCTCCGGCACGAAGCATCATCCACACAGAGCGCGGAGTAGCGGCGGATCTGCTCGCCCGTCGTTCTGGCGTCCCAGAGGAAGTTACCGGGCGGGTTGACGGCGATCATCACCGAGCGGTGGATGCGCTTGGGGTAGCGCCAGGCGTAGATCATCGCCGTGCGCGTACCGGCGCTCTCGCTCACGAGGTTGACGCGCTCGTAGGCGAGCGCGCGCCGGGCGGCGTCGAGGTCGTCGACACGTTCAGGAAGCGTGTAGCCCGCGAGGTCGACTCCGTCATTCTGGAGGCGATTCGCGCACGCCTTGAATGCCGCTGCGTCGGCGCGGAACGACTGCTCGCTCAGGAACTCGCGCGCGCTTTCGCGTGCCGATCTCACTTCGGGACAATCGAGCTTCGTCGAGCCGTCGACACCGCGGTAGCCGACGAGCACGACGTCGTGCTTGTCTGCGAACCGGCTCGCTTCTGCGAACTCCATGTTCGTCACGCCGGGACCACCTTGCAGGCGGAAGATCGGCAGGCCGGGGTTCGCCGAGCGCGCGCGAATCCGTGTGACCGGGAGCGCGATCAGGCGCGAGCGCGCGCTGTGCCGGTTCTCCGGCACGATGAGCGTGCCGCAGTCGGCGCGGTAGCTGCCGTCCTCAGTCCCATAGTGACACGAGTGGAGCTTCAACTGTCCGGCGCGTGCCCCGGACGGGACCGAGACCGAGTCCTTGCCTGTCGCGAAATGCAGATACGCGAGGCCGAGCACCGCCAGCCCGATGAGACCAAGGGCGACGATTCGCGCGGGGGAAAAGGCTCGGGTCGTCGGGGCTTCCATGACTGCTCCTTTCCTCATCGAGTCGATGCCCCGACGCTAGGAGCTGGGCGGCGCGGCGGCGTCGTCGGCAGGCTGGATCCGGGCTCGTACCGGCCGACGACTCAGAGTCGTACTCAGGTAGGAGGCAGCTGGCGGCGGCGTGCAGTACGTTCAGCGCGTGAGCCGGATCAGGTACGTCGCGCGTAAGTACTGGTTCGAAGAGCTGATCGCGCTTTTGGCGATCGAAGCCATGCTCGAAGTGGTGGTCGGACGCGATTCGCCGGACGCGCCTACGTTGTGGCTCGCCCTACCTGCGATCGCGATCTTGGTGCTTCCGATCTTTGCGCGTCGACGCTTTCCCTTCGCCGCTCCAACGGCGTACTGGCTGCTGGCGGCTGGGATTTCGTTCATCAACTGGTGGGTGCTCCCGTTCGCGCACAGCCTCTTCATCGTCGGAATGGCAGTCGCGTTTTTGCTCGGGCATCTGCGCAACGACGTGCAGGCGGCCATCGGCTTGGCGGTCGTTGTCGGCGGTGCGGTGGTGGTGGTCTACGAAATCCCTGGACACTCCGCCGCCGAGCTCGTCTTCGTCCCCATGGAGTTCGCGATCAGCTGGCTCGCAGGTTTCGCTGTGCGCGAGCGTGCCGCGCAGGCCGAAGCGGCAGAAGAACGCGCAGCCCGGGCAGAGCGGGAGCGCGAGGCGGCCGCCCGCGTCGCAGTGGCAGAGGAGCGTGCGCGGATCGCGCGCGAGCTCCACGACATCGTCGCGCACGCCGTCAGCGTGATGGTGCTCCAGGTGGGCGCCGTGAGGCACAAGCTCCCCGACGCGCTGGCCGAGGACCGTGATGCGCTCAGCGGCGTCGAGCGGGCCGGCCGCACGGCGCTTGCCGAGATGCGCCGTCTCCTGGGGGCCATGCGCCGCGACGGGGACGAAGCCGAACTCACACCCCAACCCGGCCTCGACGCCCTCAACTCGCTGCTGGAACAGATCGGCCGCGCCGGCCTGCCCGTCCAGCTGCATGTCGACGGCGAGCCCTTCCCGCTCCCACGAGCGATCGACCTCTCCGCCTATCGGATCGTGCAAGAAGGCCTGACCAACGCACTCAAACACGCGCGCGCGACCAACGTGGATGTGACCGTCCGCTACCGGCTCGACGAGCTACAGGTCGAGGTACGCGACAACGGTGAGGGCAGCTCGACGAGCGACGGCCTCGGTCACGGGCTCGTCGGAATGCGCGAACGCGTCAGGATCTACGGTGGTGAGATGACCACAGGAACAGCAACTGGAGGCGGCTTCATACTCAGCACACGCCTCCCGCTCAGCGGCGACCGCCCATGACGATCCGTGTGCTCGTCGCCGACGACCAATCGATGGTCCGCGCCGGCTTTCGCATGCTGCTCTCTCGCGAACAGGACATCGAAGTCGTGGCCGAGGCGAGCAACGGGCTCGAGGCGGTCGACAAGGCCGCCCGCTTTCGGCCCACCGTCGTGCTCATGGACATCCGCATGCCCGAGCTCGACGGGCTCCAGGCAACCCGGCGGATCCTCGCCGCCGATGACGCCACACGGATTCTGGTCCTGACGACGTTCGACCTCGACGAATACGTCTACGAGGCACTCCGCGCCGGCGCCAGCGGCTTCGTGCTCAAGGACGACCCGCCCGAACAGCTCCTCGCGGCAATCCGCATCGTCGCCGGCGGAGATGCGCTCCTCTCACCCGCGATAACGAAACGTGTGATCAAGCAGTTCGCGCGCATTCCACACCCCGCGCCTCAACGACAGCTCGACGAACTGACGGAGCGCGAGCTGGACGTGTTTCGCTTGATCGCCCGCGGCCTCTCGAACGCCGAGATCGGCCGAGAGCTCTACATCAGCGACACGACCGTCAAGACACACATCACGCACATCCTTCAGAAGCTCGACCTCCGTGACCGCGTCCAAGCAATCGTGCTCGCGTACGAGACGGGGCTTTTCGACACGTACGCGCGACCGCCGATGAATCACGACGAGCGCCCGCGCCCTGCTCGCTGAGCGGCTCGCGTCTCGTCCAATCCTTCGTCCGCCTCGACGATCCGATCGTAGGGGAGCGCGGCAACGTGCGCGGCTTCGCGGAGCGCCTCGGGCGACGTCGCCTCGAACAGGTGCAGGAGCGTCTCGCAAAAGACCCGCGTCGGCAGCGGCTAGGTCGGCTGCGCCCGCCCGGACGGCTTAAGGATTGTGTGGCCGATCGTTAAGACCAGCGCAAGGTTTTCTCCTTACGCTCGCGGCGATCGGCGCGCTCGTGTCATGGAAGGGAGGCGGGCAGGTGAAGATGCGCGGCTTGTCGTTCGTGTCGGGGCTTGTTCTCTCGGCGGCTGTGATCGCGTCGATTCTCGTGACACCGGCGACCGCCAAGAAAAAGCCGCCGCCTCCGCCACCGCCGCCTCCTCCATCGACTTTCAGTACCTACGTCAAGAACTACGCCAGCGTCGTCGACGGAGCCAAGTGCGACCTGACTCCCGAGACGGTGGCGGCCACCTCCGATGGCGGCTCGGTCGCTCTTGCACTCTCGAGCCGGCCGAATGCATCCGCGTCCGACAGCTGCCGAGGCGTGAACTGGCTCGTCAAGCTCGACGCTTTCGGCAATCCGCAATGGCAGAAGGCGGTCGGCTGTTTCGGTCTGCCGCCCGGCAGCTACTCCTACGGCGTCTCCCTGCAGCAGACGGCCGACGGCGGCTACGTCCTAGGTGTAGGACCCGAGGACGTTGTTCCGGTTGAGCGTTTGTAAGCGCTCGAGCGGGGCTTGGCGGCCGAGGCTGCGGTGTGGTCGTCGTCGATTGTAGAAGCCGAGCCAGGCGGTAAGCGCACGGCGTCGTTCGT
>WNGB01003180.1_pt1 | contig 36235 bp, 23 predicted proteins | sample 5400681 | NCBI WGS metagenome assembly WNGB01 (sample SAMN13153367, study PRJNA577476) | soil metagenome | isolation source: 115 cm soil or saprolite under grassland replicate 2 | place: USA:California | collected 2016-06-15 | reverse complement strand
TAAGTCTCTACTCGAACTTGGTATCAGTTGTTATGGATGACGTGAGTGGCGGGCAGGGGGTTCCCGCCTGCCCGCCGTTCGGTTGCCACCGATCTTATTGGATCGCCCGTACCTCCGAGATGAATTGCTCAAGCGCCTGTGATCGCGCGAACGCGAAGAGGCTGGGGATGGTATACTGCTCGGGCTTGAAGTTCGTCTGGCACCAGTTGGTTCGTCCTATCTGCTCGCGGCAAGCCTGATCGACGATGCTCCCGTTTCGAACCGTTAACTCATAGGTGTATCCCGGCCCGAAAGCTATCTGCTGGCCGGCGATATGATAGCTCGTGACAGCTTGCGCCTGCCACCGCCGCTCGGCTTGGTCGATCTGTTCGGTCAGTTGATCGCGATCCGCCGTGCTCCTGGATGGCAGTGTCAGTGCGCCGCACGCGGCGATGATCGGCACGATGAGAGCGACGATCAGGAGTATTATCGGGCGCTTGTAAGCCATTTGGCTCGCCTCCTTGACAAGGTTTCTGGCGGCCTATTTTAAGTCTCTACTCGAACTTGGTATCAGTTGTTATGGATGACGTGAGTGGCGGGCAGGGGGTTCCCGCCTGCCCGCCGTTCGGTTGCCACCGATCTTATTGGATCGCCCGTACCTCCGAGATGAATTGCTCAAGCGCCTGGTTCTCGTGCCCCTTCGCCACCGGCGCCTCGCTGTTTACCGGGTACACCTTGCCGTTCTGGACGGTGAACCGGCCCTGCGGCCCGCCGACAATGTCGTAGCTGCCATCCGGCGCCTGTGTCAAGAACAACACTTGCTCCTGGTCGCTCTGCATCCGTGGGTCGTGCTCGAACTCCAGTGTTCGCGTCAGCTTCGGGCCGTTCGGGTAGGTCGGCAGTGTCACGGTGCCGCCGGCCTGGTTCACCAGGATCTGGCCGCCTGGCCTGGCCTGGCCGCGCAGAACCTGCGCGACTGCGATGGTATACGTGGTGACGGGTAGCCCCGGGTCGGTATTGTCGATCTCGACCTTGTGCCCGTTCTTGACCGCATCCGAACCGGCATCAGGCGGCGCTGCGCTGTGTTGCTTGGCCAGGTCGGCTTTCTCCTGCGGCGCGCCGGTCATGTCGGTGGGCTGCAAAGGCTGCGGCTGCTGAGCTGGCTGGGCCACGAAGCTGACCTTGCCATTCCCGACCACGCGGCCAACTACTACTAGGTCCGCCTGGCGGGTTAGCGCTTTCAGGTCTGGCATAAGACGATAGGTCGCTCCGATCTCCACTACGCGGTCCGCCGCACGGCGCTGGATCTCCAGGGCGCGCATGACGATCAGGGCTGCGGCGATGGCGAGTATAGCCACGCCGGCGATCAGGGCGAGGCGGCGGGGATGCTGGCGTACGTTGAATATCGCTTGGGTGCTCATAGGATGCTCCTTTTTCGTGCTAATAAAGCTTACCAACCGGGGTAGAGATAGTTGATGTCGTTCACGTCGTGCGACTGCGGCGTGTTGTAGCTGTAGCAGCACCAGTCCATGATCGAGTAGGCGCCCGTGCTCTCCCCTGCGTAGTAGCCCGCATGAGCCAGGCCTAGGCTGTGACCGAGCTCGTGGGCCACGACAGCCTGCTGATTGAAAGCGCTCAGCGAGCCGAAGCTGCCAGCGGCGGTGTTCAGGTGGATGATCGAGGACACGTAGGTCGTAGTCCAATCCGGATCCCACCAGCACCACAAGAGGTAGCAGTCGCGATCGTAGTTCTGCGTCCAGCCCAGGTATGATGCGTTAGAGTTATAGCCGTTGAAGATGTCGACCTGCTCCGCATGTGGTGAGCAGTCCGTCGCGACCTTGCTGAACCACAGTGGTGTCCAGGTGACGCTCCAGCTCCAGGTGGCCGCGTCGCTCGTGGCTTGCCAGGTGGTGCAGTTGCTATCGTAGTTCAGGTACAGCAGGTGATGTCCGTAGCTCCAGGGCCAGTGCCCACCCATGAAATGGGCGCTCGTCGCCACCGGGATCAGGGCGGCGATCATGAGCACGAGAACCGCGAGGGTTCGTTTGCAAGCGCGTAGTCTCGTCAACATAGTTAGGCTCCTTAGTTTGATGGTTACAGCGGTTACGAGTATTGTGGCCGGCGTGCTGGTGTGCTGTGTGCAAACCTCCTTTCCTGATCAATCGGTCGTGCCTTTCGGCGATCCAGTGCCTAGTGCGCTTTCAGCGCAGGTGTTGGGTGTTGGGTGCCGGTCGGGCGGCGTTGCCAAGCCCAGCAACCAACACCCATGACCTAAAACCTTGCTTGGAAATGCACTAGGGCAAGGGCACCGTCCGTTCGTAGGGCTATTACAGCACACGGGCGTGCTGCTGGTAAGATCACGCAGACATACACCAGCTGATACAAAAAGTGATACAATAGCACGCACCCCGGCACTCACCCTGCGCCCATTCCGGTACGACCGGGGGCGACCGTCTGCGGCTATCGGCTTGAGGTTGGACGGTGGGCTAGTGGCGATCAGCCCCCGCCAGACCACTACCCGCACCCCCGCTTGCGTCGCAGCTGGTCAAGGAGGTGACCATGGACAGTGCGACCTCCTTTGGACGCTGGCTGCGCCACCGCCGCCGCTTGCTCGACCTGACCCAGGAAGAGCTGGCGCAGCGGGTTGGCTGCTCGGTTGTGACCATCCGGAAAATTGAGATCGACGAGCGCCGCCCCTCTAAGCAGATTGCCACGCGGCTGGCCGACAGTTTGGAGATCCCGCCCGCCGACCGGCCAGCCTTCCTCCAGGCGGCGCGGGCCGACTTGGGCGCCGCGCTGCCGGCAGCGCTCACCCCGCCTCCAGATCAGCCATCGGCGGGTGCGGCCCAACCGCCCTTGCCGACCGGGACAGTCACATTCCTGTTCACCGATATCGAAGGCAGTACGCAACTATGGGAGCGACACGCGCAGGCGATGGGCGCGGCCGTGGCCCGGCACGAGGCGCTCCTGCGCGATGCCGTCACGGCCGCGGGCGGGGTAATCTTCAAAATGGTGGGGGATGCGATCTATGCCGCCTTTGCGAGCGCGCTGGACGCGTTGACCGCTGGATTGGCGGGGCAACGGGCCCTGGCGGCCGAAGCGTGGGATGCCATCAGCCCGCTGCGAGTGCGCATGGTGCTGCACACGGGAGTCGTGGAAGAGCGTGCGAGGGACTACTTCGGGCTGCCCCTGAGCCGCGTCGCACGGCTCTTGTCGGCCGCACACGGCGGTCAGATTCTGCTCTCGCTGGCCACCGAGGAGCTGGTTCACGAGCACCTGCCGCCCGATGTCAGCTTGCGCGACTTGGGGGTCCATCGCCTCAAAGACCTCAGCCTGCCGGAGCACATTTTTCAGCTCGTTGCAGCGGACCTGCCCGCCGAATTCCCGCCGCTCAAGACTTTGAACACTCGCTCGCACAACCTGCCAGCGCAACCCACCCCGCTGATCGATCGTGCACTCGAAGTCGAAGCAATTCGGCAACGGCTGTATCACTCTGACATGCGCCTACTCACCCTCAGCGGCACAGGTGGCATCGGCAAAACGCGTCTGGCCCTGCAGGTGGCGGCCGAACTCATCGATGAATTCGAGGATGGCGTGTTCTTCGTGCCCCTGGCGCCTATCAACGATCCCGGTCTGGTGGCCACGACTATCGCGCAGACCCTCAAGATCAAGGATGTCGGTGGCAAGCCGCTGGTTGAAATTCTGCAGGACTTCCTGCACGACAAGCACATGCTATTGGTGCTCGACAACTTCGAGCATGTGATGGAAGCCGCCTCGCTGGTGACCGAGCTCCTGGCAGCGGCCCCCGGCTTGAAGGATCTGATTACCAGCCGCGAGATGCTGAATCTGTACGGCGAACATCTGTTTGAGGTGCCGCCGCTGGCCTTGCCCGACCTCAAGCGCTTGCCGCCGGTTGAGGCGTTGTCGGAATATGCCGCCGTCGAGCTTTTCACCAAGCGTTCACAGGCAGTCAAGCCTAATTTTGCGTTGACCCAAGAAAATGCGCGCGTGGCGGCTGAGATCTGCGTCCGCCTGGACGGGCTGCCCCTGGCCATCGAGCTGGCTGCGGCCCGCAGCAGAATTTACCCGCTCCAAACGCTACTGGAGCAGTTGGGCAACCGGCTGAAGCTGCTGACCGGCGGTCCACGGGATGTGCCCACGCGCCAGCAGACGCTGCGGGGTGCAATCGGCTGGAGCTATGACCTGCTGGACGCGGGCGAGCAGACCCTCTTCCGGCGGCTAGCCGTCTTTGTAGGGGGATGTCGCTTGGAGGCGGCGGAGGCAGTGTGCAACGGACAAACGCTTCAAGGTTTGAACATCCTGGATGGGATATTATCGCTGGTGAACAAGACTCTGCTACGACAAGAAGCGGAAGCAGACGGAGCGCCGCGATTCGCGATGCTGGAAACAATCCGCGAATATGCCCTGGAATGTCTGGCCGCCAGCGGTGAATTGGACGCCATACGGCAGCGGCACGCCGCCTGCCTCCTGGCGCTGGCAGAAGAGGCAGAGCCGAAGCTCACGGGTTCGGAGCAGAAGCAGTGGCTGGATCGGTTGGAGACCGAACATGACAACCTGCGGGCCGCCCTCGGTTGGTTGGAGGAGAGCCGGGCGGTCGAGGCGGGCTGGCAGTTGGGCGGGGCGCTGTGGCGCTTCTGGAGTATGCGCGGCTATCTCCGCGAGGGACGCGAGCGACTGGCGGCGCTTCTGGACCTGGCTGGGGAGAGGCTACCGTCTGAGCGGGGCAGGGCAGCGCGGGCCAAGGCTCTCAAGGCAGCGGGGACACTGGCCGCCGAGCAGGGCGACTACGCAGCGGCACATGCCCGGTACGACGAGAGCCTGGCTATCAGGCGGGAGTTGGGCGACAAACAGGAGATCGCCAACCTGCTCAGCAACCTGGGAATTGTTGCCCGTTACGAGGGCAACTACGCCGCGGCGGGCGCGCTGTATGCGGAAAGCCTGGCCATCCGGCGGGAGTTGGGCGACAGATGGGGCATCGCCACGTCGCTCAACGCCGTGGGACTTTTGGCCCACTACCTGGGCGATAACGCCGGGGCACGTCGCTTCCTCGAGGAGAGTCTGACGATCCGGCGCGAGTTAGGTGACGCATGGGCCATCGCCAACTCACTGAGTAGCCTTGGGGATGTGGTTCTCGACCAGGCCGACTACGCCACCACGCGTGCCCTGCTCGAGGAGAGCCTGGCGATCAATCAGCAGTTGGGCGATCGATCGGCCATTGCGTATGTGCTGGAGGAGTTCGCAGGTCTGGCCGCTGTGCAAGGCCAACCTGATCGCACCCTGCGCCTGGCTGGCGCCGCCGCGGCGTTGCGCGAAGTGATCGGCTCTCCCCTTGCGCCCATCGATCAAGCCCAACTGGAGGGCAGGCTGGCATCCGCCCGGCAGGCATTGGGCGAAGCTACCGCAGCAGCAACGTGGGCTGCGGGGCAGGCGTTGTCGCTCGCGCAGGCCGTTGCCTACGCGCTGGCGGAAGTCGCGGAGCCTGTCGCTGCGGTGCCGCCATCCGCCCCAGCGCCCCCGCCTGTTGCTCCTGTCGTGGACAAACCTGCCCCGGCGCCCGACCGACAGCCGCGCCGCGCCTACCCTGCCGGCCTCACCGTCCGCGAGATCGAGGTATTGCGGCTGGTCGCGCAGGGTCTGACCTATACCCAGATCGCCGAACGGCTTGTGATCAGCCCACGCACCGTGAACCACCATCTGACCGCGATCTACAGCAAGTTGGGTGTGACTTCGCGCCACACCGCCGTGCGTTTCGCGATCGACCACGACCTCGTCTGACCCCCCACCTATCGCAAGATGGGTAATAAAGATGGGTAAGTCTACCGATGTATCGCCGTATCGATCACGGTAAACTGGCTCAGTTATTGAAGACGACCGCGCAGGGGTCAATAGCATTGGTGGCAGGGCCAGAACGGACAACGTCAATATACTTGCGGGCACGACCAATGCCCGGACAGGCAGCAATCTGGTCCTGAAAGGTTCGAGTTGCCTCACATCCAAGCCCCACGCGTAGTTCGGGACAAAGGAGGAGACGTCATGCGCCATCTTCGTATCATTTCCTCTGTCTTGCTGTTCATGCTGATCCTCGCGTCCATCCAGCAAACCAGTGCATTGGCTGCGCCGCGCGAAGGGCTGTTGGCCGCCGGGATAATCATCACGGTGACCAACACCAACGACAGCGGCCCTGGTTCGCTGCGGCAGGCCATCCTGGACGCCAATGCCAACCCTGGCCAGGACATGATCGCTTTCAATATCCCGGGGATCGGGCCGTTCACCATTTCCCCGTTGGCCCAGCCCGGCAACCTCACCTTGGCCTCCACCTCGGATACCGGGATCAAGGGCAATGACCTCAGCAGCTTCGGTACTCTCTCGGCGGACGGCACGAAGGTAGCGTTCAATTCCGTCGCCACCAACCTCGACCCGATCGATACCGACACACTGAGCGATGTCTACGTCAAGGATCTGGTCACCGGCGACATTAGGCTGGCCTCGACCTCGGATAGCGGCATCAAGGCCAACGGCGACAGCGCCGTCGGCGCACTCTCGGCGGACGGCACCAAAGTGGCGTTCCAATCCGTGGCCACCAACCTCGACCCGGCCGACACCGACACCGTTCGCGATATCTATGTCAAGGACCTGATCACCGGCGACATTATACTAGTCTCGACCTCGGATAGCGGCATCAAGGCCGACGGCGACAGCGCCGTTGCAACAGTCTCGGCGGACGGCACCAAAGTGGCGTTTCATTCCGTCGCCACCAACCTTGACCCGGCAGATACTGATGCCATGGACGACATCTACGTGAAGAACCTGCTCACGGGTGACACCACGCTGGCCTCCACGTCCGATGGCGGCATCAAGGGCAATGGCGGGAGCCTGTTCGCATTTCTCTCCGCGGACGGCAGCAAGGTGGCATTCGGGTCCCTGGCCACCAACCTGGACGCAGCCGACACTGACGCCACTAACGATGTCTATGTGAAGGATCTGGCCACGGGCGATATCACCCTGGCCTCCACCTCGGATAGCGCCACCAAGGGCAATGGGCCGAGCGCCGTTCCTGCCCTCTCGGCGGACGGCACGAAGGTAGCGTTCCGATCCTTCGCCACCAACCTGGATCCGGCCGACGCCGACGCCACTCGCGATGTCTATGTGAAGAACCTGGTCACGGGCGATATCACCCTGGCCTCCACCTCGGGTACCGGCACCAAGGGCAACAGCGATAGCGACTTCCCGATTCTCTCGGCGGACGGAACCCGGGTGACGTTCCAATCCACCGCCACCAACCTCGACCCGGCCGACAGCGACCCCAGCACCGACATCTACGTGAAGGATCTGCTGACCGGCGCCATCACCCTGGCCTCGACCTCGGATAGCGGCACCAAGGCCAACGGTGGGGACTTCTTCCCGTGGCTGTCGGCAGATGGCACCAGGGTGGTATTCGAATCCAACGCGACCAACCTCGACCCGGCCGACAGCGACCCCACCACCGACATCTACGTGAAAGAGCTAGCGGGAGCAGCGGCACCCCTGCCGACGATCACCGACCCGGTGATCCTCGACGGCACGACCCAGCCTGGCTGTGCCAGCTACCCTTGTATCGAGTTGAATGGCAGCAGCGCTGGATTCGTCGCGGACGGGTTGACCATCACCGCCGGGAATAGCACGGTACGGGGGTTGGTGATCAATCGCTTCGGCCGTTGGGGGATTTGGCTTAATACGAACGGCGGCAACGTCATACAGGGCAACTTGATTGGCACGGATGTCACTGGCACCGCCGACCTGGGCAACCGCAACTATGGCGTGCTGATCGATAGCGTGCCCAACAACACCGTCGGCGGCCTGACGGCCGAGCTGCGCAATGTCATCTCGGGCAACGGTGTCACCGGCGTGGTCCTCGGCGGGGCTGGGGCGACCGGCAATCTGGTGCAGGGCAACTTGATCGGCACTGATGTTACCGGCAGTGCAGCCCTGGGCAACCACTACGAGGGCGTGCTGATCGATGGCGCGCCCAACAATACCATCGGCGGGACGGCGCCTGGGGCACGCAACGTCATCAGCGCCAACTCACACGGGGGCATTGAGCTCATTTTTCCCAGCGCCAGTGGTAACGTCATTCAGGGTAACTTGATTGGCACGGATATTACCGGCAGCGCCGCCCTGGGCAATGGTGGCCATGGTGTCGAGGTCATTGGAGGCCCTGCGAACAACACGATCGGCGGCACAGCGCCTGGGGCGGGCAATACCATCGCCTTCAATAGCACGGCCGGCGTCACGATCTCTGGGCCTACCACTAGTAATGCCGTTCTCGCCAATTCGATCTTCTCGAACGGCGGATTAGGGATCGATCTCGGAGGGGATGGGGTGACGCCCAACGATGCCGGCGACGCGGACACCGGCCCCAACAACCTGCAGAACTTCCCGGCCCTGACCGCGGCCACGTCTGGTAGCAGCCCAACGATCGCCGGGACGCTCAATAGCACGCCCAACACGAGCTTCACCCTCCAGTTTTTTGCCAACAGCACGTGCGATCCTACCGGATTTGGTCAGGGGCAAACGTTCCTGGGGGCGATCACGGCGGCGACGGACAGCGGTGGCAACGCCAGCTTCACTGCCACCTTCCCGAACGGGGTGCCCTCGGGTAGCCACGTCACGGCGACGGCGACCGACCCGGCCGGGAATACCTCGGAGTTCTCCCAGTGCGTCGCGGCGAGTGCGCCGTTGATCGACCTGCAGAACCACTCCTGGCCCACGGCGTACCGTCTGGCGCTCGCCCCCACCCCGTCCGACCCATCGATCAAGCAGGCGACAGTTGACGAGCATCTGTTCCACCAGGACCAGTCGGCCTGGTTCAAGTTCACGATCCAGCCGGGCAGCACGGTCGGCGTCATGCTCAACAACCTCCCGGCTGACTACGATCTGCTGCTCTACAAGGACATCGCCGCCGCCTACACGACGCTCACCTCGGCCCAGGACCTGCTGCGCCTGAGCGCCGAGATCGCACCGGAGAACTTCAGTCCGGAGAACTTCAGTCCCGGAGAACTTCAGTCCGGAGAACTTCAGTCCGGAGAACTTCAGTCCGGAGAACTTCAGTCCGGAGAACTTCAGTCCGGAGAACTTCAGCCCGGAGAACTTCAGCCCGGAGAACTTCAGCCCGGAGAACTTCAGCCCGGAGAACTTCAGTCCGGAGAACTTCTCTCCTGGCGAGACGGTCTTGCCAGGGGCCTACTCCAACGCGCAGACGCGTAGCTTGCTGGCCATTTCGGCCCGCAGCGGCACATCGAGCGAGATTATCATCCGCAACACATGGGACAACACGGGGGACTTCTACGTACGGGTGCATGGACGGAACGAGGCGTTCAACCTCGCTGCGCCGTTCCGCCTCAATGTCAGGATGCTGACCGGGGCGTGCGGCCCGATCGTGCCGATCGTGACGCCACCGGGTGCCAGCCTGATCACCGGCGTCGCCGGCCCCAACGGCGGCTACCGGACAATCATCATCTCCGATCTGTCGCGCACGCCCGGCAGCGCTGCCGAGAAGGCCGACCTCCAGGCGCGCCTGGCCGCCTTCGCCGCCCGCCCTGAGGTCAAGGGCGTGGTCGTCGACGTCGGCAAGGATGACGCCGGCGCGCCACGCGACGACCGCGTCCAGGCCGCCAATGTCCAGGCCGACGCACACAAGGACTGCCCCTATGCCAAGAATCTGGTCGCCTCCGAGATCAAGCGCATCATCGATAGCTACGGTCTCGTGAACCCGCTGGAGTACATCGTACTCGTCGGCAGCGACGGTGTGATCCCGTTCTTCCGCCACCCCGACCAGGCCGGGCTGGCCAATGAGAGCAATTACGTGCCGCCGGTCCTCGATTCGAGCGCCTCGCAGGCTAGTCTGAGGCTCGGCTACGTGCTTAGCCAGGACCGTTACGGCGCGCGGGTCGAGATCTCACGGCTCGACCATACCGACCCGATCCCGAGCCTGGCGGTCGGGCGGATCGGCGAGACAGCGGCGGAAGCGACCGGATTGCTCGACGCCTACCTGGCGACGCTGGACGGCACCGTGTCGACGCCGACGTCCGCCCTGGTCACCGGTTATGACTTCCTGGCGGATTCCGCGAATGAGATCCGCTCGCAGCTTGCCGGTGGGCTTGGCCCGAATGCGACCGTCGACACGCTGATCGAGCCGGGCAACCTATCGCCAGCCAGGGGAGCATGCTCGCCGCCGACTATACCACCCGCCTGACCGTGGCCGACGTCGTGGCATCGGCGGCGAATCTCGACAACGCGATCATCTTCGGCGCTGGTTGCCACGCCGGCTATAACACCGTCGACGGCGAAGCCCTGGGCTACGGCACAGGTGACGCCATGCACTACATCACAGAGATGCCGGACTGGGCACAGGGCTTCGCTCGCAAGCGCGCCACGCTGATCGCGGGCACCGGCTACCAATACGGCGATACCGAACTGGTTGAATATGGCGAGCGTCTCTATCTCGAGTTCGCCAAACAGCTGCGAACCGGCACCGGCCCGGTGTCGATCGGCAAGGCGCTCGTCGCGGCCAAGAAAGCGTACATGTGTGGCACGCCGCTGATGCGCGGTATTCATGAGAAGACCTACCTTCAGGCGACGCTCTACGGCTTGCCGCAGCTGCGTGTGAACCTGCCCGGCGAGCGCCTCGACCCGCAAAGCGCGGCGCCGATTGTGAATCAGACAACCCCCGCTACGGGCGAGCCCGGTGCGACGCTCGGCCTGCGCAGCGCCGACGCGACTGTGACGCCGATTCTCAGCACCCAAACCGTACAACTCAAAGATGCTTCCAAGCAGCCGGGCGATCCCGGTTACCTCGTCACGGCCACGTACCTCTCCGGCTCAAATGGCCTCGTCACCAACCCAGCCGAGCCGGTTCTGCCGCTGGAGATCCGCAACGTCAGCGTCAGCGGCCAAATAGTGCGAGGTGTGGGCTTCCGCGCCGGCAGCTATAACGACCTACAGGATGTGCGTCCGCTGACCGGGGCGCCGGAAACCGAGATACGCAGCGTCCACACAACCTTCAAGGCGGACTACTTCTACCCCATCCAACCATGGCGGGTGAAATACTGCAACGCCCTGGCCAACACCGGCGAAGGTATCACGAATCTCGTGGTGACACCGGCGCAGTTCAAGTCGAGCTTTTCCGAATCGCCGACTGGCACGCTGCGCCGGTTCAACAACATGACCTTCCGCCTGTACTACAACACGAACCTCGGACCGCCGGCACTGGCCGGTGCGCCGACGATTGCCAGTGTCTCGGCGCTCCCCAGCGGCACGCAGTTGAACTTCAAGATGACGCTCCTGGGCGATCCCGAAGCGGATGTCCAGGAGGTGTGGGTCACCTACACGGCCGCGAACGGCCCCTTCGCCGGGCAGTGGCAGTCGCTCGATCTGGTTCGCAACCCGACAGACCCAACCCGGTGGGAAGGGATGCTCGCGCTGGCGGGCACATCTCCGGAGGACATCCGCTACATGGTGCAGGCCGTGAACGGCGTGGGCCTGGTGAGCCTCGACACGAACCTCGGGGCGTATTACGTGCCCGGCCCGCCGCCAGCGCCGCCGTCGCCAAAGCAACCGACCACGCTGATTTTGCAGGCGCCACCGACGTCGGGCCGCTACAGCGAAGAGGCGACCTTCAAGGCCGTCTTGAGCGGCGACAACGGGAATCCACTCGCTGGCCAGACGATCAGCTTCAGCCTGGGGTCGCAGCGTCACCAGGCGACGACGGACAGCACCGGCCTGGTGTCGGTCACACTGCCGCTCGTGCAGGTGGCGGGTCAGTACGATCTGAGCGCCTCGTTCGCCGAGACTAGTGACTTCCTGGGGTCGTCGGCGCAGAGTACGTTCACGATTGAGAAGCAACCGACCATGCTCACGTTCACGTCCGCCACGTTTACCGTCGGCGGGCAGTACAGCGATGAAATGCCGGTGGTAGCCACGTTGAGCGATGAGACGAACCCGCCGCGCAACTTGCAAGACCAGACCGTGGTCTTCGTGGTGAGCGGCGGTGGACACTCCTACGCGACGGCTGTCAAGACCGACTTCGCCGGCCGCGCCATTCTTGGCCCGGTACCGCTGCCGCCGGGAACATACCTTGTCACGGCGTCCTTCAGCGGCGAAATCGACCTTGGGAACGGGCAGACACTGATGCTGACAAACAACCGTTACCTCCCCGCCCCCAAGGCGACCGCCTCGCTCACGATTGCTTCACTCCAGCCAGAGGACGCGACCGTCCAGTATGCAGGCCAGACGGCTATTCCGGTCGGTGGGACGCTGCACCTTGCCGCGGCGGTCGAGCAGGCAGCTGATGGCCAGCCGGGCAACATCGCCCTGGCCGAGGTTCGCTATCAAGTGACGAACGCAAGTGGCGCGCTTGTTGCTAATCTGACCGTCCCCTCCGGTGTGAGTGGCAACTGGTCGACCACCCTCACTGGCCTGGCTATGGGTGTCTACAACATCGCGACAACAGTCGTCGGCGAGTTTTTCACTTCGCCAACCACGAGCGCCCTGGTCGCCGTATACGATCCGAAAGCCGGTTTTGTCGATGGCGGCGGCTGGATCAACTCTCCGGCCGGGGCATACACGCCTAACTCCGCGCTGAGCGGGCGGGCCGACTTTAGCTTCGTCTCTCGATACCAATCAGGTGCAACCGCGCCGACGGGCCAGACCCAATTCCAGTTGCAGGTCGCCGGCCTGACCTTCCGCAGCACCGCCTACGAGTGGCTTGTCATTTCTAGCGCAAGAGCTCAGTACAAAGGCTCAGGGACGATCAAAGGCACTGGTAGTTATGGCTTCATCCTGACCGCCATCGACGGCAATCTGCCGGGCGGGGGAGGCAGGGACAAGCTCCGGATCAAAATCTGGAATCAAGCAACCGGTGCCATCATTTACGACAACCAGATGGGCGGCGCGGACATGGCCGATCCGACGACAGCCATCGCCGGTGGGAGTATCAGCATCCACAAGTAGCCGATTCGCTCTCTATGCGACGATTATTGGTAGCTATGGCACCGGGCGCCATAGCTACCTAAACTACGAGGCGTGGAATCGCTCTAGGCCCGCGCTTACGCTATCCAGCTCACCCAGCAAAGGATGGTGGGCATGACATCCGCCTAGGTGCATCCGAAAATATCTCTCCGTGGGGTGGTGGGGCGGCTTCGTCGCCCCACCACCCCACAGAGAATAGAGTTGCGAGGGACGAAGTCCCTCGCGCTCCCAACGTCGCAACAGCCCCGATGCTCAGCACCCGTCACGCCCACTCCAGCGTCGCCGCCAGCCGCCCGACCCACATCTCGGCCACCTCGCGCGTGCGCGTCGTGGCGCAGTAGTCGATCAGTTCCAGGCAGCGCAGCCGCTGGATGACGCGGATTCGCGCTGCAGTCTCCTCGTCGTCGGCGATGCCGGCGGCGGCGAGCAGCTGCGGCCATGCGTGTACCCAGCGCGCGGGGTGGTGGTAGCGCACCACCCAGCCCCACCAGGCCGCATCGAACAGTGGGTCGGCGACGCGCGCGAACTCCAGGTCGAGCAATCCGACGACGCCGGAGGCTGGAGGCTGGAGGCTGGAGGCTGGCCGAGCGGCACTAGTCTCCAATCTCCAGTCTCCAGCCTCCAGAAGGATATTCACCGGGCAAAAATCGCCGTGGGCAAAGCCGGCCGGGCGATCGGCGAAGCATGCCGCCACCTCGGCGATGGTCGCCTCAAGAGCGGCGCTGGCTGGGCCATCGAGCAGCGGGCGGCTGCGATCGAGCTGCTGTTGGGCATGGCGCGCCAGGCTGTCCGAGCTAGCCCATATATCGCTCAGCCCCGCGCCGGCGGTCTCGACCAGCGCGAGCTGCGGCAGTAGCGCGCCCATGGCGCGCGCCACATGGATAGCGCCTTCGATCGTGCCCATCAGGCTGGCGCCGGGCGCGCCGGGCAGGTATTCGCGCACGGCGTAGGGTGGGTCGGCAACTGGATCGGCGGCCAGCAGGCGCGGGGCACGGAGGCCGGCGGCGGCCAGGCGATCGGGCAGCACGCGCGCCAGGTGCAGCTTGTGGCCGGCCTGCGCGCGGCTGTTGATACGCTGGACAACGACGCGTCGCCCATCTTCCAGCGTCGCGATCGACACACGGTTCTCGAAGCCCCAGCCGCACTTCTCAGCTGCGACTACCCGCGCGCCGACAATCGCGCTGAGCGCTTCGGTATCGGTACGATCATCTGTCATGATGTGGGTGACCAAAGACCAACGACGAAGGACGAACGCTCATTCGCACGAGCCATTCGTCCTTCGTCCTTCGTCGTTGGTCTTTGGTCGCTAGCTAGCGCCGAACGCTCATTCACGCGAGCCATTCGTCCTTCGTCATTCGTCGTTGGTCGGTTCGAGATCCGCTTCACACCAGCCAGAGCCGTGTCTCATCCTGGTCGCGCGCGGCGCTGTCGCGGCTGCTTGGCAACCAGGTGATCGCCACGCCGCCGGCCTGGTCGGGCTGCCGAGCGTCGTCCTGATCATCCAGCTCTTCGATCATCACCGGCCCGATATCGTGCGACCAGGCGATCAGATCATCGATCGAGAACCAGCCGCTATGGTAGAGATCCTGCTCATTCGGATTAAGCCAGAACTTGATACCGCCCTCCATCCATTGCCAGCGCTCCAGCGAATGCCATTCCTTGCCCTGATTCTGCAAGGCCAGCTTGACCTCCTCGAACAGCTGAAGCAGCTCGGGCAAACGCAACCCCTCGGTTCGGCGCATCTGGAGCAGGCGTCGGTTAACGGCGTCGCGCAAGTGCTCCAGCTCAGAGACATCTAGTGATTGTATATCAAACATGGCGGATGATCCTTTCAACAAAACAGCGCGAACCCGAACCCCGTAAGCTACAGTGGCAGGCCGGCGTCTTGGCGCGGTCACCAAGTGCTGATAATCTATAAAAGTATTCCGCTGCTTATAAAGCAGGAGTTATGCCACGAACACCTTCGCGCCCGTGAATCCATTATAAAGAATGAACGTGTGAGTAGTATAAATATGTCGTTACAATTTGCCAGCATTGTTGTGAGACGAATGTTACATTCCACCGAAGGCAAATATGCCCTGTGCGCACGTTCTATATATAATAATACGTATTAAAGCGCTCGATGGTTTCTTCGCCGGCCGGCAATGGCATGGAGGCAGCAGTGGCCATACGACTTGTAGAATCGAGGATAAGACACAGCCCCTCGCCCCTACGGGAGCAAGGGGCCGGCTGGAGGCGACGACCGGATTCGAACCGGTGGATGGAGGTTTTGCAGACCTCTGCCTTACCACTTGGCTACGTCGCCGTGAGGCCGATTCTAGCATACTCGCGCTAGGCTGTCAAAGTCTTGATCCTGGGCACACTTCATGCTATGATACTTGCAAGTTGAGATTGTTTCGATCGTTGAGCTTTAACCAGCCCCACATCGGCGGCGATGTGGGGCTTTGTGTCCTCAGCTGCCACAACGACGTGGTAGAGAAAAGGAACACACCGATGATTGCATTTGTTCTGAGCGGCGGGGGCAACCGCGGCGCGCTCCAGGGCGGGGCGCTAAAGGCACTGTTGGAGCGCGGGATCTTCCCCGACCTGATAGTCGCGACATCAGTCGGCGCGCTGAACGGCGTCACGCTGGCGGCCGACCCGACTGTGGCGGGCGTGCGACGGCTGGCCGCAAGCTGGCCGCTTATTCGCCGCGCCGATATTTTCCCCGGCAACGCGCTGACAGTCAGCTGGCGTATCCTGAGCGGGCGCGGCAGCCTGCACGGCCAGGAAAACCTGGCGCGCTTTATTGGTCGCCAGGTGCCGCCGAAGGTGCGCCGCTTCAAGGATCTGAAGGTGCCCTGCATTGTCACCGCCACCTCGCTGAGCACCGGCCAGCTGCGGCTGTTCGGCATCGACCGGAGCGAGCGGCTGCTTGATGCGCTGCTTTCCACCACCGCCATCCCACCGTTCTTCCCACCCTACCGCTATCAGGATGATCTGCTGGTCGATGGCGCGCTGGTGGCCAGCCTGCCAATCTCACAGGCGATCATGCGCGGCGCGCGGACGATCTATACGCTGGAGATTGTGGATGAGCTGAGCGCCGGCGCCGGGCCAGGCATGCTTGTCACGCTGGCCTCATCGCTCAACGCGATGCTCAGCCGCCAGCACGCGCAGGAACGTGAGATCACCGCGCTGGGCCGCAAACGTGGTGTGGTGATCCACGATATCCGGCTAACCAGCGGGCAGAACTTGGCCTACAACGATTTCAGCCATAGTGCAGAGCTGGTTGATGCCGGCGAGCGCGCGACACTTGCATACCTAAACGCCCTTCCGGCGCCGCGCGCGTCGGCGCTGACACGCATTTTCACGCACGCAGCACGCGGTGCCGCCGCCCCATCTACATGGAACTGGCGCCGGCCACTGGTGCTGCCGGCGCTGCTCCCGCTGCTGAAGATGCAGCCGGCACACGCCGAAGAGCACGCGCCGACACACGGCATTGCATAGTCGCATATTGGTTACATGAATGGACATCGCCAAGCTCCGCATCTTCGCCACCGTGGCACGGCTAGGAAACTTCACGCGCGCGGCCGAGCTGCTTTACCTGACGCAGCCAACTGTCTCGCAGCAAATCGCGGCGCTCGAGGCTCAGCTGGGCGCGCCGCTGATCGAGCGGCTGCCGCGGCGGCTGCGCCTGACGCCTGCCGGCGCGGCGCTGCTGCCGTATGCCGAGCAGATCCTGGCGCTGGCCGACGAGGCAGCGGAGGCCGCGCGCGCCGCCGCCGGCCTGGCCGACCGCACACTGCGCCTGGGGGCGGGACACACCTTAGCCACCTATTTGCTGCCGGAACTGCTCAGCCGCTATCGCGAGCTGTACCCGCAGCGCCTGGCGCGCATCAGTGTCGGCAATACGGCCGAGCTGCTCGCGCTGGTCGCGGCCGATGCGGTCGAGCTGGCGCTGGTCGGCTCGCCGACCGAGCACGCCAAGGTGGTCGTCACACCCTTCATGCACGACCGGCTGGTGGTGATTGTGGCGCCGGAGGATGCCTGGGCGGCGCGGACGGAGGTGGATGTAGCAGAGCTGCCTGGGCGCGTGCTGCTCACGCGCGAGCCCGGCTCGGCGCTGCACGCCACGGTTGAACGGCTGCTGGGACCAATCGCGCTGACGAGCGATCGGGTAATTCTGCTGGGCGAGACTGAGGCGATCAAGCGTAGCGTCGAGGCCGGCCTGGGTGTGGCGCTGATCCAGGGTATCGCGGTGGAGCGCGAGGTGGCCGCCGGGAATCTGTGTACCCTGGCGCTACGCGGGGCCGACGACACGCGCACCTACGCCTATGCGCGCCGCGCCGGCCGCGAGCTTTCGGCGGCGGCGCGCGGGCTGGTGGCGCTGCTGGCGGCCAAAGCGAACTAGCGCGAATATTCATCGAATTGTTAGCTCCAGCTGCTAGACTCTCAAATTGTTGACATGCTATACTGCGACACATCTAGGCGACTTCGCGCACTGGTGCGCCCTCAACGCAAAGGAGCCTTGTTTGATTGATCGACAATGCTCCACTGCAGCCGATACCTCAGCGCAGCTCAACATAGCCCAGCCGAACATGTGCGAGCTTCCGCTGCCCCCGCACGCTGAAGCACAAGAACCACGCTGTCAGCCAGCGATCCTGCCCGAAAGCTCGATCGCTCCGCCCACACTCTCGGCGCGCCTGGCGCAGGCCGATTACGGCGCACGGGCATGGTGGCGACAGCAGGCAGCTTCCGCCGCGCGATTCCAACAATGGACACGCACCTGGCGCAGGTTGTTCACCCGCCGGCGCCCGGCCGAAGCGCTAGGTCACCAACGCTCGAACCGCCGGGCGAATCGGCGGCCGACGCGTGCGGCGCGCTGGGGCGTATCAGCCGCCTTGGTGTTCGGGCTGCTGGGAGCGCCGCTGGGCGCGGTGGCGGCCAACAGCAACTGGGCATTTCGCGTCAACACCGATACCGCACTCGATCAGCGTTACCCAGCGGTTGCCAGCGACGCGCAGGGGAATTTTGTGATCGTCTGGCAAAGTGGTGATCGAACCTCTGATACGAGCATCTTCGCCCAGCGCTACAGCGCCAATGGCTTGCCGATTGGTGCCGCGTTCCGTGTCGATACATTCGATCACCCTCGCGCTGGCGGCCCAAGGATAGCAATGAATCCCGCCGGCGATTTCGTGATCACATGGTCAGGGTACGGTGATAACACTGATTTTGCTGATTATATCGATGTCTACGCCCGACGCTACAGCGCCGACGGCACCCCGCTCGGTAATCCTTTCGTCGTGAATAGCTACACTAACTACATCCAATGGTCTTCGAGCGTTGCGATCGATGATCTCGGTGATTTCGTCATAACCTGGCGAAACGAATCGAACACCGACATCTATGCCCAGTGCTTCGCCGCCGATGGGACGCGGCGCGGCAATGAGTTTCGCGTCAATACCTCTACCACAGCTGAACAGAGTGATCCGCAGGTGGCGATGGATGCCGCAGGCGATTTCGCTATCACCTGGAGCGAGAGTCAGGCTGGCAGTTTCCCCGATGTGTATGCGCAGCGCTATGTCGCCGACGGCACGCCGCAGGGCGGCGAATTTCGTGTCAATACCACCACAGCGTACCACCAGATGCACCCTGCGATAGGAATGGACGCGACCGGCGATTTCACGATCGCCTGGAGCAGCGTTTCACATTTGAACGCTTATCCATTCTATGTATATGATGTCTATCTCCAGCGCTACACCAAGGCCGGCGTGCCGCAGGGCGGCGAAACGCTGGTCAACACCACCACTATCGCCGATGAGAAAACCCCGGCGCTAGCGATGAACGCCGCCGGCGAATTCGTGGTGACCTGGCAAGGGCCGGAGGGGCCTGATCAGTTTGGTGTTTTTGGTCAGCGCTACGCCGCAAACGGCACACCGCAGGGCGGCGAATTTCACGCCAACACCTATAAGCCCGACCAGCAGTGGAACTCAAGCGTGGCGATCGACACAGACGGCGATTTTGTGATTGCCTGGGAAGGGCTAAATCAGATCGACGGGCAGGGCTACGACATTTATGCGCGCCCATATTCGCCGGCAACCCCGCCATCGAATGCCGCCGTGCTGGTGACGCAACCGGTCAGCCCACTCCCGGAGGGTGGCGCGGCGCGCGGCTATGGTATCGCGCTGAATAACACGCCGACCGCGCCAGTAAACGTGACGCTGACGCCGCTCGATTCCGCGCTCGATCTGGGCGCAGGCGCGGGTATCGCGCGCACACTCAGCTTTGCGCCAAATGCCAGCGCCTTGATCAGCCAGACCGTGCTGATTGAAGCGACCGACGATCAGATCGCCCAAGGGCAGCACCAAACGGCAATCAGTATCACCACCGCCAGCGCTGATGCCAGCTACACGAGCTCGGCCGCGCCAATTGTCGTGAATGATCTGCTTGTTCGCGGGCCGATACCAATAGCCATCGCCGACAACGATATCGGGTATGGCGTCAGCGCGAGTGCTGCGCAGGCCAAAAAGCGCGATAACAGCGTTCCGGTGTTCTTTCGCATTACCCGCACCGGCGCGCTCGACGCGGCCAGCGAGGTTCACTACACGTTTGGCGGGAGCGCGATACTTGGCAGTGACTATATCATCACAAGCGGCGAAAGTGCGCCAAGTGGCACGCTAAGCTTCGTGAGCACGCTTGAAACCAAAACCATCTGGCTGGGTATTCTCGGCGATCGGCTCGAGCCGGATAAAACGATCACGCTCACACTTTCCGACGGCACTGCCGCCGGCGGGACAACTGTGCTGAACCCGGTATCTGCTACAATCGTGATGGTCGATGGCGCGACCGCCAAGACGTTTGTGCCGATTGTGCGAAGATAGGCATTCGCCTGAACACCCGCCTACAATGACCAAGCCGCTTCCGCTATTCAGTTGCACCTGCACGCCGGGCCTGGCCGAGCTACTGGCCGAGCTGGGCTGTTCGCTTGCCCTAAGCACCTACCAGGCCGGCAAAGTGATCATTTTCAGCGCCGGCTCGCAGGGGTTGGTGCAGCTTCCACGCAACTTCAACAAGCCGATGGGACTCGCGGTGGATGCGCAGCGCATGGCTATCGCGACGCGCGACGAGGTTGTGGTGCTGGCCAACGCCCCTGCTCTGGCCGAAAGCTATGCAGCCGGTGGCAACCGCTATGATGGCCTGTTTGTGCCACGGGCGGTGTATTTCTGTGGCGAGCTGGATCTCCATGATCTGGCATGGCACGATCAGATACTCTGGGCGGTCAACACGCGCTTTTCCTGCCTCTGCCAGATCGACGCACGGTTTAGCTTTGTTCCACAATGGCAGCCGGCCTTTGTCAGCGCGCTTACGCCCGACGATCGCTGCCATCTGAACGGCCTAGCACTGGCCGATGGAGCGCCGCTGTATGTCACTGCGCTCGGCGCTACCGACACGCCCAAAGGCTGGCGCGCGCAGAAGCTGGACGGCGGCGTGCTGGTGCATGTGCCGAGCGGCGAGATTGTGGCCGGCGGGCTGCGCATGCCGCACTCGCCGCGCGTGTATGCCGGTCAGCTCTATCTGCTGAATTCGGCCGCCGGCGAGCTTGTAACTGTTGACCCAGCCACCGGGAAGCATGAAACGATCGTGCGGCTGCCGGGCTTTGTGCGTGGGCTTGCCCGCCATGGCGACTATCTGTTCGTCGGCCTGTCGAAGCTACGACAGGGACGTTCGCTTGGCGACAGCGCCACGCTGGCGCAGCAAGAGCTATCGAGCGGGTGGGCGGCCGTGCATCTGCCCAGCGGACGCGTGGTCGGTAGCCTGAACTACCTCAATTCCTGTGAAGAGATTTACGATATCCAGGTTCTGCCAGGGTTGCGACGGCCCGGTATTCTCGGAATTGACCAGCCGCTCCACCGCAGCGCACTATCGACACCCGAGCAGGGCTTCTGGGGCCAGCCAAATACCCAGGCCTAGCGCCGCAATCGATTGCGTAGATCGGATTGCCGCTCAGCCGGAGGGCGTGACGCTTGGCTGTTCATCGGTATCACTCATATCCGCTGCGGTCAGCGCGCTGGCAAGATCCGCGTAGCGCTCAAACTCAATCACACACTGGTCGCGGACGCGAAAACGTGAGGCCAGGTCAGCTTCACTTGCAATGCCGCCCGTTGCAGTGGATTGCCAGGTGCCGTGCTGGGCTAGCACGACCGTATCGCCACGCTGAAATGTGCGCTGGGTGGACAGCGTGAGGCCGGCGCGGGCGATCCACTCGCGCAGCAGCTGATGCCCCGAGCCACGCCCACGCGGGCCGATGATCACGATATCCGGCGCAGATAGCTCAAGCAGGCGAGCAATGTTTTGGTCATTGGTGGCAGCTTGCCAGGCCTGTACGATCGCAATTGCTGATGTCATCGCAGCTCCTCCGATCTCAGGAAGCGTATACATACGGCTGTGAGTGTAGCATGGCCGAGGTGTGCGACCACTGATCGTTCGACCAGGTTTTATGGTTCGTCCATCTCCACTGCATCGTCCTCATCCTCGTCGATAGCCCAAAAAGCAGCAGATGTTTCTCTACAGGTACTGTAGTTGTCATCGTAGTCGTTCGTCATATTGTTATCTTACCTGAAGGCTTCGGCCAGCGCGCGAATGTGCGCGGGGGTGGTTCGGCAGCACCCGCCGATGATCTGCGCGCCAGCCGCATACCACTGTTGGGCTTGCTCTCCAAACGCATCGCAGCTGGTTTCGCCATGCCAGCTATATGTGGCGGCATCGTAGACCTCGCCGGAGTTGGGATAGACCAGGATCGGCTTGCTTGTCGCGCTGCGGGCGGCGCGGATCAGGCCGGTGATGAACGCTGGAGCGGTGCAGTTCACGCCGACCGCCGCCACCTGCGGGTGACCGTCAAGAAACGCGGCGCAGTCGGCCAGTTGCTCGCCGTGGCAAATATGCTGCTCATCCCGAGCGCTAAAGCTCATCCACGCGCTCACCCCCGGAAATTCTGCCAGTAGACGGACGAGGGCGCGCGCCTCGATCAGGCACGGAATGGTCTCACAGGCGATCATATCCGCGCCGGCAGCGACCAGCGCAGCCAGGCGCGGGCGATGGAATTCGATCAGCGCCGCCTCGCTCAGGCCATAGTCGCCACGGTATTCCGATCCATCGGCCAGAAAAGCGCCGTACGGCCCCACCGACGCGGCCACGAACGGGCGCGCGCGACCGACGCGGTGCGTGCTATCGGCCCAGAAGGCGTCACGGGCCTCGGCAGCCAGCTGCACCGATCGTTGGATCAGCCCGAGCGCCTCGGCCTGGCTCAGCCCGCGGCCGGCAAAGCCAGCCACGGTTGCCTGGTAGCTGGCGGTGATCGCACAATCGGCGCCGGCGCAAAATAATCCAGATGCACCGCATCGTACATTTCTTCTTTTATCCTTCTTTTTTCGCCCTGCCGCGCGAAAAAAGAAGGATAAAGGGAACAAAATCAGTGGCTTGCACACGTCCTAATGACTAAAAAATCCGCTTGCCCAACGCCGACAGCGCGAACTCGACCGCCAGCTCGGCAGTGGCGTTGCGCTGATCGAGGATCGGGTTGACTTCGACCAGATCCATGCCCACCTGCTTGCCCGACTGCGCGACTAGCTCCATCGCCAGGTGCGCCTCGCGGTAGGAGATGCCGCCCAGCACCGGCGTGCCGACGCCCGGCGCCTCGGCAGGATCGAGCGCGTCCATATCAAGGCTTACATGGAAGCCGGCCGTGTTCACGCTCACGCGCATGATCGCCTCCTCCATCACCGATGCCAGCCCGCGCCGATCGATATCGTGCATTGTGAAGACTTGGATGCCGGAGGCATGCAGCGCCTCACGCTCGCGCGCGTCCAGGTCGCGAACGCCGACCATGGCGATGTCGGTGTCGCGCAGCACCGCGCCGCCGCCGCCCTTCCATTCGTCAGGATTCAGCAGCGACGCCAGCCGCGGGTGGCCGCGCCCGGTCAGCGCAGCCACACTCATGCCGTGGATGTTGCCGGAAGGGGTGGTCTCGGGTGTGTTGAAATCGCCGTGGGCATCGATCCAGATCACGCCGATCCGCCGGCCGCGCGCCACGCCACCGATCGAGCCGATCGACAAGCTGTGGTCGCCGCCCAGAATGAGCGGGAAGCTACCGGCCGCCACCACCGCCGCGACCTGCTCGGCCAGCGCCAGGTTGATCTCAACCAGCGCATCGAGATAGCGCAGCTTCTCGCCTGCGGCCGGCAGTGCGATCTGCTCGACCAGCGGCACATGAATATTGCCCAGATCGCGCACGCTGTGGCCGAGCGCCTCCAGCCGCTCCTTCAGGCCGGCATAGCGGATGGCGCTGGGGCCCATATCCACGCCGCGCCGGCCCGCGCCGAGATCCACCGGGGTGCCAATGATCGCAATATCGCGCATATGCTTGCTCCTGCTGGTTCGCTTCACTGCGAAGGGCCGGCCCAACTATGGGCCGGCCCTTCGCATTGTACCACGGGAGCGCTGAATGATTAGCGCGGCGTGACCTGACCAGCGCGGCCAGGCGTATCGCTATCGCCGCCCTGGCCTGGGCCGATCTGCCAGTGGCCGGGGGTAGTAATCACACCCGCCATCGGTACGCTCCCTACGCCGCCGCCGCCGCTGGGCACACCGCCGGCCACCGGCGCGATGGGCGGAACAACCTCGCCGGTGCGCTCGACGTTGCGATGGTAGCGCAGCGTGCCGGACTGGATCATCTCGTCGATCGCGTCGTTGGCGGCGCGGCTGTCGTACCCAAGCTGCTCCTTCAGGATCGCCACCATCTCGTCGCGCCCCTCAGTCTCAACGCCCTCCCAGCGGCTGCCCAGGCGATCTTTCAGCACCTGAACCGCATCCTGATAGCTTCGCTCCGTCATTGGATTTCTCCTTTTATACCAAATTCGGATAAAGAGCTGTGAAAAGATTTTTTCTTGGAGGGGCGGCACGCCCCTCCAAACCTCCCCTGCTTTTCGTAAGTGATCAGCCGAATTTGGTATTACTCGTTGCTATTACTGCTACAGGATATGGCAATTTGTGTGCCGTTGAGCCGACACCATTTGGATGCCGCTTGCGCGCGGCCCGGCTTCATTGCTATAATCAGCTGCAATTGGCTGGGGATTGGAAGCTGGATATCAAGCATCAAGCATCACGTATTGCCAATTTGCAATCTGCAATTGGAGGCTCGCTATGACCGCTGGATTTGATGCTGAGACTGCGACCAACATCCTGCGCGCCCGCACGGTGCGCGGCGTTCCGCCCGATGTCTATATGGTGCCGTTCGCAAGCATCGCCGATATGTTGGAGACGCGCGCACGCGCCACGCCCGACCAGCCGCTGCTGACCTATTACGACGACGAGGCCGGCCTGCGCGAGGCCTATACCTACGCCGAGTTCGACACGCGCGTCAACCAGATGGCGAATTTCCTGGCCGCGAGCTGCGGCGTGCGGCGCGGCGATCGGGTGGCAACGGTGGCCCACAATCACCCCGACACAATGCTGGCCTACTTCGCCTGCTGGAAGATCGGCGCGACGGTGACACCCCAGAACATCGGCGAAGACGACGCACGGATCGGCTTCATCCTGAAGAATGCCGAGGCGCGCCTGCTGCTGGCATGGCCTGAATACTACCAGCGGGTCGAACGCATCCGCGCCGACGCGCCGAACATCACGCGGGTGCTGCTGCTGGATGACCAGCTGCGCGCCCAGCTCGACCAGCAGCCGGCGACCTTCACGCCGCCCGAGCCGCCCGATCTGGAGGATGAGTGCCTGCTGGTCTACACCTCAGGCACCACCGGCGCGCCCAAGGGCGTGCAGCTGATTCAGTACAATTTGCTGGTGGACGCCAAGGGCATCGCCGATTGGCAGGGCATCGACGCGGCACAGCGACTAATGTGCATTCTGCCGATCCACCACGTCAACGGGATCGAGGTCACCCTGATCACACCAATCTACGCCGGCGGCAGCATCGTGCTGAACCGTGGCTTCAAGGCCACGACCTTCTGGCGGCGGCTGGCCGATGAGCGGGTGAATATCGTCAGCGTGGTGCCGACCATTCTGCAATTCCTGCTGGAGGCCGGCGAAGACATTCGCGCCTACGATCTGCGCGGCTTCCGCCACTTCATCTGCGGCGCAGGCACGCTGTCAGTGGCGCTGGCCGAGCGCTTTGAGCAATACTTTGGCCTGCGCATCCTGCACGGCTACGGCCTGTCGGAGACCACCTGCTACTCCTGCTTCCTGCCGACCGATCTGAGCGATGCCGAGCACCGTAGCTGGATGCGCGAGCACGGCTACCCCTCAATTGGCGTACCGATCGGCCCGAACGAGATGGCGATCCACGATCCGCAGGGCCACGCGGTTGCCGATGGCGAGAAGGGCGAGATCGTGATTCGCGGTCACAATGTCATGATCGGCTACTTCCAGCGGCCCGACGCCAACGCCGAGACCTTCCGGTACGGCTGGTTCCGCAGCGGCGACGAGGGCATGGTGCAGCGCGACAGCCAGGGGCGGCAGTTCTTCTTCATCACCGGCCGGCTGAAGGAGCTGATCAACCGCGGCGGCGTAAAATACAGCCCATTCGAGATCGAAGAGGTGCTGATGCAGCTGCCGGGCGTGCGGATCGGCCTGGCGGTGGCGTTCGACAACAGCTACTACGGCGAGGAGGTCGGCGCATATGTGGTGCCCGACGCCGGCGCCGAGCTGACCGAGGCGCAGGTGCTGGCGCACTGCCGCGCGCGCATGCCCTTCACCAAAGCGCCAAAAGTAGTGATCTTCGGCACCGAGGCGCCGGTGACATCGACCGGCAAGTTTCAGCGCCTGCGGCTGAAGGATCGCTTCGCGCAGTGGGCCGAGACGCAGTTCAAAGAGGGGAAGTAATCTTATTTTGCCTGCGGCAGCATGGTACTTTACTACTTTTGTAGGTCATTTTTTCGCCCTGCGGGGCGAAAAAATGACCTACACAGGCTAAGAAATCCGTGGTTTGCGTAAGTCCTATTGTTGTTGGTTTTTTCGCTCTGCGAGCGAAAAAACCAACAGCAAAAAGAAGATTAAACGTCGCCCAGCGCGAGCGTGATCGCGACGAACTGGCTGGCCCCGAGGGCGTCGGTGGAGATCCACACATCATCCGGCCGCGCGCCGGCCTCGTCGAAGATCGCCAGCACATTGTCGGCGCGCAGCCAGGAGACAGGCAGCTTGTAGCACTCCTGCGGGCCGATCTGCCAGTAGCGCCCCAGGTTGCGGCCATTCAGCCAGATCTGGCCTTTGACCATACCCGGCAGGTGCAGCTTGAACGGCCCAGCGCCGTGGCTGGCCGCATCGTATGCGAAGCTGGCGCGATAGAAGGCCATGCTGGAGGCTGGAGGCTGGAGGCTGGAGACTTGTACAGCATCACTAGCATCCATTCTCAAGTCCCCAGCCTCCAGGCCGGGCCGAAAGCTCCATGTAGCGTCGATCGCCTGCGCGCGATCGTACTCGAGCAGCGTCGCGCGCCAGGCCGCACCAGCGTAGCCCTGGATGTTCAGCGCCAGCACGTTCGTGCCAGGCTTGGTCAGGTGGCTGATATCGGCCTTGATGTAGCCGCCGCCGTGATGCCGGCTGAAGCGCGCCACCGCCGTGCCGTTCACGAACAGCGCGCCGGGGTTGCGGTCGCCGGTGATCTGGATGAGGTAGCTCAAGGTTTCCTCGGCCTCGAACTCGCGCAACAGCCAGACGCTCGGCCCCTGAAAGGCGAAGTTATCCAGGCTCACATCTTCCATGTCGGGGCGAACCGCATCTGGCCTGGCACCGGCGATCGCTTCGCCGGCGAACACGGCCTCCTGCCACAGCGCAACCCAGCCGGCCGTCAGGTCGTGCTGGCGGCCGCCCCAGTAGAGCGTATCCAGGAGTCCCTTGCGCTCTCCTGTGTTCGAGCCGTAGTTGAAGCGGCCCAGGTTGTCGGCTAATACGCGCAGATCGTGGCGGCCGTCGGTCAGCCGGATCGGCAGCGCCAGCCGTGGGCCTTGCGGATGTACGCCCAGCCAGCCAATGTCTTCGCCGTCGAGCAGCACCCGCGCGCGATCGGAAAGCCAGGGCGCAGCCAGGCTCAGCTCGCGCTCCTGTTCGAGCTCGATCTCGGCGCGATACCAGCCATAGCCATAGTCGCAGCCCAGCTCCTCCAGCGCCTGCGGTCGCGCGATCGGCTGCCAGCCGTCGGTGGCGTAGCGTTCGGCGACCGCGTGTTTGGCCCAGCGCGCGTGCGCGGGGGTGAGGGGGTGAGGGGGTGAGGGGGTGAGGGGGTGAGCGCCCGGTAGCATGCGAACCTGACCATCCATATCGATATGGTAGAACGGCATGATGCCGCGCGCGTCGAGCAACAGCTCGAGGTTCGGGCCGTCCAGGTCGGCGTCGGCCAGCAGGTGCGGCCCGCAGACATAGCCGCCATCGCTAAGCGGCCACCAGCGCTCGGCCCGCGCCGTCGTCAGCAGCACCAGCGCCAGCGCACGCGCGCCGGCGCGCAGCCGCACCACGGTCGGGCGATCGGCGATCCAGTAGCGCAGATGAAGTTCTGAGTTCTGAGTTCTGAGTTCTGAGTTCGCAGGAATGACACCCTCAACTCTTAACTCTGCACTCTCAACTCTTAACTGCAGCTGGCCAACCTCACCCTCCGCGCCGTAGAACACAAGCACATCCGTGTCGGCATGCTGCCAGAAGCCCAGGATGCGCGAGGTATGGTATTCCAGGACCAAGGACGAATGACGAACGACGAACGATGATGGCGCCGAGTTCGTCGTTCGTCGTTCGTCCTTGGTCCGTCCCAGCGGCAGATTGCTGAAGATTGGCTTGATCGCGCCGGCCTCGACCTCGATCGGCAGGTGAACCGACGGCTGCTGAAGAAAGAGCTGGTAGGTCTGGCCCTCGAAGCCGGTGTTCTGGAAGAAGGTGGCCGTAAAATCGGCCCAGGCCGCCGGCGCGCCGGCGCCCCCGCGCACGTTGCGGTAGGGCGCATTGCCGGCCTCGCCACGCCCAGCCACTGCTGCCGGCGCGATCACCTGCGGCCCGCCCGCCACTGCGTCGGCCAGCACCGCCGACAGCCGCGCGCCAAGCGTGGACATGAACATATGGTGGCGGCGCGCGACGAAGAACTTCTCGGTCAGGCCGCCATACTCGCTGACCGGGGCATCATAATCGTACGACGTGGTCATGTGGATGGTATCGCCGCCGACGGTGCGCCCGCCCCAGTAGCCGAAGTTGGTGCCGCCGGCCCACATCCAGTGGCTCCAGCCGCTGGCGCCCACCGCCGTGAGCTGGTGCAGAATCTGATCGAGCCGCGCCGCAGTCTTATGATTATGCCGGCTCGCGCCCCAGTTGTCGAACCAGCCGCTCCACAGCTCGCTGACGATCATCGGGTTTTCGGGCCAGCGCGCGCGGGTCTGCTGAAGCTTCTCGGCGATGCCGCTCCAGCCATTGCGGAACTCGGCCCAGTCGCGCATCGGGCCCATGCAGGTGTACTGCGGCACGTCCATTCCGCGCTCGATCGCCGCGCACGCAAGCGTGGCCTGGTGTTGATCGTGGCCATAGCGGCCGGATGCCCAGTGCTCGTTCTCGATCTGGCACAGAATGATCGGCCCGCCGCTGGTGGCCTGGCGCGTGGCCAGCAGCGGGAACAATGTGTCGAACCAGCGCAGCGTGTGGTCGAGAAACACGGTGTTATCGACCCGCAGCTCGATACCAGGTTTGGCGGTCAGCCAGGCTGGGAAGCCGCCATTCTCCCACTCGGCGCAGATATACGGGCCGGGCCGCACGATCGCGTACAGCCCTAGCTCGGCGCACAGATCGAGGTAGGCCGCCAGATCGGCCTCCTCGGCGAAATCAAACTGACCCTCGGCTATTTCGTGGCGATTCCACGGGATGACCGTGTCGATTGTGTTCAGCCCACCAGCGCGCGCCTTCAGCAGCAGATCGCGCCACTCGGCCTTGGGATAGCGAAAATAGTGCAGCTGGCCGGCGAGTAAGAGGAACGGCCGGCCGTCGATAGAAATACCTGCACGCGTAACCGTTACCTGTGGCATATGAATCCTGTATGACAAGATGACAAGATGACAAGATGAACTCGAGTCGATCATCTTGTCATCTTGTCACCTTGTCATCTTGTCGCTAAATCTGGAACTGCCCGTCCTTGTAGAATAGCTCGCCATCCACCAGAATCTCGCTATCCTGGCGCATGTCGCAGATAAAATCCCAGTGGATGCTGGACTGGTTGACGCTGCCGGTCTCGGGGTAACCCGCGCCCACGGCCATGTGCAGCGTTCCGCCGATCTTTTCATCGTACAAGATGCTCTTGGTGAAGCGCTGGATGCCGTAGTTGGTGCCGACCGCGAACTCACCCAGGTAGCGCGCGCCGGCATCGCTGTCGAGCTGGCTGAGCAGGTAGGCCTCGTTCTTGCTGGCGCGCGCCCGCACCAGCTTGCCGGCCTCGAACTCGAACTCGACGCCCTCGACCGACTGGCCGCCGCGAATGGCTGGGTAGCTGAACTTCACCCAGCCGCTGGCCGAATCTTCGACCGGGCCAGTGAAGATTTCGCCGCTGGGCATGTTGCGCCGCCCGTCGGAGTTGATAAACGTTCGCCCGTCGATCGAGACCGTCATGTCGATGTTCGGCCCACGCGCCACCAGCTGCTTTTTGCCCGTGAGCCAGTCGACCAGACGCTGCTGGGTGTCGTGAACATCGCACCAGCACTTGACCGGGTCGGGCTGGTCGGCGAAGGTGGCGGCATAGACGAAGTTCTCGTACTCGCGCAGGCTCATGTCGGCCTCCTGAGCGTAGGCCGGGCAGGGGTACTGCGTCAGCACCCAGCGCAGATTACCCGCGGCGGCGCGCTGCATGTAGTCGCGCCGCAGGTTGCGCCGCGCGTTCTGGAACAGCCGCGGCTTGCTTGGGTCGATGCCGGTGAGCGCGCGGGTGTTGCTGCTGGCCGCGATCCGGATCGATACGTCGATCTGGTCGTTGATCACTGGCTCGATCGGCGCGATCCAGGCTAGCTGCTCCTGGCTGGCCTCGCGCAGAAAACTCTCCTCCAGCTCGTCGGCGCTAAGCTGCACATTCGGGTGGCCGCCGGCCTGCAAGATCAGCCGCTGAACCTCATGCACCAGTGGGAGCGCCAGCAGATCGGCCTGCACGCGCACCCAGTCGCCCGGCCGCACAGTGGCGCAGTAGTTGACCAGAATATCGGCCAGCTTTTCCAGACGTGGATCGGTCATTGCCATAACTCCATGTTCAATTCTCTCGCGTACTGACGAAAGACCAAAAGCCCGCCCTGAGCTTGTCGAAGGGACGAACGACGAAAAGGAAGCATTCGTCTTTGGGCTCTGGGCTTTGGTCTTTCCTCCTTCGTCCTTGGTCCTTGGTCGTTTCGCGCTCACTCGGCCCAGCTGCGCGCGCGGTCGATGCCCTTGCGCCATGCCGCCAGCCCTGCCGCGCGCGCGGCGGCGCTGCGCTGTGGATCGAAGATCGTCGCGTCGCCGGTTAGCGGCGGCAGCGCGCCGACATGCGGCCAGATGCCTGCACCCAGCCCGCCCAGCAGCGCGGCGGCGCGCACGCTCGTCTCAGCCTCCTGCGTGCGCACCAGCGGGATGCCCAGCACATCGGCCTGCGTCTGGCAGGCGATGTCGCTGGCCGAGATGCCGCCACCGACATGCAGGCGCTCGACATTAAGCCCGGTGTCGGCACGGATCTGCTGAAGCATATCGTAGACCAGGCAGCCGAGCGCCTCCATGAATGCGCGGGCAATATGCGCCGGCGTGGTATCCAGCGTCATGCCCAGCAGCGTGCCGCGCGCCGAGCGATCCTCGTAGGGCATGCCCAGGCCGATAAAGGCCGGCACGAACACCACGCCGCCGGGGTCGGCCACCGACGAGGCCAGCGGATCGAGGCCAGCCGGGCTGGTAATGAAGCCCATCTGCTCCTGCATCCAGCGGATCACCGCGCCGGTCACGGTGGTGTCGGCCTCGACCGCGTAGGTCGGGATACCGTCCAGCTCCCAGGCCAGGTAGATCTTGGCCAGCCCCTGCTTGGGCGGCGCCTGCCCAACCACCACGTGCATATACGAGCCGGTGCCATGCGTGCAGACCGCCTGGCCGGGCGAGCGGCAATCGAATCCAAACAGTGAGGCCTGCTGATCGGCGATCATCGCCAGCACTGGCACGGCCGCGTGTCCACCGCGCGCATCAACGAGATCGAGCTCGCCATAGCTGTGGATGGTGGGCACGGGCGTGGGCAGCGCGGCGGCGGGAATGTTGAGGTAGTCGAGCCATTCCTGCCACAGGCGCTTGTTGCGGTAGTCGAGCACAGTCATGCCCTGCATGAGCGAGTAATCCAGCGCATTGCCGTTGAGCCGCCCGAGCGCCTGTACCACCCAGCCGGCCGCCAGCGTCATCTGCAGCCGGCCATCTTCGGCCGCGCCGCGAAATTCCTGATCGTGGCGCATGCGCCAGGCCATATGCATGGCCGAACAATACGGGCCGGGAAACTGACCGAGTCGCTCGCGCCGCTCATCGGCGTGTTCCCAACCATTGACCTCGGCCACCAATGGTATGGTGCGCAGATCCTGCCAGGTGATCGCGTTGCCGATCGGCGCGCCAGTGCTGCGATCCCAGGCGAACACGGTGTCGCGCTGCGACGTAATGCCGCAGCCGGCAATCGCGCCCGCAGCGCAGCCGGCGCGCGCAATCGCCATCGCAACCGCGCCGCGCACGCTCTCGGCGATCTCGTGCGGGTTCTGCTCGACCCAGCCGGTCTGCGGGTATAAGCGCCTGACCGGCTGGTAGCCATAGCCTGCCACCTGCCCATCAGCATCCAGCACCACGGCGCGGCTGCCGCTGCTGCCCTGGTCGATCCCCAGCGCATACGATTGAGGCATAGCTGTTTCTATTCTATACTTGGTCGCAGCGGGAACTTCCTATGCGCCACATTGTACCATCGAAACTTGGCCGCAGTTGCATCTGCGTTTTGTGCATTGGATGCGAGGTGGCTCCGCCCCTCGCGCTCCCCGCTGGGCGGGCGAGCCGCCCCCAGACCCCCTACAATTGATGCTTGCCGCACGATTGAGGCACCGGCGCATGCTTCTGTAATGCCAAAACATGCATTCGCTGTTGCCTGCTCCAATCTGCCCGTAAGCATGCGCGCCAAGCGCCTGGCACACCCATGCATAAAATTGGGGTTCCCAGGGGCGCAGCTCCGGGCCGGGGGTGCAGGGGGCGCGGTCGCCCCTTGCCGCCGCCCGCGCAGGGCAACTGCTCAGCGCATGAAAGAAGCCCTTTTCGAAAGCATATGTAAGCCATAACATCCATCCGCAGCCAGCATCCGTATACTGTGGTAAAGGCTCTGTTGCATGTGGCGCTCTAGTCCACACACCTGCACAGAACTCGCAGGAGGAAACCATGACCAGCTATACCAAACCGTCGGATGCCGAGCTGCGCGCGAAGCTATCGCCCGAGCAGTATCAGGTAACGCAGCACGAGGGCACCGAGCGACCGTTTGCGAATGCCTACTGGAACAACAAACAGGCCGGCATCTACGTAGACGTGGTTTCGGGCGAGCCGCTGTTTAGCTCGCTGGATAAGTACGACTCGGGCACCGGCTGGCCGAGCTTTACCCGGCCGCTGGAGCCGGAAAATATCGCCACGCACACCGATCGCAAGCTATTTATGACCCGCACCGAGGCCCGCTCGAAGCATGGCGATTCGCATCTGGGCCATGTGTTCGACGATGGCCCGGCCCCGACCGGCCAGCGCTATTGCATGAACTCGGCCGCGCTGCGCTTCATTCCGGCTGAGCGGCTGGCGGAAGAGGGCTACGGACAGTACTTGCCGCTGTTTGGCCTGTCCGCCCAGGACAACGCCAAGGCCACCGGCGAAGTGTAACGTTCACAAGAACCTTGTCTAAGACGCCAAGATGCTCGTATGCTCTTGGCGTCTTAGCGTCTTGATGGTAAGGCTTCACGCCAGCTCGGCAATGATGATCTCGAATGGCGCCAGGGTGAGCCGGTCAACGGTGAGCGGTTGGTCTGAGATAGCCAGATCGCATCGACGCCAAGGTCGCGTAGGTAGCCCAGCTTGGCAATCATGCCTGGGAAGTCGCCGATGCCATCACTGTTGCCGTCGGCAAAGCTGCGCGGGTAGATCTGGTAGAAGACCGCCTGCTGCCACCATTTCAGGGCACTCATTCAGCTTCCTTTTGTGCCGCGCTGCGAGCGCAGAGCGCTCGCAGCGCGGCACAATAAAGTTTTTGGGCGGCCGGGTATCCGCAGCGAAGGATCTCTTCGCCATCGCGAACGAGAGATTCTTCGCTGCCAGGTGCCCTTGGGCGTGTGGCGGCAAGCGGGTCTGGTTCAGGCAGAGGCTCGCTATCATGAAATCGAGCGCAGCCGCAGCCGCAGATCTTCGATCCGCAGGATCGGCAATCTGGTGTTGCCGTCGTCGCTGGCCACGCCAAGGTTGGAGAAGATCGCGACGCTGAAGATGTACATGCCTTTGGTTTGCAGCGGGTTGTTGCGATCCTTCCACGCGCCGATGGCCTGCACCAGGCTGGCGCGGAACTCCTGGGTGGCCGCAAGCATCTCCGCGCCGGCCGCGATTGTAAAGCGCGGGCCAAGCAGCACCGGCAGGATCGAAAGCAGATCGGTGTTGTCGTCGGCGCCAACGGCCAGCGCGAATGCGTAGCGGCAGGTCACGCGAATGTCGTACGCCTGGGTGGCGCTGGCCGGGAACAACATCGCGAACAGCATCGCAATATGCTCGGCCAGGCTGCGCCGCCGGGGCTGGCCGTCGGCGCTGCCGATCTGGTCGATCGGCCAGGGCCGCGTGTTCACCAGCAGCGGCGTGACCATATTGGTGAAGCGGACTTGCGGTGTCTGATACACGAACACCGGATTAGTGAGCCGGCCAGGCACCAGCTCCTTGTTGCGCGTCAGCCAGATCGCGCCCCAGGCGTTCTGCTGCTCGACGATATCGCGGTCGGGGAAGGTCAGCTTGCGGTCGGGGATCGACGACTCGCCGTAAATTGGGTCGCCTGCGGCCTCTTCAGGCGATTTCTTTGCGAAAGAGTAGGTGACGGTCGCATCGGCGCTGGTTGCCGGCGTGCCCTGTTGCAGCAGCCGATAGCCCGGCACCTGCACGCTCGGGATCACACCCGCGCCACCCATGCGCGCAATCGTCACGTCGGTGGTAGCGGCCGTGGCGATCTCGTCGATCGCGTACTGCGCCGCGAAGCTCACGGCGTCAGCGGGGGTGGCGATCTGCGCCGCCTGCCAGGCGCCGGCGACGCGCGCTATCAGCGCCTCAAGCGCGTCGATCGCGCTGTCGTCCGCCGGCGCAGCGCTGCTGAGTCCCGACAGGGCCGGCGCGAGCTGCGGGTAGAGCGTGGCGAAGTTCACCAGTGCGTCGAACAGCGGCTGGAGGCCAGCCGGCACATTGCCGCCGGCGGCTGGCCGCGCCGTCGCGCCGTTGCCGTTCGCTGCCGGCGTGGTGACGTTGTAGCTGACACTGGTCTCGATTGTATCCTGGGCGATGTCCAGGTGCTCGTAGACATAGGTGTACTGCCACTGGCGAATGTCTTGCAGCCGCTCCAGGCTATCGGGGTCGGCCTCGGCGGCGTGCAGCACCAGCGAAGGCGGCATCGGGTAGATTCGCAGCGGGATCGGGATGGCGACCTCGCCGATGTAGTTCGGGTTATGGGTCGGATCGCTCGAATCAGCCCCGAGCTGGTCGATCGGCAGCACGAAGCTGAGCCAGGACGATGCCTGGTAGTCGCCAATGCCCGCAACGTCGACGATGTCGTGCTCCAGCTCATTCACACGGTACACTAGATCCAGCGTAAGATCCTCGAATTTCTCGGGCGACTTGGTGTTGAAGAAAAAGGTCAGGTAGGATTCGCCCTGACTCAGAGGCACCTTACCGGTCGAGAGCGTGAAGTTCAGCAGGCTGGCGTCGATCGGCGCATCGCTCGATGTTCGCTTCACATTGCGCACCACCGGCTGGCCGAACAGGCGTGGCGCGTTCTTGTGCGTCCAGCCTGGATCGTGTGCCAGCGAAACATCGACGTTGTATTGAATGATTGTCTCGATATCGTAGGCCTCGACCAGGTTGATCAGCAACTGCTGGTGCAAAAGAACAGCGGCGATCGCGCGCCGCGCGCTGATGTCGGCGGCGTCGGTCTGCGCCAGAATGTGCGTGACCTGGTTTTTGATCGCCTCGGCCAGGGTGCGCTTGTGGTCGAGAATGCGCTTAACGCTGGCTGGCTTGCGCCGCCGCGCCGGCAGCACAACCGCTGGTTCGAGGAATTGCTCGACCGCCGCCAGGAAATCGTGGGCCAGCATGTTGATATCGATCGCCTCGACACGCTGCTTGACTTTGGCCCCGGTCAGGCCCACGCCGCTGTCGTAGCTATCCAGCTCCACCGTGCCCGCCAGCAGGGTGTTCGCCAGCGCCGCCGGTGTGAAGAAGAATGGGTACTCTTCGTGAATGTTGTAGTTGATGCCCTGTTGGCCCAGATGCACGGCCCACAGCGGCGCAGCGGCCGGCTCATCGGGCGTATCCGCGCGCTCGGAGTGCTTGTGCGGCTGATCGCTGCCGACTGCCAGGCGCAGTTCATCGAACGCCTGCTCGAACGCGGCGGCAAATGGGCGCAGCGAGGCGATCTGGTCGTCGTTGACGGCGGCCGTGCGGGGCTTGAGGAACGCCGTGATTGTTTGCGCCTCCGGCACGTCGACCGATGGGTCGACCAGCGCTGGGTCGCGGCGCATGTCGATCTGCGCCGTCACTGGAAAGATCGGCGTGTCGGGATACTTCAGCGCGCCATTTTCCGCTGTTGGCAGCTCGACCACGATCGTCACGCCAACGGGCGGCGTGGCCGGCTGCGCTTGCTCCAGCGCGCTGAGGTAGCGATATGCTGCGTCCACAAAGTTGAGGAGCTGCTGCGTCTCCGGCGTGGCTTGATCGAGAATCCGGCGCGCGGTTGGCAGCACTGTAGTGTGGATGGCGAACATGACATCCGGCTGGTGAATCTGGTAGTACACGCGCTCATAGATCGCGCGCGCGGCGCTGATCTTCTGCCCAAGCTCCGTGGCTGATCGGCCGGCTGCGGTATACGGGATTGTGTCGAAAGCCAGCTCGATGTTCAGAACAACGTTGTTCGGGTCGGCGGATTGCGCGAACCAGTAGCTCTCGGCCACCGTCGGCCACTGATTGATGCCCAGCAGCGGGTCGAAAT
>WNGB01001686.1_pt1 | contig 36248 bp, 37 predicted proteins | sample 5400681 | NCBI WGS metagenome assembly WNGB01 (sample SAMN13153367, study PRJNA577476) | soil metagenome | isolation source: 115 cm soil or saprolite under grassland replicate 2 | place: USA:California | collected 2016-06-15 | reverse complement strand
TCGGTCGACGTTCGGTGTGTCGTCCCCGCGGCCGAGACGACGTTCTCCTCGATCATCACCGAGCCCATGTCGTCGGCCCCGAAGCCGAGTGCGACCTGGCCGATCTTCATCCCCTGCGTCACCCACGACGACTGGATGTGCGGCACGTTGTCGAGATAGATCCGCGACACCGCCTGCGTGAGGAGATAGTCGAAGGACGTCGGCATGTCCTCCCGGGCGACTTTGCCGGCGAGCCGGTTGCCGTCGTTCTGGAACGTCCAGGAGATGAAGGCGCGAAAGCCGCCCGTCTCGTCTTGCAGCTCGCGGATGCGGCGCATGTGCTCGACGCGGTCGGCGAGCGTCTCGACGTGGCCGTACATCATCGTCGCCGTCGTCGACATGCCGAGCCGGTGCGCGTGACGCATCACGGCGAGCCACTCGTTCGTCTTCGTCTTCTTGGGCGCGATCTCGTCCCGCACGCGGTCGACGAGGATCTCGCCGCCGCCGCCCGGGATCGAGTCGAGGCCCGCGTCGCGTAAGCGCGAGATCGTCTGCCACAGAGTCAGCTTGCTGCGCCGCGCGATGTGCTGCACCTCCGGCGGCGACAGGGCGTGCAGATGGATCTTGTAGCGGGCCTTGATCGCGCGGAAGAGATCTTCGTAGTAGTCGATGCCGAGATCGGGATGGTGCCCGCCCTGCATCAGCAGGCCGGTGCCGCCGAGCGCGAGCGTCTCCTCGATCTTCTTGAAGATGACCGGCTTCGGCAGCAGGTAGCCCTCGCGCGTGTCGCCGGGACTGCGGTAGAACGCGCAGAACTCGCAGTCCGTGTAACAGATGTTCGTGTAGTTGAGGTTGCGGTCGATGATGAACGTAATCCGGCCGGGATCTGCCTTGCGGTTCCGCAGCTCGTTCGCCGCGCGTCCGACCGCCACGAGGTCGCGCGACTCCAACAGCGCCAGCGCCTCGTCGTCGGAGATGCGCTCGCCGTCGAGCGACTTGTCCAAGATCGCCGCAACACTCACGCGACCACCGCCTCGCGGACGAAGCGCAACTCCGGTACCTCGTCGAGCTCGCCGGCGTCGCGCGCGAGCTCGAGGAACGTCATCAGGCCCGCGCGCTCGCGCGGACCGAAGCGGTAGCGCAGCTTCTCGAAGTAGCGCGCGAGGAAGCCGGCCGGGTAGCCGTAGCGTTCGCTCGCCTCGTGCGCGAGCTGCTCCGGCTCCGCGCGCGCGAGCCGCACCGAAGCGACCAGCGCGTCCTCCAGCTCCGCGAGCCCGGCCTGGAGCGGTTCTGGGCACGCCCACACCGCGAACACCATCGGCAGCCCCGTCCGCTCGAGCCAGAGGCGGCCGAGGTCGTAGTGCGGCGTCGGATCCTCGAATGCGGACTTCAGCGCCGCGTCGCCGATCAGCAGCTTCGCATCGGCGTGCTCGCCGAGCGCAACGTGGTCGGCCTCGGGCAGCAGCACCTTCGTCAGCACGACCGAGGTCGCGGACTCGGGCGTGACGGCGACGGTGCGCACCTGCTCGAGCGGCTTGCGCGAGACGAGCTGGATCGAGTCGACCGCGCCCTCGGATCCGACGCACAGCCGCGGCAGCAGCCGCAAGCGGTCGGCGTTGCGCGCGTACTCGATCGACGAGATCGGCGCGACGTCGAGCTCGCCCGCGAGCAGGCGCGCGTTGAGCTCGGTCGGGACGCCCTGCACCTCCTCCACGTCGGTGTCGAGTCGGTAAAAGACCGGAGCCATGTTCACGTAGGAGATGCGGCCGAGCCTCACCACCGCCGCACCTCGTTGTAGAGCGTGTCCCGCTGTACGGGGATGCGTCCGGCGTTCCGGACGAATCGCACGAGCTCCGGAATCTTCTGCTCGGTCTCGGTGCGTGCACCGGCGGCGTGGAAGATCTCCTCGCGCACGACCGTCCCCTGCACGTCGTTCGCACCGAAGTGCAGCGCGACCTGCGCGAGCGGCAATCCCATCATGATCCAGTACGCCTTGATGTTCGGGACGTTGTCGAGCAGCAGGCGTGAGACGGCGATCAGCTTCAGGTCGTCCGAGCCGGTCGTGTGACGCCAGCCCCGCTTCTCGAACACCGTGTTCTCCGGGTGGAACGCGAGCGGGATGAAGGCGAGGAAGCCCCCTGTCTTGTCCTGCTGCTCGCGCAGGCGCAGCAGGTGGTCGACGCGCTCCTCGTAGGTCTCGACGTGGCCGTACAGCATCGTGCAGTGCGTCGGGATGCCGAGCCGGTGCGCGGTGTCGTGCGTGTGGAACCAGAAGTCCGGATGCTCCTTGCCGGGCGCGACCAGTCGGCGCACACGGTCGGCGAACACCTCCGCTCCGCCGCCCGGCAGTGAACCGAGCCCGGCGTCGCGCAACGTGCGCAGCACCTCCTCGTGCGTCAAGCCGGAGAGCTTCGTCATGTGGTGGATCTCGCTCGCCGTGAAGAGCTTCAGGTGTACGTCCGGCAGCGCCTCGTGCAGCGAACGCACGATGTCGACGTAGTACTCGAAATCCACGTGCGGGCTCTCGCCGCCGACCATGTGGATCTCCGTGAAGGCGGTGAGCTCGTGCTGGCGAACGGCGTCCTCGACGAGCTCCTCGCCGGTGTAGGTGTATGCGCCAGGCTCCTTGCGCGTGACGGCGAACGCGCAGAACTTGCACTTCACGCGGCAGACGTTCGTCTGGTTGAGGTACAGGTTCTGCACGAAGAAGACGCGGTCGTCGCCGCCGCGCACGCGCCGCGCGAGATCGGCGAGCTCGCCGAGCCCGAGCAGGTCGTCGGACTCCATCAGTGCGACGCCGTCGTCGTAGGAGAGGCGCTCGTTCGCTTCGATCTTCTCGCGGATTGCGGCGAGCGTGTCTGTCCGTTCGAGCAGCGCCATCAGTGTTCCCTGTTGACGACGGCGTAGGTCAGCGCTTCCAGCTCCTCGCGGTGCAGCTCTCCGTTCAGGCAGGCGCGCGCGCTGCGCGCGTAGGCGAGCGCGACCTCGCGGCTCTCCTCGATCGCGCCGGTCGAGGCGACCCGCAACAGTGCGCCCTCCAGCTGTGCGCCGCCGGCGAGCGCTGCGCGCACCGCGTCGTCGCGCTGCGCCGCGAGCAGCAGCGGCAGTGTCGGCGTTCCTTCGCGCAGGTCGGTGCCGGCGATCTTGCCCGTCTCGATCGTCACACCGGAGCAGTCGAGGATGTCGTCGGCGATCTGGAAGGCGACACCGAGCGCGAGCCCGAACGCACCCGGGCCCCCGGCGAGTCGGCACGCGGCCTCGAACAGCTTTCCCGTCTTCAGCGTGCAGCGCTCGAGGTAGGCGTCGACGGTCGTGTCCGGATCGAACCGCTGCCTCCGCTGCATCGCCTCGCCGCGCGCGAGGCAAAGCGTCGCGTTGGCGAGGATCGCGACCGCGCGTGCGTCCTTCGTCGCCGACAGCTCGGAGAACGCACGCGCGAAGAGGTAGTCGCCGGCCGCGCGCGCGGCACCGGGGCCATGCGCGGACCATGCCGACGCGCGTCCTCGCCGCAGCCGAGCGCCGTCGATCAGGTCGTCGTGCATCAACGTCGCGAGGTGGACGAGCTCGACCGCGACGCCCGCGACGACCGGTGCCTCGCTCCCGGGTGGGCTCGAGAGGTAGACGAGCAGGGGCCGCAATCGCTTACCGCCTGCCGCGAGCGCCTCGCCGCCGACCTCGGAGACGACGCCCCGGTACAGGCCGACGGCGTGGTCGAGCCGGTCCTCGAGCTCGGCGAGATACGCCTCGAGGCCCGGCGCTTCACGCAGCTCGGTGAGCGCGCTCACCTGGCCGCCGCTGTGTGCAGCGCGACGATCCCGCCCGCGAAGGTGCGGTAACGCACGTCGGTGAAGCCCGCGGCGGCGATCAGGCCGGCCAGCTCCTCCGGGCCGGGGAAACGGCGCACGCTCGCAGGGAGATAGGTGTACGCAGATCCACCTGGGAGCAGCTTGCCCAGCAGAGGCACGACTCCGTCGAACCAGAAGCGGTAGAACGGCGTGAGCAGGCCGCGCGGGCGCGTGATCTCGAGGATGCCGAGACGCCCATCGCTGCGCAGAACCCGTCGCAGCTCGGCGAGCGCGCGCGGGAGGTCGTCGACGTTGCGGACGCCGAAGCCCACCGTCGCCGCGTCGAAGCTCGCGTCGGCGAAGGGTAGTGCGAGCAGGTCGCCGCCCAGCCACTCGAGCTCAGGAGCTTTGCGGCGCGCACGCTCGAGCATGCGCTCGGAGAAGTCGAGGCCGGTGACGCGCCCGCCGGCACGCGCACAGGCAATCGCGAGGTCGCCGGTGCCGCAGCAGGCGTCGAGGACGACGTCGCCGGGCTGCACAACGGCCTCGGCGGTGATGCGCCGCCAGCGCCGGTCGAGCCCGGCCGTCATCGTCCGGTTCATCGCGTCGTAGACGGGTGCGATGCGATCGAACATCGCGCGCACGCCTTCGGCCGGGAGGCGGCCCGAGGCGACGCTCATTGACCCCACCGCTTCGCCACTTCGACATCCAACCCGATCAGGTCGACCGCGCGGCCGACGATGAAGTTCACGAGGTCGTCGACTGATTCCGCGCCGTGGTAGAAGCCCGGCGCGAGGAAGAGCACGGTCGCACCCGCCTCCTTCACGGTGAGCATGTTGCGAAGGTGGATGAGCGACAGCGGCGTCTCGCGCGGCATCAGTACGAGCCGGCGCTCCTCCTTCAGGGCGACCGAGGCGGCGCGATGGATCAGGTTCGACATCGCACCCGAGGCGATCGTCCCGAGAGTCCCCATCGAGCACGGGCAGATCACGTATGCGTCGACCTTCGCCGAGCCGCTCGCGTACGGCGCCTTCCAGTCGTTCGGGTCGAAGACGGTGACGTTGCCGCCGCGCGCGTGCTCGAGCAGCCGCTCGAGCGTCTCGTCGCGCGACAGGCGCGCGTTGCCGTACAGCTCCGTCGCGAGCACCTCGATCCCGGCGCTCGACGCGGAGATGCCGAGCTCGACGTCCGCGGCCGCGAGCACCTCGATCAGCCGAGCCGCATACGGCGCGCCCGAGGCGCCCGTTATGCCGAGGAAGACACGCACCGCGGGCCTATTTTGGGCCCTTGGAGGCGTTCAGGAACTCGCCGAGCTGGCGCAGCTTCGTGTCCCCGAGCGACGCGAACTTCGGCATCACGTTGTTGCCGAACTGCGACGGGTCCTTCACGTAGTTGGCAAAGCCCTGGACCCCTCTTCCGTTCTTGCCGATCGAGCTGAGATCCGGAGCGCCCAGGTTCGAGCTGCCGGTGCCGAGGTACGTATGACACGCCGTGCAGCCGGAGCTCGCGAAGGTCGTCGCCCCGGCAACCGCGTCCTTGTTGTTCTGAAATCCTTCCCGCTGGGCCCACGTCGGAACGGCCTGGACAACCTCGCTCGCGAGCGCCTCCTTCGCCACCGCGCCCTTGTACGTGAGCACGCCCATCGAGAGCACCACCAGCACCGCGGCGATCACGGCGACGGGCCGCCGCAACAGCCGTCGCTCGCGGCGCAGATCGACGAACGGCAGCACGAACAGGATGATCAGCAGGATGGTCGGGATCCCGATCGTCCCGAGGATGACCGAGTCGGGCCACTTGAAGATCCGCAGCAGGTAGAAGAGGAAGTAGAAGTACCAGTCCGGCCGCGGCACGAAGTTCGTCGTCCCCGGGTCGGCGGGCTCCGCATAACGCGGCCCGAGCAGGCACGAGTCCCCGCTACCGCACGTCTTCGGATCCTCGCCGGACGTGAAGTACCACACGCACGCGAGCCCGACGATCACCGACACGACCACGAGGCTCATGACCGTGTCGTGGAACATCGCGTACGGGTAGAACGGCTTCCCGCGCGCCTTGACGTCCTCCTTGTACTTCTGGAACCCGGCGCGCCGCTCCTCGATCCCGGCCACTACGCGTCACCGCCGTTGCGGCGCCAGTTGCTGCGCGCCTTCGGCTGCGTCAGGCCGCTGCGTCCGTTCGTCGGCGCCGGCTCCGCGAGATCGCCGCCCGCGGCCTCGGCGGACCAGGGCGGCGAAGAGACGCCGAGCCGCACAACGAGATACAGGTGCAGCCCGATCAGCGCGAAGATCGCTCCGGGGATCAGCAGCATGTGCATCGAGTAGAAGCGGGCGAGCGTGTCGCCGCCGATCTCCGCCCCGCCGCGCAAGAAGTCCGCCAGGAACGGCCCGAGGATCGGCGCCGTGCCGTTCAGGTTGATGCCGACGACCGTCGCCCAGTACGCCGTCTGGTCCCAGGGCAGCAGGTAACCGGTGAAGCCCTCGAGCATCCCGAAGACGAGCAGCAGCACTCCGACGATCCAGTTCAGCTCGCGTGGGTACTTGTAGGCGCCGAACAGGAACACGCGTGCCATGTGGAAGAACAGCAGGATGATGAAAACGCTCGCGCCCCATTTGTGCATGCCGCGGACGAGCCAGCCGAGCGTGAGGTCGTTCGTGATGTGGTTGATCGACTGGTAGGCGCTGTTCGGGTCCGGCTTGTAGTACATCGCCAGGATCACGCCGGTGACCGCCTGCACCAGGAACGCTGTCAGGGTCGCCGACCCAAGCGTGTGGAACCAGTTCGAGTCGCCCGGGACCTTGCGGAAGAGGAAGTAGCGGGTAGCGCCGACGAGCCCGGAGCGTTCCTCCAGCCAGTCGAGCGGGTAATTGATCGCAGCCTCGAGCCGTTTGCGGCGGGCCGACTTCCGGTTGCGGGGCGGCGCGACTGCCATCTAATGCGGCGGTTGCAGCGGGTAGAGGATCTGCTCCCAACCGTCCACGTGCTCTCCCGGCCCGGCGAGCTTGTACTTGTGGATGCGCGCGTTCTTTCCCTCGCCGGCCACCTTCGTGACGCTGTACGGGTCGCCGAGGATCAGGTGGCCGTTCTTGATCGTGTAGTCGTAACGGTCGAGTCCGCGCACCGGCGGTCCTGCCGTCCGGTTCCCTTCCGGGTCGTACTGCCCGCCGTGGCACGGGCAGCCGAAGCCGCCCGCGGGGATCGTCGGGATCAGCGTCACGCTCTGGCCGTGCTCCCCCTTCACGATCTTCTTCTGGTCGTCCTGCACGGGGCCGTTCGGCTGCACCGGACAGCCGAGGTGCGCGCAGCGATTCGAGATGATCGTGAAGCTCGGCTCGCCCTTCAGCAGCCCGTTGTTGCGGATGTAGGCCGTGCGGCGTGACACCTCGCCCGCATCCGGGTGGCCCGCCTCCGGGTGCAGGAAGAAGGAGGTGACGAACCACTTGCCCTCCGTGAAGTTCTCGAGGGGGCCGAGGTCGACGTCCGGGTAGCCCTGCTTGACGTACGCGGGCGCGATCATGAAGCCGACCGCCGGCACGGTGACGATCCCGCCGATCACGGCGCCGAGGCCGAGCGTCGACGCTTCCAGGAACTTGCTGCGCGGGAAGCGCTCGCCCGGCTCGGGCTCGGGCTCGGGCTCGGGCATGGCGGCCTCGCCTCGGTCCGCGGTCGGCGGCGCCTCGCGCCGTTCCGGCTCGATCGGCTCAGGGGCGCCCCGGTACTCCATCGTCGCGTCGCGCGCCCAGAGGAACCCGAAGACGATGGCGATCGCAGCGCCGATCGGCGCGACGATCTTCGGGTTGACGATCAGCCCGACGAGGATGCACGCCACGCCCGCCGCGAACGCGAACGGGTAGAGCGACGGCCCTGGGAGATGCGGTCGGTCCTCGTGCTGAGGTTCGGTCACCGTGCCTCCCCCATGTGGCTCACCACCAGTGGATTCAATCCCCGCCGTGATTCGTGTGTCAACGACGTAACAATCGGCGCAACGGGCGGGAACTCTGACGGATTCGGCCGTTGCCTGCAGCGATGTCGAGCGGGATGCCGTACTCCTCCCAGCGGCCGTCGACCAGCGCCTTCACCTCCGAGCTCATCTCGATCTCCGGGGGCCACTCGCGCGTGCCCTCCTCCGGGCCCTTGTGCGTGGCGTCGATCCCGAGCTTGCCCCCGTAGAACTGGCGGGTCGGCGCGTGGTCGAGATGGTCGAGCGGGCCTTCGGTGATCAGGACGTCGCGCTGCGGATCGACGTTCGCGCCGACGCGAAACATGACCTCCTCGTAATCGTGCACGTCGACCCACTCGTCGACGACCACGATCGACTTCGTCAGGCTGAGCATCCCGAGGCCCCAGATCGCATGCATCACCTTCTGCGCATGTCCGGGGAAGGCCTTGCGGATCGAGACGATGCAGCAATTGTGGAACGCGCCGGCAATCGGAAGGTCGTAGTCGACGATCTCCGGGACGGTGACCTTGACCGCGGGCAGGAAGATGCGCTCGGTTGCCTTGCCGAGCCAGGCGTCCTCCTGCGGCGGCTTGCCGACGACGATCGAGGGATAGATCGCGTCCCGTCGCATCGTCATTGCCGTCAGGTGGAAGACCGGAAACGGCTCGGGCGGCGTGTAGTAGCCGGTGTGGTCGCCGAACGGCCCCTCGTCGGTGAGCTCGTCCTTCTGGATGTAGCCCTCGAGGACGATCTCCGCATTCGCCGGCACCTCGACGGCGATCGTTTTGGCGCGTACGAGCTCCACCGGCTCTCCGCGTAGGAAGCCGGCGAGCATCAGCTCGTCGATGTGCTTCGGCAGCGGCGCGCTCGCCGTGTACGTCGTGACGGGGTCGGTGCCGAGCGCGACGGCGACCTCGATCTTCCCGTCCGTGGCCAGGTAGTCGGCACGCCCGTCCTTGTGGATCTGCCAGTGCATCGCCGTTGCGCGCGGACCGAGCTTCTGCAGGCGGTACATGCCGACGTTGCGCGTCTTCGTCCGGGGGTCGTGCGTGATCACGGCCGGCAGCGTGATGAATGGGGCGGCATCGTTTGGCCAGCACTTCTGGATTGGCAGCAGGTCGAGGGAGGCGTCGCCGCCTTCGAGCACGACTTCCTGGCAGGGCGCGCGCCTGACGGTCTTGGGGCGCGAGTCGGCGATCGACTTCAGCTTCTGCAGGCCGCGCACCTTCTGCACGAGCCCCTGCGGCGGCTGCATCTCGAGCACATCGCTCAGCTTCTCGGCGACCGCGTCGAGCGAAGGCGCGTCGAAGGCCATGCACATGCGGCGCTCGGTGCCGAACTGGTTGATCAGTAGCGGGCGTTCGGAGCCTTTGACGTTCTCGAACAGCAGCGCCGGGCCGCCGGCCTTGACCGTGCGGTCGTTGATCTCCGTGATCTCCAGCTCCGGGTCGACCTCGGCCGCCACGCGAACGAGCTCGCCCTCGCGCTCGAGGAGCGCGATCCACTCGCGCAGGTCACGCGGCGGCGCCATGCGGGTCAGTCTAGGCGCCCGATTGGCGCGCGGTTAGCGCCTCAGGTCACGCTCGCACCATGAAGAAGGAGCTCTCCTACCGCGAAGCCGACGGCCTCCACGTCTGGCTCCTGTGGCAGCCGGGCGCAGAAAGCGTCAACGTCCGCGTGGAGGACGAGCGCAGCGACGAGTCGTTCGAGCTCGACGTGTCAGGGCGGGACGCGGTCGACGCGTTCCAACATCCATTCGCTTACGGGACCCGCCTGGGCGTCGTCTGAGCTCTACCCGGGAGACGTTCCGCGGGTCAGCTTGACGCGACCTCGACCGCGACATCCTCGAGCGAGAGCACGCTTCCCTCCTCGCGGCCGCGCTCGAAGTCGGGGTCCGCGAGCGCCTGCAGCTCACGTTCGAGCCGCTCGGCGTCCCGCGGCCAGGGGCCGCCCGGAATGAAGGCGGCGGCCGCCTCGACGGCGCCCCACACTCGTCCGGCTTCCTCACTGTGTCCGCCCTGCGCCAGCGATAGCGCGAACTGACCGAGGTACCACGAGAGGCCAACGCGGTCGCCGAGTGCGCATGCGAGCGACAGCGACTCGCGCAGCAACGCTTGCGCGTCCGCCGAACGGCGTTCCGCCAACGCGACCTCGGCGAGTGCACTCAGAGTTCCGGCTCGCCACCAGCGCCAGGGGACTCGCCCCGCGAGCTCGGCACTCTCCTCCAGCAGTGCAATGCCTGTGGCCCGGTCCCCGGTGAACAGAGCGAGCGCTCCGAGCAACGCCAGCGGCTGGCAGGCGCCCTTGTCGTTGTGGAGCCGGCGATGCAGCTCGAGGCTGCGTTCGCTGAGCTCACGCGCATGTACGGGGTCGCCACGCTCCAGTGCAGGGATTGAGAGGCGATGCAGCAAGACGGCGATCCCGTGCTCGTCGCCGAGGCGCTCGTACTCCGCCAGGCTCTCTTCCCAGAGGCGTTCGGAGAGATCGAACTCACCGGCGAAGTGCGCGCAGCTGCCGAACGATCTCAGAGCGCGGGCGCGCAAGAGCGGCGACTGGACGTCTGCGCGCTCCAGAAACGCACTGAACCAGCGCATGCCCTCGGCGGTGTAGCCCAGCACCCAGAACTGCTCCAGCGCGACGAGGAGTTTGAGACCGAAGCGGACCTCGTCGCGCTCGAGCGCCCAGGCCAGCGCCGCGCGCATGTTCGCCGCCTCGGGAATCACGATCTCTGGCCGCTGCTCGCCGGCGACGTCGGTGTCGAGAGACGCCGTCAAGGCGAGTGCGCGGTAGTAGGCAGCGTGCCTGGCACGCATCTCCTCGGCGCCGGTGATCTCTGCGAAGCATTCGAGGGCGAACTCGCGGATCGTCTCCAGCATCAGGAACCGGGAGCCCACGAGCGCCTTGATCAGACTCGCCTCCGCGATCGCTCCGAGGGTGTCCACGTCGGCGCCGGCAACGACCTCGGCAGCTTCCAGCGAGAACGTCCCGGCGAAGACCGCGAGCCGTGCGAACAGCTCTTGCTGTTCCGACGGAAGGAGGTCGTAGCTCCACTCGATCGTCGCCCGGAGGGTCCTTTGTCGTGCGGGTGCGTCGCGCGCGCCGCCCGTCAGAAGCGGCAGGCGGTGATCGAGCCGCTCCAGCAAGGTCGCCGCATCGAGTGAGCGCAGACGAGCGGCGGCGAGCTCCAGGGCCAGCGGCAAACCTTCGAGCTGTCGGCAAATCTGCGACGCGCACTCGTCGGGCACGAAATCGCGCCGCACCGAACGGGCGCGCTGCACGAGCAACTCGACCGCGTCGTCCTCGGGCAGGGGATCGACCGCGTATAGATCCCGGACGCCGACGGCGCGCGCGATGGCAGGTCGCACGAGCTCCGGTCCGGACAGGGGCGCGAGCGGCACGAAGAAGACACCTCCGGGGAAGCCGTCGAGCAGCTCTGCGCCGACCTGCAAGCTGAGGCGCGTCTTGCCGCTGCCACCCGGCCCCGTCAGCGTCACGAGCCGCTCCGAGTTCGTCAACAAGGCTGCCAGCTCGCCGAGCTCGTTCTCGCGGCCGACGAGCGGATTCGACGCAACAGGCAGATTGGTCGTGTTGAGGGTCTTGAGTGGCGGGAACTCGTCGTCGCCGACCTGGTAGATCCGTTCGGGAGCAGTCAGGTCCTTGAGCCGGTGCTGCCCGAGCTCGCGGAGACAGTCGGCGGGCAAGAGCTCGCGCGTCGACTGTGAGATCAGGATCTGTCCGCCGTGGCCCGCCGCCGCGATGCGAGCTGCGCGATGAACGTCGATCCCGACATAGCCCTCGGCCGTCACCAGGGGCTCGCCCGTGTGCAGTCCCATCCGCACGCGGATCGGGCCCGCGTGCAGTGCTTCACGTCCTTCGCCTGCCGCGGCCAGCGCGTCCGTCGCCGTCGGGAATGCAACGAAGAACGCGTCCCCTTGTGTGTCGACCTCGACGCCGTTGTGACGCGCGAAAGCCTCGCGCAGGACGCGTCGGTGCTCGGCCAGCACGTCCGCGTAGGCGTCGCCCAGCTCGTGCAGCAGGCGCGTGGAGCCCTCGACGTCCGTGAACATGAACGTAACGGTCCCGGTAGGCAACTCGGCCATACCGGGGATCATGCGACGACTGCGCGAGGAGGTCTAGCGGCGGCGGTGCCGCACCCAGTGCAGCGTCTGCCCGAGCGCGATCACGCCGGCGAAGACCAGCCCGGTGATCAGCATCCCGGTGATGACCTTCTTGCCTTCGGTGGCGGCGTCTTCGACCGCCAGCAGCCACTGCAGCGCCGCGAGCATCGCGCGCGACTCTACCGCAGTCGCGTGCCGTGAGCGGCGAGCGCCGCGTCCACCGCAGCGTCGCCCGCGCGAGCACGTGCGATCCGCTCGAGCGGGCTCGGGTCGTTGTCGAGGCGGAGTGAGGAACGAGCGTCGTCGAGGGCGCCGCAACCCAGGGAGCTCGCTGTGGACGCCCAGACGGCCCCGTCGCCGGCGATCGACTCCGCACGCAGATACGCACACAGCGCGATCAGCTCGGCGAGGTCGTTGACCGCCTCGACCGTCCCGCTCTCCTCGATGCGCACGAGCCCGTGTGCGTAGAGATAGTCGCCCAGGAGCAACGCCGTGTCCTCGTCCTCGGGTGCAAAGAGACGTGGGGTGCCGTAGTGCAACAGGTAGCCCTCGTAGATCGTCTCGACCCCGAGCACGTAGCGCTCCTCGGCGAGCCGGGAGAAGACCGGCTCGCGTTCCTGGTCGTCGCGCGGACGCAGCGCGGCGGTCCAGAGCTCGCTCTCGCGTCCCGCTTCGTCCGCGATCGTGTCCCAGAGATCAGCCGTCGAAGTCGGCAACTGCCTGCACCGTGCGGTCGATTTCCTCGTCGCCGTGGGCGAGCGACACGAACATGGACTCGAACTGGCTCGGCGCGACGTAGATGCCCTGCGCGAGTAGGTGGCGGAACAGCGCTCCGTAGCGGTCGGTGTTCGCGGCCTGTGCGTCGTCGAAGTTGCGCACCGGGCCGTCGGTCATGAACAGCGTCGCCATGGCGCCCACGCGCTGGACGTGTCCATGCGGCGCGAGGCCTGCTTCCAGACGGGCCGCTCTCGCCTCCAGCTCGTCGTACACGTGTGCGTTCCTTAGCCGGCGCAGCACGGCCAGCCCGGCCGCGGTTGCGAGCGGATTGCCGGAGAGCGTGCCCGCCTGGTAGACGTCGCCACGCGGCGCGAGGCGGTCCATGACGTCGGCGCGACCGCCGAACGCAGCGAACGGGAGCCCGCCGCCGACGATCTTCCCGAGGATCGTCAGGTCGGGCTCGACGCCGAGGCGCTCCTGCGCGCCGCCGCGCGCGACGCGGAAGCCGGTGATCACCTCGTCGAAGACGAGCAGTGCGCCCGAGCCGTCGCAGAGCCGCCGCAGCGCCGTCAGGAAGCCTCGCTCCGGCGGGACGACGCCCATGTTCCCGGCGACCGGCTCGACGATGATCGCGGCGAGCCCCTCTCCATAGCGCGCGACTGCGGCGGCCGCCGCGTCGACGTCGTTGTACGGGCAGACAATCGTGTGCTCGGTCACGCGCGTCGGGATCCCGGGGCTCGTCGGCAGACCGAGCGTCGCGACGCCAGAGCCGGCGCTCGCGAGCAGCGCATCGACATGGCCGTGGTAGCACCCCGCGAACTTGAGGATGCGGTCGCGCGAGGTGAACGCGCGTGCAAGCCGCACGGCGCTCATCGCCGCCTCGGTCCCGGAGGAGACGAGACGCACCTTCTCCACCGAGGGGACGGCGTCGACGATCTCCGCGGCGAGCTCTATTTCTGCCTCGGTGGGCGCGCCGAAGCTCGTGCCGCGCTCGGCGGCGTCGACGACGGCGGCGATCGTCTCCCGGTCCGCGTGCCCGAAGAGCAGCGGCCCCCAGGACATGACCCAGTCGACGTAGCGGTTCCCGTCCACGTCCTCGAGGTACGCGCCCTCGCCGCGCCGGACGAAGAACGGCTCGTCGAGCCCGACGGCCCGCATCGCTCGGACCGGCGAGTTGACCCCGCCGGGGATCAGTTCGAGAGCGCGGCGGAACAGCTCGCTGCGCGTCCCTAGAGCCAGCTCGCGAGCTCCTTCGTCCAGTAGGAAACGACGAGGTCGGCGCCGGCGCGCTTGATCGCCGTCAGCGACTCGACCGCGGCCTGCCGCTCGTCCAGGAAGCCCTTCGCCGCGGCCGCCTTGACCATCGCGTACTCGCCGGAGACGTTGTAGGCGGCGAGCGGGAGGTCGAAGCGTTCGCGCGCGGCGCGGATCACGTCGAGGTACGGAAGGGCGGGCTTGATCATCAGCACGTCCGCGCCCTCCGCGACGTCCTGGTCGCACTCGCGCAGCGCCTCGCGCACGTTTGCCGGGTCCATCTGGTAGCCGCGGCGGTCACCGAACGCCGGCGCGGACTCGGCGGCCTCGCGGAAGGGGCCGTAGAACGCGGACGCGTACTTCGCCGAGTAGGCGATGATCGGCGTGTCGGGAACCTCTTCGCGGATCGCGGCGACGCGCCCGTCCATCATGTCGCTGGGACAGACGGCATCCGCTCCGGCCTCGACGTGGCTGACGGCGGTGCGCGCGATCAGCTCGAGCGTCTCGTCGTTGTCCACCTCGCCGTCGCGGATCACGCCGCAGTGCCCGTGCGACGTGTATTCGCAGAGGCAGACGTCCGTCAGCAGGACAAGCTCGCCGCCGTCGAGCGCACGCAGCGTGCGCTGGACGACGCCGTCGTCGTCATAGGCGCCGGAGCCTTCCTCGTCCTTCTCGTCCGGAATGCCGAACAGGATCACCGCGCGAACGCCGAGCCTCGTCAACTCCTCGGCCTCCGCGACGACGGACTCGACGGAATGGCGGCCGAGCCCGGGCAAATCGTCGTTCGTGAACGCCTCCGGCCCGACGAAGAGCGGCATGACGAAGTCGTCGAGGTCGAGCCGAGTCTCGCGGACGAGGTTGCGGATCCCGCTCGTGCGCCGCAGCCGTCGCAGACGAGTGACGGGGAACGAGCTCACCCCGTAAGCGTAGTCGCGCGCCTCTGTGGACGAAACGTCACAGATTCGTCACTACCAGGGTCAGACCCTGGTAGTTGGGACTGCGTCGCTCCGGACACGACGGCGTGTGGAACGATCGTCACGGTTTCGTCACACCCAGGGTCAGACCCAGGTGTTCGGAACATGTCACGCAGAAAGACGTCGCGTCGCCGTCCGGCTCAGCGCCGCGCAGCGGCAGGCGGCGGTGGTGGAGCCTCCTCCAGCTCGACCTCCACCGGCGGGGGACCGCCCTTCTCCCACGGCTCGAGCTCGACCCGTTCCGCGAAGAACTCCCAGATCGCGCGCCCGGCGGCGAGCAGCGGCAGCGCGACGAGCGCGCCGGGCAGGCCGTAGATCTCGCCGCCGGCCAGCAGCCCGAAGATCACGAGCAACGGATGCAGGCGCAACGCGCTGCCCATGACGTTCGGAACGACGATGTGCCCCTCCACCTGGTGGATCGCGAGGAACAGCAGCGCCACCCACACGGCCGACAGCGGATGCACGACGAAGGCGTAGACGAGCGGCGGGATCGAGCCCAGCCACGGGCCGAGATACGGGATCAGCTCCGTGATCGCAACCCAGGCGCCGAAGATGAGCGCGTACTTCTGGCCGTGCGGAAGCGCACCGATCACGCCGAGCAGCCACAACCCGACGCCCGCGCTGGTCCCGATGATCAGCGACACGAGCGCCTGGCCCTTGACGTAGCTCGTGAGCGACTCCTCCATGCGCACGACTAACGACGACGACCCCGGATGCGGCGGAAAGCGACGGTCGATCGCCCGCGCGAAGCGTGGGAGGTCCAGCAGCATGTAGATCGACACGACCAGGACTACGACGGCGCTGAAGAGCAGCTTCCCGATCGAGATCGCGGCGCCCTCGAGAAAGTCCACGACCTTGTTCGTGTACTTGCCGACGTCGTGCTTGCGGATGTCGCGCACGAGGTCGTGCCCGCGCTTCTGCACGTGGATCGACCCGAGGCTGTGCGTGTTCAGCCAGCGCTGCAAGCGGTCGACGTCGCGGTCGGCGTCGACCTGGCCGGTCTGTCCGTTTACGTCCGTAAAGTAGGAATCGACCCGTTTCGCGGCCGTTTTCGTCTCGTTGACGAGCACGGTCCCGAGCGCCCCGATGGCGGCGATCAACACAAGCGCGAACACGAGGTACACCAGCGCGACTGCGAAGCCGCGGGGGATCCGGACCCTCTGGACGAAGGTCACGATCGGGCTGAGCAGCAGCGCGATCAACAGCGCCACGAGGAAGAGGAAGACCACGTGACGGACCGCGCCCGCCACGACCCAGATCAGCAGCAGGAGGATCGGCAACCCGACCAGCTGGATCCAGCGCGGGATCTCGATCTTCGCCGCGCGGGCGGGCATGCAAACGATCGTACCGCCGCCGTCGTACGCCTCCGGCCTGCGGAGTGGAACTGGGACTGGTCTCAGGGCACGGACGGCAGCCTCGCGCTCGACCCCGCAGAGCTCTGGATCGAGCCGCCGGAAAGCGGAAAGGGTGGTACGGTGCCGCGGATGCCGGCCCCCTCCCGCCAGGCCCCCGCGGCCCGCGGGCATCGCAGGCGTAAGCCCGCGACCAAGCCCGTGCCCCACCGGACGCGGCGACTCGTCGTCCTCACCGTCGTCTCGGGCGCGCTGCTGGGCACCCTGTTCATGGCGGCGTTCGGCCAGGGCGCAACCCGCGAGCCCTCCCAGGCGTTGCCCGGTCCGGCCAGCCGGCTCCTACCGGTCGGGCCGCCGACGCCGCTGACCGTCGCGCTGCACAGCGGCCTGCGCATCCAGCTCCCGATCGCGCAGAGCCGCGTCACGGCGATCGGCTACCACTCGGCCGACGACGGCGTGCTGCCGCTCACGCCGCTCGGGCACCAGGGGAACGAGGGAGCGCTCTCGCGCCTCGCGCACAAGATCTTCGGCGGCGGCCACGGCGGCTTCGTCTACTACCAGCTGAACGGCGGCGAAACGGCGGTCCTCGACGTCGGCGCCACACCGGGGACGGACGTCTACGCGCCGGTCGACGGCACGATCGTCGGCATCTCCGACTACATCCTCAACGGACACGTGTACGGCTCGCGCGTCGACATCCAGCCGTCCTCGGCTCCCTCGCTCGTCGTGTCGCTGACGCACTTGAACCCGGATCCGGCGCTGACGGTCGGCTCGGCGATCGCCGCCTCGAGCACCAAGATCGGCCGGGTCGTCGATCTCTCCGGCGTCGAGAAGCAGGCGCTCTCGAAGTACACGCAGGACGCGGGGAACCACGTCGCGATCGAGCTACGCCCCGCGGCGACCCTCACCCTCCCCTAATCCGCGAAAAATGCTGCGCATTTTCCGCGGGTCTTAGTTGGGCCTTCGCTTCGCTCGGAGGACAGAGGACAATCAGGGCTACATGAAGATCCTTTTCATCGCCGACGTCGTCGGGGTGCCCGGCCGGCGCGCCGTGGAAGAGCGCCTGCCGTCTCTGAAAGAGGAGCTGCGCGCGGACTTCTGCATCCTCAACGGCGAGAACCTCGCCGACGGCGTCGGGATCACGCCCAAGCTCGCCGACCGCATGCTCGAGTCCGGCGCCGACGCGATCACGCTCGGCAACCACGTCTGGCGCCGCGGCGAGATCGTCCCCTACCTCAAAGAGAGCGACCGCGTCGTCCGCCCTGCGAATCTCTCCGCGCGCGCGCCCGGCAAGAAGCTGATCGTCGTCGGCGAAGTTGCCGTCTTCAACCTGCTCGGCTCGCTCTTCATCAATCCACCGGTCAATCCGTTCGAAGTCGTCGACGGGCTCGTAGAGGAAGCCCAAAGACGGACACCGATCATCTTCCTCGACATGCACGGCGAGGCGACGAGCGAGAAGGTCGCGATGGCGAAGTGGCTCGACGGAAAGGTCACCGCTGTGATCGGAACGCACACGCACGTGCAGACGAACGACGCACGCGTCCAGCAGGGCGGAACCGCCGCGATCACCGACGCGGGCATGACCGGCCCGCACGACTCGGTCATCGGCGTCCAGGCCGACCTCGCCATCAAGCAGATGCGCACCGCGATGCCGGTCCGGTTCGAGACGGCGTCCGGGGACGTCCGCATCGAAGGCGTGCTCCTGGAGTGCGGCGCAGACGGCCGGGCGACGAGCTGCGAGGCCGTTCGCGTTCCCGTAGCGTGAGCGCTTCGCCGGTCAAATACGCGGCCAACGGGGACATCCACCTCGCATATCGGACGATCGGCGACGGTCCACTCGATCTCGTCCTCGTCTCGGGAGCGATCACGAACCTCGAAGTGCTCTGGGACTTCCCGGAGTACCGCGCCTACTGCGAGCAACTCGCTTCCTTCTCGCGCCTCATCACGTTCGACAAACGCGGCATGGGGCTCTCCGACCGGGTGCGCATCGGGACGCTCGAGGAACGCATGGATGACGTCCGCGCGATCATGGACGACGCCGGCTCCGAGAGTGCCGTCCTGATGGGAGTCTCGGAAGGCGGCCCGATGTCGATGCTGTTCGCGGCCACGTATCCAGAGCGAGCGCGGGCACTCGTGCTCTGCGGCGCGGAGGTGAAGGAGGAGACGACTGACGACTGGCCTTGGGGCGAGTCGACCCGCAAGGACTTCGAGGCGTACGCAACGATCGAGAACATCCTCCCGCGCTGGGGCACGGGCCTCGCAATCGGCTATTTCGTGCCGAGCCGAAAGGACGACGAACGCTTCCGCGAGTTCTTCGGACGCCTCCAGTTGCAATCCGCAACCCCTCACGATGCGCTCGCCTCGATGCGCATGGCGTTCGAGATCGACGTTCGGCACGTCGCCCCGTCGATCAGCACTCCGACCCTGATCCTGCACCGCACCGACGACCAGGTGTGCCATGTGGAGAACGCCCGCTGGCTCGCGCGCCACATCGAGGGCTCCCGCTACGTCGAACTACCGGGCGACACGCACCCTCCGTTTGTCGACGGCGACGACATGATGGCCGAGGTACGCGAGTTCCTGACAGGAGTCCGCGAGCCCGCCGAGCCCGAGCGCGTCCTGACAACCGTGCTCTTCACCGACATCGTCGGCTCGACGGAGCGTGCACGCGAGCTCGGCGACCGGCGCTGGCGCGACCTGATCGAGCGGCACCACGAGCTGGTGCGGCGAGACCTGGAGCGCTTCCGCGGTACCGAGATCGACACGGCCGGAGACGGCTTCCTGGCGACCTTCGACGGCCCGGCCCGTGCCATCCGGTCCGCGAAGGCGATCGCGGAGTCCGTCCGGCAACTGGCTGTCGAGATTCGCGCCGGGTTGCACACCGGCGAGGTCGAGGTCGCCGGGAGCGCCGTGCGGGGGATAGCCGTCCACACCGGTGCACGCGTCGCGTCGCATGCCGGGCCGGGCGAAGTACTCGTCTCGCAAACGGTGAAGGACCTCGTGGCCGGATCGGGCATCGAGTTCGAGGACCGCGGTGCCCGACAGCTCAAGGGCATTCCCGGCGAGTGGCGCCTGTACGCGGTGCGCTAGTCGTAGATCGAGCGGCTCGCGCCGGCGCGCGAGTTGGGCGGATACGGCTCGAGGTCGTTCACGTATCCCGGCTGCTCCTCGACACGCGCCAGCCAGGCCCGCACCGCGGCATACGGAGCAAGTTCGAGGTCAGCCTCGTGTGCGACGTGCACGTAGCCGTACAGGCCGATGTCCGCGACGCTGTAGCCCTCACCGGCGATGAAGTCCTGCTGGGCCAGCTCTCCGTCGAGGAGCGCCAGCACCTCGTGCGCCGTGCCGCGGCGGCGCACCGCGTCCGGCTCGTCCGGTTGTAGCCGCCCCGTGATCAGCCGGAAGCGGAGGCCGCCGATCGCCGGCACGACGTCCGCCTGCTCGAAGAACAGCCAGCGGTAGACCTGGGGATCGTCCGGGAGGAAGGGCGTCCCCTTGGCCAGGTGCAGGAGGATCGCGTTGGACTCCGGCAGGAAGACGCCCGGCGGATCCTCGAGCACCGGCGTCGTGCGCGCGGGATTGATCGCGGCGAACTCGTCGGTGAGCGTGTCGCCGCCGAAGATGTCGACCGGCACGCGCTCGTACTCCCGCCCGAGCTGCGCCAGCAACAGGCGCACCTTGTAGCAATTGGCCGACGCCGCGTAGTCGTACAGCTTCATGCGGTTGCTTCAACGCCCGTGCGCCGCGATCTGTGAGACGGCCAAGCGAGTAACAGCGCCAGCGCGACGAGCGCCAGGTCGCGCGCGAGCAGGACCCACGAGAGACCCGCCTCGAAGTGCAGCGCCAGCCGGAAGTAGCGGAACGGGAACCAGATCTGGGTCAGGACGAGCGCCGCCAGCAAGAGCGCGCTCGCCCAGGCCCCGCGCCGCCCCCGCACGAGCGGCACGACCGGGATCAACCAGATCAGGAACTGCGGCGACAGCACCTTCCCGAACGCAACGAACGCGCACACCGCGGCCGCGCCGGCACGCACCAACCCGGCCGTCGTCGCAGGGCCGCGTGCGAAGGCCGTCCAGATCCAGAGGAGCGCGCCCGCCTGCACGATGGACGAAACGACGGCCAAGGTGTCCGCCGCCGTCCCCGCAAGATTCTGCGAGCCGTGGCTCGTCTCGCCGGTGACGCCGGCGCCGAACATGTGATGCGCCACGAGCAGGAACGCGGCACCGAGGCTCTCGACCTGCAGCGGGCGCCCGAGCTGGATGCTGACGCTGTGCCAGACGCCGCCCGGCGCGAGCGCGACGAACGGCAGGAAGACGGCGGCGAAGGCGACCACCGTGAGCAACAGGCACGTGAGTGCCTCGCGGCGCCCGCGGCGCTTCCACGCGTACGCGACGGCAAGCGGTATGAGCACGCCGGGGTAGAACTTCGCGGCCGCGCCGAGCCCTAGCAGCAGATGTCCTGTGCGGAACCGTCCTGCGACGAGCGCAGCGGTCGCAGCCGCGGCGAGCAGGGCGGGCCAGAGGTCGAACCGGCTGAGGATGACGGTACCGAGCGCGAGCGGCGCGACCGCAGCGAAGACCAGCGGTGCCCAGGGACTCGCGCGGAGCCGGCGCAGGACGAAGGCGATCGCAAGCAGCGCTGCGGCGCCGCACATCCACATCAGCGTCTCGAAGGTGCGCCGAAAGCCGGGCTTGACGTCCTGGCCCTTGCCCGGTGCGGCGAGCCCCGGGATCGCGAACATCGGCAACGCGCCCGGCGGGTATTCGAGCTGGAAGTCGCGGTAAGGCACCTTGCCGTCCGCGATCTCGTTCCCGTACCGCTGGTACACAGGCGTGTCGATGATGTGGCTATGCGTGTAGAAGCCGAAGTGCAGCAGCGTCCAGGTGCCGACGAAGAGCGCGACTGCGACGAATGCCGCGAGCGCGTAGACGCGGTCAGCTCGCGGTCTCGCGTCCACTCGCCACGACCGCGAAGGCGACGAAGGGGAAGAACCACGGGATGTAGAGGTAGAACCAGTGCGTCAGCACGAGCTCGAAGCCGATCAGCAGCGCGCCGGTGAGCGCCGCCAGCTGCAGCGGGCTCTTGCGGGAAGGGAAGAACGCCGCCGCGATCGCGCCGAGCACGAGCAAGCCCTCGAGCACCCACTGCACGACATGCAGGTCCGGGATGCCGCGCGCGTGGTACTGCGCCCAGTCCCACAGGGAGAAGGGCGACTCCCGCTTGATCTGCGTCTTCAGGGTGTGGTGGTAGAAGGTCTCGGCGGCCCGGATCGGATGCGCGTCGAGCAGCAGGATCGAGAACGCGGCGACGGTCGCGACGAGGAAGCCGGCGGCGAACGCGAGCGCCGGACGCGGGCGCCGCACCGGCCCCGGATACGTCAGCCACAACGGCGCGACCACGAGCGTCGCGAACTTCGTCCAGCCCGCCAGCGCGGTGAAGACGCCGCGCGCCCACGCTGAGCTCACCAGCCAGAAGCCCCAGATCAGGAACACGGGCACGATCGAGTCGTTCGTATTCGACATCAAGACGTACGTCGTGAACGGGAACGCCGACCACGCCAGCGCCAGCGCCCCGGCTAGGAGCGGACCGCCGAAACGCAGGCCGACCAGCGCCATCCCGAGCAGGCAGAGGAGGTCGAACAGCACAGACGTGAATTTCACGGCCGGCAACGTGTCCCACTTCCCGGACCAGCCGAAGATCCCGTAGCCGGGGAGATAGGCCTCGTACGCCACCGGACCGTAGGTGTCCCCGAGCGGATTCGCGGACTCGCAACGTCCGTTGCGCTGGATGCGGTCACGGATCTCACCTGCCGCGTCGGCCGGACCGCACGCCTTGAGGTCGTCCTCCTCGGGAAAGTTCCCGTACGGCACCTCGCCCGCCGCGATGCGCTGCGCGCCGATCACTCCCGCATAACCGACGTCGATCACGTTCGAGCCGCCGCGATACTCGAGCCCGATCTTGAAACCGCCCAGGAACACGGCGAGCCCGATCAGGGCCCACGCGGGCCAGACCGGCGTGCCCCGGTTCGGCCGGTCGCGCACGCCGATCCAGACGCAGCGCGCAAGCAGGTACACGAGCGGCGGATAGGCGAGCGGCGCGCTCGTGAAGACGTCGCCTCGGTCGAAGTACCAGAGCGAGACGGAGAAAGACAGCAGCGCGAGCAGATCGAGGTTCCGCAGCGAGAACGGCCGGCGCAGGTCGGCGAGGGCGAGCAGGAAGACGACGCAAAACACCAGCCAGTAGCGAAAGCTGTTGATGCGCTCGCCGCCGAACGCGCCCTTGCCGCCGCGCGCCATCGTCCAGGCGACCTGCGGGCCCGTCCACGCCTCGGTGACGGCGCCGGTGACGTCGTCGACCTTGCCCTTCGCGATCTCGCCCGCCAGCTTGTCCGAGACGCTGACGTCCCAGCAGCCGGCTTGGGCGCCGAAGCCGCACTTGGACGAGTCGGCCTGGTAGCTCGCAGCCGTGCTGCGACGCTTGGCCGGATAGCGGTCGAGCCAGTCGGCGACCTTGTCATCCGCGAGGAAGATCTGGGTCGCGCGTTTGTCGGTCAGGTGCTGCTTCGCGGGCGTGAACGGCGGCGTCGCGGCGGCGCTCTGCGCGAACGCGAGCGCTGCCAGCGCTGCGATTAGCGACTTCTTCGGAATGACCAGAGCTTGTTGCCGATGAAGTTCGCCGGTGTGACGAGGACGATCGCAATCGCCTGCGAGACGATCTCCCCGGCCCCGAGCTCGACGAGCGCCGTGAGGATCAGGAGGTTGCCGACGTAGGCGATCAGCGCGACGACGAAGAAGCGCAGCCCCTGGAAGCCGAAGTGGCCACGGCTGTGCTGGAAGGTCCACAACCTGTTCCAGAGGTAGTTGTTCGTCACAGCAACCACGAACGAGCCGGTCGCGGCGACGCGGTAGTCGAGGTCGGCGCCGTTCAGCAGCGCGGTGTAGACCGCGAGATTGACGACGTATCCCGACGCGCCGACGACGCAGAACTTCGCCAGCTGCTCCCAGTTGTGCCGCCGGCGGAGGGCCTGGGTGGCGCGCGCGCGCAGAACCCGCTGCTCCATAACCGCCGGCGAGACTAGCTGCTGCCCATGTCGGCGGCTAAGGGTTCGAAATGTTCCGACCCTAGATGCTTAGTTAAGACGGAATGCCGGGCAAAGCCCGTCATTCCTCTACGAGGCATCGCAAGCGATGCCTCAGGCGGCGGTGCGGCTCTGGGGAGCGAACCGCAGCGTGTCGTCGAACGGGATACGCCCGCCCGGCTCGAGCACCACGGCACGCAGCTCACCGTCCGCCGCGAACACGACGTCACGTAGGCGTCCGGCCTCTTTCCCCCGCTTCAGCACGGGACGTCCGCGCAGCGAGCTGAGCCCGAACGCGCGGGATCGGTAGAAGTCGAGCTCGTCCTCCTCGAGCAACACGAGCGGGGAGTGAATCGTCAGCGCGTCGTCTCCGATCGCGGCGGTCGGCAGCGGCAGGAACCTGTGCACCTCGTCGCGGCACAGCACGTCGAGGCCGACGACGCGCAGCGCGTCCCGGTCGAGCAGCATGTCGACCGGCCGGCCGAGCTCGACCCCGTGCAGCCGCAGGCGCCGTGCAAGCACCTCGTCTCCCGAAAACTCCTTCACTCCGTCGCCATGGTGCCCGGACCGCACAGTCAGAAACCCTCCTCACCGACGAGGGGGACGAATCGGCACGGAACCGACTTGATCACGGCAGGGCCTTCGGGGCTGCGCACGATCACCTCCAAGCGCTGAATGCCGTGGCGTCCGACGGGCACGACGAGGCGACCGCGTTCCTCGAGCTGGTCGTACAAGGTTTGTGGCAAGCGTGGCGCTGCCGCCCCGACGGCGATCGCGTCGAAAGGGGCGCGCTCGGGCAGGCCTCGGGTGCCGTCGCCGACGTGCACGCGGACGCGGTCGTAGCCCGCCGCCGCGAGGTTCACGCGCGCAAGCTCGGCGAGCTCGGGGATGCGCTCGATCGTGTCGACCTCGGCGGCCAGCTCCGCCAGCACCGCGGCCTGATAGCCGGAGCCGGAGCCGACGTCGAGCACGTGCTCGTCGCCTCGCAGTGCGAGCGCCTCGCAGATCTTGGCGACCATGTACGGCTGCGAGATCGTCTGTCCGCCTGCGATCGGCAGGGCCGCGTCGGCGTAGGCACGGTCGCGAAACTCCTCCGGGACGAAGAGCTCGCGTGGCACGCGCTCCATCACAGCGAGCACGCGCTCGTCGCCGACGTCTCGGCCTCGGAGCTGCTGCTCGACCATGTCGTGCCGGTCAGGCGGCACGTGTGAGCGCCCGCGCATAGGGCGGCGGCTCGACTCCGAAGTGCGCGAGGACGGTTGGGGCGACCTCGACGATCGACGCCGGCTCGGCGTCGAGGCCGATCGTCAGCATCGGTACTTCGGAGTCTCCGGGCCGCAACGAGCCGTGGCTCCCGCCGCCGGCATGGTGGCGGCCGGCGAGGTCCGCGAACTCGAAACCGGGCGCTGCGGAGACCAGCACATCGCCGGCGTTCGGATTGTGGAGCGCCGCCCACGCGCGGGTGCCGCCCTCGGGATAGTCGAAGAGCTCGCCGTCCCGCTCGACGCGCACGTCCGTCTTGTCGCGGCGCGCGATTACATCGTCGCCTTCGCGGAACAGCACGGTCTCCGCGGCCTCGTCCTCGTCGAGCAGCTCCGCGAGCGCCCGCGCGTCGAGTCGGCAGTCGGGGAGCCGGTAGACCATCCCGGCGCGATTCGACGCGGTGACGATAACGCCGGGGACGTCGGCGAAGGGGGCCTGCAGCCGCGCGGTCCGCTCGACGTGCGTCTGGCCGTGGTCGGCGCAGAGGATGACCGCATAGCGCTCGAGGAACTCGTCCGGCCCGCCGGCGGCGTCGAGCAGCGCGCCGATGGCGGCGTCGCTGCGCGCGAGGGCCTCCGGCGCTCCGTCGGGCCCGTGGGCGTGCGACGCGAAGTCGTAATCCGGGAGGTAGTAGACGAGGAAGTCGAACCCGTCGCGCGTCACAAGCCAGCGGCCCACGGCGGCCGCATAGCCGTCGATCGAGCCCTGTGCCCGGCCGAAGACGGCGAGGGGCGCACCGGTCGGATCCGACTCGAACAAGTTGTAGAAGAAGAAGCGCTTCGGCCCGTACGCCGGAATCGTCACCGCCGGCAGCGTCGGCAGGTGGCGCGTGCGGCCGCGGTAGCAGGTGATGTTGATCGCTGCGGTCGTGAGTCCGGCGTCCTCGAGCGCCTCGTAGACGGTCACCGCGTCACGGCCGAGATGGAGCCGGTTCATGTTGATGATGGCGTCGAGGATCGAGCGCGCCATGCCGGCCGCACGAAGCGCCGCGAACGACGAGCCGTATTCGACGACGCGCCGGCGCTCGCGGTCGTACCAGACGAGGTGCGGGATGTGGTGGACATCGGGATGCGCGCCGGTCGCGAGCGACGACAGGCACACAGGCGTGAGCGACGGGAAGGTCGAGACGGCGCGGGCGTAGCGGCCGTTCTCGGCGAGGAAGGTGAGCGCCGGCGCACGACCGTCGCCGACCGCCGCCTCGAAGACCGACGGCGTCAGGCCGTCGATGACGATCAGGATCGCTTTCTTAGTCGCGGGCAAGAGAGCGCAGGCCGGCGTAGCGCTCGGGTGCACGCCCGCGCAACCGCGCCGCGAACGCCGGCACGAGCGCGGCCTCGAGATACCCCGCGATCGGAATCCACGCGACCGCCGCAAGCACCACCGCCGCGATGCCGATGAAGATCGCAGTGCCGAACCGCGCGCCGCCGCGGCGCAGCGTTCCCATCACGAGTTGTGCCGCACCGAGTGCGCCGAGCGCCCCGCCCGCACCGCCGCCGATCGCCTCGTCCCACTCGCCGAGCCCCAGCCCGATGCCGACGCCGGCTGCAGCAGCCAGGACGAGAGCCGCAGTCAGCGCGATGCGCGTGCCGGCGAAGATGCCCGCGAGCAGCACGCCGACCGCGAGCCCGAGGCCCGCGCAGACGCCGATCCAGTACCAGGAGCCCACTTGCAAATCAGTCTAGTTTCACCGGCTCGTTTGCAGGGTAGTGAACGCCTCCGCGCCCCCGCGGGACTCGAGATCAGGAGGAAAGACCGTTGAGTGACGACAAGCCGCTGCTGGTGTTCTTCTCGTCCAAGCGTTCAGGCCCGGCTCGCCGGATGGAGAGCCTCCTTGCGCACCTCGCGCGCAAGGAGCGCACGCGCGTGCGCATCATGCGCGTCGACGTCGACGAGCAGCTCGAGCTGGCGGAGAAGTTCAGGGTCAGGCAGGTTCCGACGCTCGTCCTCGTCAAGCGCAAGCGCGTCGTCGACCGGATCGAGGGGCGTGCGAGCGCGCCGGCTATCGAGTCGATGCTGGCGCGAAATCTGCAGACGCCGACTCCCGCAGCGTAGGCGCCGACTCGGCGGCGCCGCATGAGGGACGATCGAGCTTTGCTCGAGCGTCCCGCCCGCCATCTCATCGCGGCAATCCGAACTGGCGGTAGCGTCGACTTAAAACCGGCTAGTACATTCTCCCGTAACCGGAGTGACGCCTCGGCGCCACTGCCCCGGCGCCGGGGCGCCCCTCACCAGTGGGCAGACAAGGGAGGGCAGGGATGAGGCGAAAGAGCATGTTCGCGGCACTTGCCGTCGGTGCCGCGGCTCTCGCCGTGGCCGCGTACGCGCTGGCCGGCGGCTCAGGAACGGGGTTCAACCATCTCACGGAGACGCTGGGCGGCTACCAGGAGGTGCCGTCGATCTCGACGACGGGCACTGCGACTTTCACCGCCGACGTGGCGAACGACGGCCAATCGGTTAGCTGGCAGATGAGCTACTCGGCGCTCGAAGGGAACATCGCGCAGTCGCACATCCACTTCGGCCAGCGGAGCGTCTCCGGAGGCATCGCCGTGTTTCTGTGCACGAATCTCGGCAACGGGCCGGCCGGAACGCAGGCGTGTCCCGGGCCGCATGACGGTTCGATCAGCGGCACCTTCGGGCCGAGTGACGTGATCGGGCCGACTGCGCAGGGAATCGGAGCGGGCCAGTGGGACGAACTGGTCAAGGCGATCGACGCCGGCAAGGCGTACGCCAACATCCATTCGACCATCTGGCCGGCCGGAGAGATCCGGGCGCAGCTGAACGAGACGGGAGATCCGCACGACTGATTGACGGACGAGGCGCCCGGCTTGCGGCCGGGCGCCTCTCCACTCTCACCCCTGCTCGACGCGGCGGATGACGTCCAGGCCGAACTCGGCCGCGCGCGCACCGTCGATCACGCGATGGTCGAACGTGACGGAGACGTAGCCAATCGGCGCCGCAACGACGGCGCCGTCGCGCACCACGGCGCGCTCGGCGATCCGGCCGATGCTGAGAATCGCGACCTCCGGGTGGTTGACGATGGGCGTCTGGAACAGCCCTGCGAGCTTGCCCGCGCTGGTAACGGTGAAGGTCGAGCCGCGCAGCTCCTCCGGTTGCAGGGCTCCCGCGCGCGCGCTCTCGGCAAGCCGCTCGACGTCGGCCTGGAGCTCGTCGACGCTGCGCTTGTCGCAGTCGCGCACGACCGGCACGACGAGTCCCTGCTCCGTCTGCACGGCGACACCGAGGTCGTACCGGTCGAGGTACACGATCTCGTCGCCCTCCAGACGCGCGTTCAGCTCGGGAAACTCGTGCAGCGACTCGGCGCACGCTTTCAGCGCCGTCGCGACGAGCCGTTTCAGGTCGACGTTCGAGAAGTCGCACTCCTCGACCCACGTGACGGCAGGCACCTCCTTGTGTGCACGCGCCATGTGCTCCGCGATCAGGCGGCGGACGCCGCGCAGCGGTTCGCGCCGTCCTTCCCGCGGCGCGGCGGCGCCGCGCACGTCCTCTTCGGTGATGCGTCCCTGCGGGCCCGTGCCGGTGAGCGAGTCGAGGTCGACGCCGAGCTCCTGCGCGATCTTGCGCACGAGCGGCGTCGCGCGCCCCCTCGCCTCGGCCTGCGGGGAGGGCTTCGGCGCAGGCGGAGCTCCGTTCCCGCCGATCACAACGAGCACCGTCCCGACCGGGACGACCTTGCCCTCCTCAACGAGGATCTGCGTCACCTTGCCGGCCGCCGGCGAAGGGATCTCGACCGTTGTCTTGTCGGTCTGGATCTCCACGAGCGGGTCGTCCTCGGCGACGTCCTGCCCCTCGGAGACGAGCCAGCGCGCGACCTCGCCTTCCGTCAGTCCTTCGCCGAGATCCGGAAGCTTCAGCTCGTAGGCCATCAGCCCATTCTTATCGCGTCCCGCGCGAGGACGGCGTGGACGCCCTTCGCCCCGTTCACGACCTGCGTGACGCGGAGGTCGACAGCGACGCTCGCCAGCGCCAGCGCTTGGCGACGGCCGACGCCGAGCTCGCGTTCCATGAGATCGAGCATGGCCTCCGTCGCGACCCCCGCAGCTTGATCCAGATCCTCGTCGAAGCCGAAGGTGATCCAAGCGGTCGCAGTACGGGCAACCGGCGTCTCGAGCTCCAGATCGTCGCGCAGCGTGAGCGTGAGCTCTGCGCGAGCGAGTGGACATTCGATCGCGGTGCCGGAAACCTCGCCGTCGCCCTGGCGCGCATGCCCGTCTCCCGCCGAGAAGAGCGCGCCGTCGACCGGGATCGGCAGGAAGAGCGTCGTGCCGGCAACGAGCTCCTTGCAGTCGATGTTGCCGCCCGACCTGCGCGGCGGTCCGGTCGAGTGCACGCCCGACTCCGGCGGCGGCATCCCGAGCACGCCGAGAAACGGGGCGAGCCGAACCGTTGCGCCCGCGGGGCCGGTGCCTGTGCCCGCCTCCGCGTCTAGCGACCAGAGCATCCCTTCGCCGTCGCCGAAGGTGATGCCCCAGGTCCCGACCTCGACGGCGTCGATCCGCACCTCGAGCGTCGCGCCCGCGCGTGCGCCGCGCACCTCGATCGGTCCGACGAGCGCGTGTCCGGCGTCGAGCTGGGGATCCAGGCCCGGAAAGTGCTGCTCCTCGGGAACCGAGTGCCAGCCGGCGTCGAGCGTCGCGAAGCGCAGCGAGTCGCCGGGATCGATCCTGAGGATCGGCGGCAGGTCGCGCGAGAAGTGACCGTGCAGGTTGCCGCGCTCGAGCGGGATCTCGTGGATCACGAGCGCGGCAGCCCGATCCAGGCGTCGTTTGGAGCGAGCAGGACGCGCAACCCCACCCGCTGCTCGCCCTCGAAGAACTCGAGCAGCGACACCGCCTGCCAGTCGCCCGCGTCCAGCTCTCGCGCGCTCTCCGCCGGGACGTAGCCCGCCTGGAGCGTCCGGTCGGCGTCCCAGATCCCGATCGCGTTCGGATCGTGCTCGTTGTCCGGCTCGGGGAGGAGGACGAGCCGCTTGCCCGGCGCGAACGCGTCGTCCTGCAGCGCGTCGAGCCGGTACGACACACCGGCGACGTTGATCACGCGGATGCGCGGATCGTCCCGGCGAACGAGCTCCTCGGTGGCCGCGTCACGCAGCCGGTAACCCTCCCTCGTGCGCTCGAGCCAAAGCCGGAGTCGCTCACGTCTGCCCGTTTCCGCCATGCCTCTACTTACAGGGTCTGACCCTAGGTGTGACGAAAGCGTGACTCTTCGTCCACACCGGTCCCGAACAGCTGGGTCTGACCCTAGGTGTGACGAAAGCGTGACGTTTTGTGCACAGCTTTCCCGACGGGTTCAAAACTCGAGCAGGCGACGCACTGCCGCAGTGACGCGCTCGACCGACGGCATGTACGCGTCCTCGATCTGCCAGTAGGGATACGGGACGTCGTAGCCGGTCACGCGCAGCACGGGGCCACGCAGGTCGAGGATCGCCTTCTCCGCGAGGATCGCCGCCAGCTCCGCCGCGAAGCCGCACGTCCGCGGCGCCTCCTGCACGATCACCACGCGGCCGGTCTTCGCGGCGGAGGCGAGCAGCGCATCCTCGTCGAGCGGCTTCAGCGTCCGGATGTCGAGCACCTCGACCGACACGCCCTCGAGCGCATCCGCGGCCGCCTCGCACAGCGGCACCATCGACCCGTAGGCGACGAGCGTGACGTCGTCCCCCTCGCGCGCGAGGCGCGCTTTTCCGAGCGGCACGACGTGCTCGCCCTCCGGCACTTCGCCTTTGAGCGTGCGGTAGTGCAGCTTCGGCTCCAGCACGACGACCGGATCGGGATCGCGGATCGCCGCCGCCAGCAAGCCCTTCGCGTCACTCGGCGTCGACGGGATCGCCACCTTCACGCCGGGGGTGTGCACGTAGTAGGTCTCCGGCGAGTCGTCGTGCAGCTCCGGCGCGCGGACGCCGCCGCCGTACGGCATGCGCACGACCAGCGGGAAGGTCATCTTCCCGCCGGTCCGCCAGCGATAGCGCCCGACGTGCGTGATCAGCTGGTCGAGGCAGGGATAGGAGAACGCGTCGTACTGCATCTCGCACACCGGACGCCAGCCCGCCATGCAGAGACCGACGGCGCTGCCGAGGATGCCCGCCTCTGCGAGCGGCGTGTCGAAGCAGCGGTCGGGACCGAAGCGGTCGCGCAGACCCGCCGTCGCGCGGAAGACGCCGCCCGCACGGCCGACGTCCTCGCCGATCACCATCACCGACGGATCGCGCTCGAGCTCGACCTGGAAGCAGTCGTTGATCGCCTCGACGATCGAGAGCTCAGCCAAGGGTCCTCCGCAGCTCTTCGAGATCGGAACCGAACGACGCCGGCGGATCGACGAACGCATGCTCGAACAGCAGCTCGACGTCCGCCGGCGGCTCCGCCTCCGCCGCGGCGATGCCGGCTCGCATCGCGTCGGCGGCCTCGGACCGGATCGACGCAGCGAGATCGTCGTGGAGGATCCCGGCACGCCGCAGGTAGCCCTCGAAGCGTCCAACACACTCACGTTTCTTCTCCGCCTCGACGCGCTCGAGGTCGACGTACGCACGCGGGTCGTCCGCGGTCGCGTGCGGGGCCGTCCGGTACGACACCGCCTCGATGAACGTCGGCCCCTCGCCGGCCCGTGCCCGCGCGACCGCTTCGCGTGTTGCCTCGTAGCACGCGAGGATGTCCGTTCCGTCGACGCGCAGTCCGGGCATCCCGTAGCCGACTGCCTTGTCCGCGAGCGTCTCGGCACGCGTCTGCGCTTCCAGTGGCGTGGAGATGGCCCAGTAGTTGTTGTTGCAGAAGAGGACGAGCGGGGCGCCCGTCACCGCCGCGAAGTTGGCGCCCTCGTGGAACGAGCCCTCGGACGTCGCACCGTCGCCGAAGAACACGAGCGCGCACGCGCGCTCGCCCTTCAGCTTCTTGCCCCAGGCCAGGCCTGCGGCGTGCGGCACGTGCGTCGCGATCGGGACGCAGATCGACGCGACGCGGTAGTCCGCCGGGTTCCACCACCCGGCGGGATGCCCGCGCCACCACGACAGCACCGTCTCCGGTGGCATACCGCGCAGCAGCCCGATCGCGGACTCACGGTACGACGGGAAGATCCAGTCCTCGTCGGCGAGCGCGTGGAAAGCGCCCGCCTGCATCGCCTCGTGGTTCCAGAAGATCGCGTACGTCCCGATCCGGCCCTGCCGGTGGTAGACGACCGACCGCTCGTCGTACGTGCGCAGCAGGACCATCGAGCGGAAGAGCTCGAGCAGCTCCTGCTCGCCGAGGCCGTCGACCTCACGATCCCCCGCACCATCGGCGTCGCCGATCACGCGCCGCAGGTCGCCCTCGGCCGGAAGAACCTGCGCCATAGCGGGCGAAGCCTACCCGGCGAACAGCTGCACGAGCCACGCGTCGCGGTCGGCGCGGGCCGTGTCGTTCAACTCGTGCGCGGCGTCGTACCAGAGTTGATCCTTCGGCCCGGTCGCTGCGCGCACGAGCGTATCCACGTCGGCCTTCGGGGACTGCGGATCTTGCAGGCCGTTCTGGAAGAAGAGCTTGACGGGTGCCGAACGGGAGACGAAGCGCACGGGATCGACGACGGAGAACGCGCGCCCGTAACGACTGCTGTGGCAGTACGCGCCGAGCGGCGCGCTCAGGTGCGCACGGCCGGACTGGATCACGGCCCCACGCAGCCGATGGTCGACGCCGGCGAGCGTCGCGGTGACCGCCGCGCCGAAGCTGAACCCCACCGCTGCCACACGTTTTCGGTCCGCGCCGGGGAGCTTTGCGAGCACGTCGAGCGCACGGCGCCGCCCGACGACGTAGTCGACGTAGGCGCGAACGTCTTTCGCGGCGCGGCACGTGAGCAGCGGAGCCGGCGGCGCCACCGTCAGCGAAGCGATGCCCCGCTGGGCCAGCCGGTCCGCGTCGGGAAGCTGCGTGCGGGCGTTGCCGTCCGAGCCCGGGGAGAAGAGAACGACCGGCCAGGGACCGGCACCGGCCGGGTGCGTCCAGAAACCCGCCTTGCGGCCGTGCCCCGCGTCGAAGCTCAACGGCTGCCGCACGACGCCGTCACGCGTGGTCGCGACGCCGAGGCGGAGCGCCAGCGGGCGGTGGCGGTCGTAGTTGAACTTCGGCCCTGCGGCCGCCGTGCCGCCTACGAGTAGAGCCAGCGCAACGAGCAAGGTCTTCATTGCAATATCAGGCGACGAGTGGCCCGCGAAGTTAGGCCAGGACGGTGACCGCTCGGCGCTCGGACTCGAACACCGCCTCGGACACGTCGCCGAGATCCTCTCCGTCGGCCTGAAGCGGGAGGGGCGTGTCGCAGCGCACCTCGATCCGGTCGAGGTCGTGGCCGCGGAACGCGTTGCGGGCCGGCCGGCCTGTTGCGAGGGCGAAGAGCAGCGGCGCGAGCGTGCGCGGCGTCAGCGATCGCGGGGCGAGGAAGTCGAGCCCCTCTTCGAACACCGCCTCCGGCGCCGACTGGATCGCAAGCACCTTCAGGAACGTGTACGGGTTGACGTTCGAGACCAGGATCAGCGCCGCACGTCCGTAGCCGACGACCTCGAGCACGGGATCGAAACGGCCGCGGCGCTCGAAGATCATCCGGCCGAAGGTACGCACGAAGGCGAGGTCGCCGGGCCGGCGTCCCTGGGGAGAGCGGCCGCGCTCGTCGATCCGCCTGACGGCCTCCGCGTCGATGCCGATGCCGGCGTTGAAGGCGAACCGGCGCCCGTTCACGCGTCCGGTCGAGATGCGCCGCGTGCGGTTCTCCGCGAGCGCGTCGGCGAGCCGCTCCGCGGCCTCGACCGGATCGCGGGGCAGGCCGAGCGCCCGCGGCAGGACGCTCGTGCCGCCGCCCGGCACGAACCCGAGCGGCAGGTCGTCGCGCTCGACGCCGTTCAACGCCTCGTTGAAGCCCCCGTCACCGGAGAAGACGAGCAGCGCGTCCGCCTCCCCGGCCCCGCGCGCCAGCTCGACGGCATGGCGCGGTCGCTCGGTGCGGATCGTGCGCACGTACGCGACGCGCATCAGCGCACGCTCGACCGCGGAGACCGCCGCGTCGTCCACCCGGCTTGCGTGGGGGTTGACGATCAGGACCGCGCGCTTCATCGTCGCCGAGCATGCCACGCATCGACCATGTCGCCGTCGAGAGTCCCGACCCCGCACGTGCGGCCGCCTTCTACGAGCAGTTCCTCGGCGCGCGCATCGTGCGAACCGAGGGACATCCGAAGCGATCACCTACAAAAGCGGCGAGGGCTACTCCTCCGCGATCGGCCCCAGGTCGTAGCCCTTGAACTTCATCTCCTCCGCGGCCTCGGCGATCCGCTCGACGGCCTCGTTCGTGCCGATCGCGTCGTTGAACTTTTCGATCGCCGCTAGGTCTCCCTTCTCGGCGGCATCGCGCACGGAGTCGAGATCCTCGCCGTACTCGCGCAGGCCCTCGACGATCTCCTCGTTCTCCTCCTCGACTGCTTCGGGCGGCTCGATGCCCTCCAATGCTTCGGCGGCGTCTCACAGCTGCTTCTGCGCCCCCTCGATCTTGGCTGCGAGCTCGGGCCGGCCGACCGAAGCACCCGTTGCCCGGAACGCCTGCTGGACTTCGCCGTACTCGGCCCGCACCTTGTGCTCGTACTCGCCCTTGGACAGCCTGTCGCCGCCGCAGCCCGTGAGCGCGAAGAGCACGAGCAGCGGCGGCGCGAGGCCGAGGCTGAGCTTCCTGATCAACCCTTGTGGATCTGCGTGTTGCCCTTCGTGACGGCACCCCCGCGGGTCCCGCCCGGAGTCATCGTGAGCGTGAACGAGTCGTTCGACGACCCGCGGTCGACGACTTGGACCACGAAGTCCACGGTCTCGTTGTTGTTCCGTCCTTTCCCTTTGATTTCCGCGCGGGAGCTACCCGAGCATGTCGCCGAAGCAAGCGAAGTCGACTGGAAGTCAGTCGTGCCATCGCGGTACGTGACGGAGCCCTTTGGCGGAGTGCTCGTGTGCACGTCGAGACTGAACTTGCCGCCTCCCGCGGTCCCGCCGCCGGTGATCTTGCAGGGGACGCCTTGGCCGCCCCCGCCTGTGCCGGGCGCAGGTAGCAGGAAGTCCATCGACGGTGTGTTGTCGAGCGGGTAGAGGAACGTGTGCACGGCCGGCGTCGCGTTCGCGTTGCCGAGCGAGAAGGCCGTGCCGTCGTAGAAGCGCGAGCCGACGACCGCAGGGGCTTCGCTCGGCCGCTGGCCGGGACCCGTCGCGCCGCTCAGCGCGCGCAGCAGATAACGCGGCACGCTGAGCCTGATCGTCCCCGTGCTCTGATTGACGTCGCCCTGGATCGGCTGGTCACCCGGGTAGAGAACGCATTTCTCGCTCGCCGAGGAGCCCGGGCCGGCCGGAGCGCACGGTGTGATCCCGGTGGTGTAGTCGTTGTAGCCGAAAGTGAAGCCCTGAGCGGCATTCCAGCGCGCGGCAGCAGCCGCGTCCTGGTACCCGTTCGTGAAGCGCCAGACCCAGAGCAGAGACGAGGACGCCGTCCTCGCCGCGGTAGCCGTAAGCGACGCGTTCGAGAGATCGCCGACCTTCATCGTGACCGTGAAGCCGCCGTCCGCAACCGGGCTGTTGTCGAGGAGGTCGAGCTCCGGTCCGATGGACACCGACGTGAAGTCGGCGGCCGGCTCGTCCGTCGTCGGCGGTTCGGGGCTGGGAGCCAGGACCGAGTAGCTCGAGAGGGCGTCCCCAGTCGGGTCGCTGGAGCTGCTTCGGAGCACGGAACGCGTCGGCGTGAGCGTTCCACCGCCGAGGCTGGGGCCGCCGGTCTGCGTAACCACCATCGGTGATGCGATATGCCCGACGTCTTCATCCGGCTTCTTGTTCGCGCGGTTGAAGGTGATGTAGAGCTTCTTGTCCACCGGGTTGTAGTCGAGCGAGAAGAAGTCGGCCATCGAGCGGTCGCCCGGTGGAACGGACAGGTCGCAACCGAGACCGTTCAGGCAGATGGAGTCGTAGTGGAACGGATGCGTGGTCGCCTTGACCTGGCTGAACGTCGCATCCGCCGCCGTTGCGTTCAGCGACTCGTTGACGTAGATGTCCCAGCTCGCATTGAAGTTGCCGCTGTTCGGATTGCCGTCCGTCTCGGTGCCTGCAAAGCTCACCGCAACACGGCCCGGCGCCCCGCCGCCGGTGACCCACGCGAAGACGCTGGTGCGGACTGCGTCTCGGTCGACCTGCACCGGTGCGGTGAACGCCGCCGGCACCAAGCTCGGTAGCTCGGAGACCGCCGCGGGATCCTGGGTGCAGTTCGCGATCAGCTTCGCGGCGCTGGTCGTGATCATGTACGTGTGGAACTTCACGTTCTCGCCGTAGACGATGTAAATGTTTCCGGCGCTGTCGTGATCCGCTGTCGGGAACAACGTCGCCGTGCCCGGCGAGACCGCTCCGCCGCAGTTCCTCCACGTCAGGCCCCGGTCGGTCGAGAACGAGATGTTGATCTGGTCGCCTGTGGGAGCACCGCGGTCCCATTCGAAGTACACGAGCCCGTTGGGTAGCCCGGCCGTCGGGTCGATGTAGCGGATCGGGCCGGGGAAGCGCGGGTTGCGTGCGGCCCGCTCAGCGAACGGGCTGTACGTGAGGCCGCCGTCCGTCGAACGCTGGACGACGACGTTCCGCGGCTGCTGCTGGTTGTAGATGAGCAGGACCTCCTGCGGCCCGACGAACGTCATCCATTGCCGGTCGGCGCCGCCGCCCTCGTCGGTGACGCCGTTCCCGAACGGCCCGCCGGTCGTCAGGTTCTTCCCGTTGTTCGGCGACGTGGAAGTGACGAAGCCGGTCAACGGGCCCAGGCC
>WNGB01003165.1_pt1 | contig 36265 bp, 31 predicted proteins | sample 5400681 | NCBI WGS metagenome assembly WNGB01 (sample SAMN13153367, study PRJNA577476) | soil metagenome | isolation source: 115 cm soil or saprolite under grassland replicate 2 | place: USA:California | collected 2016-06-15 | reverse complement strand
GGTCGATCGAGTTGGATGTAGTGTTCACTGCGCTCCGCAACGACGAGCTGGCCATTCGTAGAGCGCCGTGCCAGCTCCGCATTGGCGGCTTTGCCGGCCGCGTCCTGATCGGGCGGCCCGACCACCAATCCCCGCACGAGAACAACGAGCGGCATATCGGCACGGAGCGGCGGCGCGGTCATGGCTTCGGCGAGGTCCACTTCGTATGCCGACGCCTCCTCGTACAACGCATCGCCAACCGAGGATCTGAACCCGACGGCTCTTATCTGACGCTGGACTTCCGTGGACAGGTGCCCGACGGGCATCGGCACGCTCAGGCCGAACAGCCGGGTCAGCCCGATGTGCTGCATGACCTGGATCGTCCGCACCTGCTCGATGGGCGGTGCCGCCGCGCGCTGCGCAGCTGGATCCAGGCTTGCCAGATAGGCAGCCGGTGTCGGGTCGAGCAGCACCAGGCCACTGACCTCTCGCGAATGCTGGCTCGCGAAGAGCTGGGCGTGCAGCCCGCCCACCGAGTGACCTACGAGTACGTACGGCCCGGGGATGCCTGCGTTCGCCAGTAGCGTATGCAGCTCGTCAACAATGCGACCGCTGGTACGAGGCGAAGGCCCGCTTTCGCTCCAGCCGAAGCCCGCGCGATCGTAGGCGCAGATACGCGATGTCTGACCAACGGCGGGCTGCACGAGACTCCAATCGAGCGAGGTGCCACCAAAGCCACTTTCAGTTACGACTGTGGGGCTGCCGGCGCCGATGCACTGGATGTGAAGGCGATGGCCGCCGACGTCGACCAGCAGGCCGGGCGGGGGAAAGGCGCGCTGATCCTGGGCGGCGGCGACGGTCTGGTACGCGAAGCCGGCGGCGGCGAGCACGAGGACCAGGGCAACGAGTCCGCCTAGACCGCGGGCGGACCATACAAGCAGACGACGCGGCCAGCGTGCGCGTACGGCGCGTTGCGCGCCAGGTTGTAATCGAGTCGGGAGGGGTGGGGAAATCGCTGTATGTGTCATCTCGAACTCCTGTGTGGTGAGCGGACCCAGCTACGCGGAGGCGGCCGAACGGCTCAGTAATGGGGCGGACGCTGTGTGCAGGGAGTCCCTCCCTGCACTCTCGAATGCAAACCACACAAATGGCAGAAGCATCGCGGCCTTCAGAAGTGGAGCCACGTCGTAAATTGATCCACCAAAAAGCGAGAACCCGTAGCTCAGCAGTTCGATACCGACAATTGGCGCCATGATGCCGACGCCAATCACCTTCGTCCTGCCTTTACTGTCCGTGAGCAGCAATCCCACAAGCCATAGGATCATCACGTCTGGTAGAACTCGTTCGAGTTGCTGCCCCAGGAGTTGAAAGGCAACGTATTGGAGTGCGTCGTTGTTTGGTAGGAGATTGCTCACGCCTTGCAACGCGTAGGTAAGTGCCGAGACACTCGCAGCCACACAGGCTGCCCACGTGAGCCATCCCGGCGTCTGGAAATCGAACACTGACAACGCGAGTAGCGCGAAGCCTACGGCCGCCACGAAGTGCACTGTTATTTCGGCTTCAACGTCGAAAAGCATTGACATCAGCGCTGCCAACGGGACTACCAGTAAGAAAGCAGCAGCAGCCAGGAGGCCGCGTAAAGATCGCATACATGATCCTCGTTTCTCGTTGTAACCACAGGGTGAGTGCTGACCGGGCCAGCTACTAGAGTCGTTCGGCCCGCCGCGAGCGGGACTCGGTCACCAGCACGACGCCCACGGCAGCCACGACCGTGGCAACCGTGATGAGTACCTGAAACGGAATCGAGTGCGCGTCCTCAGACAACGCCAGCACCGTGGGTACCCACAGCATCGGCCAGCCGTTTACGGCGGCGTGGGCCAGTCCGGTCAGCAGCACGCTGCCGCCGGAGCCTTTGTAGATCCACGCGAGGAGGACCGAGATTGCGGTTACCTGCACGAAATACAGCGGCACCGATTGCTGTGCGAAACCGAAGTCGGGCAGCAGCCACAGTGGCAGGTGTACGCCGGCCCAGATCACGCCGAGCACCAGGCTTGCGGCGAGCAAACCCATTCGCCGCTCGAGTCGCGGGAGAGCGTAGGCGCGCCAGCCGATTTCTTCGAACAGCGCAGGCAAGAAGAACGCGCTAACGACCAGCGGCACGAACGTCAACGTCGCCAGGGATGGCACGAGCGGCATCGCGTTGCCCATAGCCGCTCCAAGGAATAAGCCGCCGGCCGGGAAGAGCGCCGGCCCGAGCAGCGCAGCCACGTACCAGCCCGGCCGCACCCGCCAGCGCAGCACCTGTGCTCGCACGTCGCGCAAGCCAGCGCGGCCTGATTCGAGTACGGCCACGCCGAGGCCTGCCAGGCCGATGCCCACGGTCGCGAGTGAAATGAACACCGCCTCGGGCGCCGGCAGCGCGAAGGCTCCATGGGCCGCCAGGATGGCGACCCCAAACGGCAGCCACGCCAGGACGTACGCTGCGACGAAGAAAACGATCAGGTGTTTGACACCGGCCGCGAGGCCGACGGACAGAACCCTGTTGGGCGCCGCGGCGGCTGGTGTGGAGGGGACTGTCTGCATCCAAAGGCCTCTCAGTTGTTGCGCTCAAGGAGATGGAACGCCGTGGTACTGCTCACGCTGCGAGTGTCAGCCCTGTGGCGTGCCCGCAAGCAGGGCCATTCAGCACCTGATTCACGGGCCGTTCGGTCCAACTTCACCCCCGCGCTGGCGGAGGAGTCCCATAAAGGCAGGGCCGAACGCCTCTAGTGCTGGCGCTGCGCAGCGGGCAAGCTAGCCACGTGAGATATCAAGGCCACGATGTGATCCTGGTTCTCGCAATTGGAGGCATCTAAGCTGTGGCCGACATGGTTGATGGACCCGCAACGCGCCTGCGAGTCATGCTCGTCGATGACCACGAAATTGTCCGCAGTGGCATCACCGCCATGCTTGCGGCTACCGACGACATACGCGTCGTCGCTGAAGCCGAATCTGTGCAGGAGGCAGTGCGTGAAGCCGAGCGGACACGACCCGACGTGGTCGTGATGGACATCCGCCTGGTTGACGGCAGCGGCATCGAAGCAACACGCGAGATCCGCGATCGACTGCCGGACACGAAAGTACTGATGTTGACGTCGTTCGCGGATGACGAGGCGCTGTACGCGTCGATCATGGCCGGCGCTGCCGGGTACGTGCTCAAGCAGATCAAGGGTGGTGACCTGGTGCGCGGCATCCGCACCGTGGGCGCTGGCGAAAGCCTGCTCGACCCGGCGACGACTCGGCTCGTGCTCGATCGCCTGCGACGCGGGAAGCACCTCAAGGACGAGAAGCTGGCCCTCCTGTCGCCTCAAGAGGAGAAGATCCTGGCGCTGGTCGCCGAGGGCATGACCAACAATCAGATCGGCGCCGAACTGTTCCTGGCCGAAAAGACCGTCAAGAACTACGTCAGCAACATCCTCGGCAAGCTCGAAGTCGTCCGCCGCGCCGAGGCGGCGGTATACCTGGCTCGACACACCGCCACGCCGGGTGGCTGATTCGGAATTTGACTGGAGCTCGGCTCATGCGACGATTCGTGCTTGACCTGGCGTCGCAATTGGCCGCTGCTGCTGGGTAAGGCGTGGACGTATGGCCTGGCCGTCGCCGCCGTCGCCGTAACCGCCAGGCTCCCCGGGAAGAGCGGACTCCGACAACTTGGGAGCACCGTGGTCCGCTGGCGCGAGGGCTGGCGCTGGTACGCCTGTGTCCCGCGAAGAAGCGCGACCCAACGCTGACTACAGAGGCACGATTGCCCGCACCACTGTTCCCTGGCCCTGCAGACCCTGGTCGATCGTGAGTACACCACCCAGCGCCGCGGCGCGCGCTCGCATGTTGTTCAACCCGTGACCTGAACCTTTGCCCTCGTCATAGCCGATTCCGCGGCCATCGTCGGCAATTTCGAGGACAGCGCTGCCACTCTGTTGCCACAGTGCGATGCGGCAGGTCGTAGCCTCCGCATGGCGCGCGACGTTCGAAAGCGCTTCACGCGCGATTTGCACCACGTCCGTCGCCGTCGTACCGGCCAGTCGCGCGGCAACGTGTTCGTCGATCTCAATGACGGGTGCAATCTCGGTCCGCTGTGCGAAATCAGCTGCGAGCTCCCGTAACGCACGCTCGACATGGCGGTCGGCCAGGATGCCCGGCCGCAGTCCAAACACATAATTGCGCAGATCCCGAATGACGCTGTCGATGCTTTCGACCGCGGCCGCAAGTTGTCGAGTCGTTGCTGGGTTGTCGAAGGACGTCGCCAAAGCCTGGAGGTCCATTCCGGCGCCGAACAACGTCTGGATCACACCCTCGTGGAGATCGTGCGCGATGCGCTCGCGCTCGGTTAGCACGGCCAGACGATTGAGCTCGTCCCTCGCCCGTCCATACTCGAGGGCGATCGAGGCCTGCGCCGCGAACGTCTCCATAAGTCGCACATCCGCGGCCTGAAACGGAGGCCGACCAGCACTCCTGCAGACGGCCAGCCCGCCGAATATCTGGCCCCGCACAGCGAGCGGAACGGCGACGGCGGCCCCAATGCCAAGTTGCCGGATCCGCTGTAACGAGGGATCGCTCGTGTGTTGAACGTCTTCGACAATGAACGGCTGCCCAGTGCGCACCGGGCGCGCCAGCAGGGTATCGTCGACGTCGAACAGGTCGTCCGGGTGTATCCGATCGGTCCTGGGCACGTTCTGTTCGCGTAGCACCAGAGCGCGGAGTACGAGCGTGTCCCGGTCTCCGGGGCGCAGGGTGCTGATGATGGCTGATTCCGCATCGGCCAGAGCGCGTGCGCTGTGAGCCAGGCGTCGAAAGATCGTATCCACGTCGACGCCATCCAGAATCGCCTGGTTGGTGTCGCCGATGGCGTTCAGTCGGTCCTCGAACGCGCGCCTGGCCCGCGACTTTCGCTGTACTGTGACAGGTAACACCTGCCGTGCAGCCGCGGCAGGAGCATTGCTTGCCGCCGCGGGCTTGTGGTCCAGACTGGTGAGGACACCTGGCCGCAGGTCGGCAATGACGGCCCGCAGATCGAGGATGACGGCATCGATGCGCCCCACTGCGGCATCGATCCGTTGGGCCACGTGTGCGACCTCCGGTCGCGTTGCCAATACCTGTAGTTGCAGTCCTAGACCGAACAGGACCTGGATGGCTCCGTCGTGCAGCTCGCGCGCGATACGTTCTCGCTCGTCGACGAGCGCCAATCGTCGAAGCTCCTCACGCACCGCGGTGAACTCGAGCGCGATCGCCGCCTGGCCCGCGAACGCCGCTGCCAGCGCGACGTCCGCTGCTCGAAAGACAGACGAACCCGGCGCACGCGCCACGGGCATCACGCCAAAAACCTGCCCACGTGCGACCAGCGGGACGCACATCGCTGGTCCGAGGTCGAAGCGCAGCAGGATGCTGCGGTACGGCTCTGACGCGGAGTCGGCGCCCGGCACCGCAATCGACCTGCCCGTGCGCACCACCTCCTCGGCCAGCGTCCCTTCGACCGGGATCGACGCCCCGACCTGCAGGCGCTCGGCACTTGCGCCGTCGGCGGCGCGGATGGTCAGCATCGTGTGGTCCGAGCTCAGTGTGCCGATGACGGATGAAGCAGCATCGGTCAAGCTCCGCGCGTGGTGCACGATCAGTCCGAACACTTCGCCCGGAGCGCGCCCGTCCACCGTCGCCTGAGCCACATCGGCGACGGCCGTCAGATAGTCGGCCGCCGTCGCCGCTCTACGCCCGGGTTGGGCAGACCGCGTGGCGCGAAGTCGCCCGAGCGACGCCTGGAGCGAGCGAGTGGTGGGCAATGCAACCGCCGCGCGCCATGATAGCCCGCCCGATTTCTGCGGACACGGCCGTCAGACGCTGCCCTGGCTGGTCGAACCAGAGTGGCTGATCGTGTGGCTGATCCGCCAGGCCACAATTCCCAACAGCAACATCAAGACGCCCAGGAACACCAGCCAGGGCGTCGGAATGGTAGGAAAGCTGCCGACCTGTACCGATACGACTGTCACCCCGACCAGTAGCCCGAATGAGACGATCATCACGCCGTAATCGGCTGCCCGCAAACGGATGTCACGGAACACGGTGCGGCGGATCCCGTGCGTCTCGGCATAATTGAATCCGCGCAGTTCCATGGCCAGCGCAATGTCCTGGCTGCGCCGGAGAGCGCCCAGCCCTAGGGGCATGATCGACACGCCGACGCCGACCAGGAATGTCACCGGGTTACGTGAGCCGATGGCGTGATATGCGCGCGCCGTTAGCGCATTGCGGATCACGATCAACTCTTCCTGGAGCAGCGGGAAGAAGCGCATGGCGAACGCGAACATGAATGCCACCTTGTAGCTGAGGCCACTGAGGTACATGGCCAAGCCCCAATCGAAGGGATCGGTGGTCATCGAGAACATGATGAATGCAATACCCATCGCCGCCAGGCGGAACGCCACCAGCAAGCCCGCTTCCAGGCCGATCCGCGAGAGTGGCACCAGGCCGAACAGGCTGAAGTCGAAGAAGGGCGGCCCGTCGGACAGCACATGCACGATGCTGATCGCGAGCATCAGCGGCAGCAGGAACAGCAGAAATGGTAGATACTCGAGCGGGCTGATGCCGGCCAGTAGCCAGATGATGGCGATGATCAGCAGCGGCATGATCCACGGCTGGGGCACCAGAAACGTGGCGATCAGAAAGCACAGTAAAAAGACCAGCTTGGTGCGCGGGTCGAGTCGGTGCACGAACGAATCACCGGCGGAGAACTGATACAGAAACTTCATGCGCGACTCGCCGGCTCCGCCAGTCGGTGCAGGATGGCGTCACGCGCTTCGGCGATGGTGATAGGCAGCGGTTCGAGGCCGAGCGCCAATCCCAGACGCGTTATCGGCGGAGGACTGATGCGCGTCATCGCCAGGGTCTCCGGCTGGGCGAACACATCGCGCGGCGTCCCCGCCAGCAGCAGCCGGCCCGCGTGCAGGACGAGCACCTGGTGCACGTACTCCGCCACGAGCTCCATGACGTGGGTGATCACCACGACTGTGGTGCCCTCCATGTTCAGCTCCGCCAGCAGGTCCATGATCTCGCGCGAACGTGACGGGTCCTGGCCAGTGGTCGGCTCGTCCACGATCAATACGTGCGGTCGCATGACGATGATGGCCGCGATGGCCAGCCGCTGGCGGTCACCCTTCGACAGGCGGAATGGATGGCGGTCGCGTTGCTGCCACAGGTCGAGCCGACGCAGCGTGGACTCGACCCGTTCCTCCAGGTCTGCGGCCCGGGCCTTCAGGTTGCGTAGGCCGAATGCGACCTCGTCCCAGACACTCTCCTTGAACAGTTGATGATCAGGGTTTTGAAACACGTAGCCGACGTGACGGGCACGCGTGGCAGGATGAATACGTTGCACGTCCTGGTCGTCGATCAGGACGCGTCCACGAGTCGGCCGCACGTAGCCGCTGACGCAACGCGCCAGGGATGTCTTGCCGCTGCCGTTCTGGCCCACAATTGCCGCGAAGGTTCCCCTGGCCAACTCGATCGACACATCGTCGAGTGCCCGAATACGGCGCGGTGGCGGGTACTCGAGCTGCAGGTGTTCGATCCGGACTGACGTCTCCGCCATCAGTCGCTCAGCACCAATCCGCGCAGCGCCGGTACGGCCTCCTCCAACGTGATCGGCATCCGTCCGGGAAGGTGGACTCCAGCCGCGCCCAACAGCAGACTCAATTCCGCTATCTGCGTCGAGCGCACGCCTGCTTGGGCGAGCGCGTCGCTGCTGAGGCAGAACTCGCGCGGCGGTGCGTCAAGGGTTATGCGGCCGTCGTCGAGCAGCACGATGCGATCGGCTACCCGCACCAGCTCGTCAACCTTGTCCTCGACCAGCACGATACTGAACCCGTGCGTATTGGCCAGCTGGCGCACGCTGTCCAGAACATCGGCCGCCCCCAACGGATCCAGTTGCGACGTCGGATTGTCGAACAGGAACACCCGCGGCGCTAGCGCGTGCACCGCCGCGAGCGCGACGCGCTGCTTCTCGCCGCCGGACAGGTCGTAGGTGATGCGTTCGGGCAGGTGCTCGATGTGAAAGAAGCTCACCGTCGAAGCGACTTCGCGGGCGATGTCCGCGCGACTGTGCCCGCGATTTTCCAATCCCCACGCCAGCTCGTCGCGCACCAGCAAGTTGAACAACTGCGCCTCGGGATCTTGCAGAACGACACCGACCCTTTCGGTCAACTGTCCCAGGGACAGCTCGCCGATCGGCACACCATCGATCGTCACCTGACCTTCCACGAGACCGCGGTAGTAGTGCGGGATGATGCCCGCCATCAGATACAGCAGCGTGGTCTTACCAGAGCCGGTAGGACCGACAATCCCCAGGAATTCACCCGGCTCGAGCCGCACGCACACGTCCGTCAGGATGGGCCGCTCATCCTGCGGATAGCGGAATGTGACGTGGTCGAGCTCGATGACAGGCGGCGCGCTATTCGGACGAGCCGTGGCGAGTTCCTTTCGTGTGTGCGCGGACTATAGCGAGCGTTTGCGCGGGAAGGCGCGCATATACAGCCAGGCGATGACCGCGGCGAGTGCGACCAGGACCACGATACGCACGACTGGGCTAACACTCTCCAGCGGCGCTTGAATTACGGGCACCGCGCCTTGCGAGGCGAGGTAGATCCAGACGAATACGAAGGCAATGATGGCGGCGGTGACTACGACGCCGCTGACCAGCAGTCTCATTTGATGTCACCCCCACTCACGATGACAGCACGCCCGACTTAGCAACGCTGCGCACGAATATGAAACCCAGGATCGAACCGGGCAGTCCCTCGGCAACGGCCCACACCCAGAGACCTAGCACTTGCGGTGCACTGAACTTGAACAGGAACAACCAGACAGGAATCAGACTCGTGGCAATCCCCACTTCGGCGACCATGACCATGGTCAGGTAGGTCAGGTAGGAGACTGGCTTGCCCTTCTTCAGCACGTATGCGGCCATCAGCGCCATCGGGATGCAGAAGGACCAGTTGATCGTGAAGTGGACCGGCGCGAGTGGTCCGGTGGCGGTCAGGATGGCGATGATTGGATTGAAGCTCGCGACGATCAGGCCACCGGTCATGCCGAAGAAGAAACAAGCGGCTGTAAACCACATAATCCCGAACGGGATCGCCGTCCACGGGATGATGCCACCAACGGTCGCTGTATCCAGGCGCTCGGTGATCTGCATGTTGGCGCTGAAGGCGACTGCCAACAGGACCGACCCGACGATCGATCGCGTATCGGTGCGCCACAGGCTTGGGAATGGGATAGGTGGGATGGCTTCAAAAATGCCGCCACGAGAACCGGCTCGTGATTCGGCGATTGTGCTCATACGGCTCTCCTTCCGCGAACGTGCACGCTCTCCACAGACTCAACAGACCGGCGGGTCCAACAGCGAGCCTTTTCAAAAGTGAACTCCGACCAACCTCCTCTCCGGCTCGGCTCAGCACGGCTGCGCCAGGACCTCCGGGGCAATGCTGCGCTCCAGGAACGAGCCGTCCCCAGGTTTGCCCAGGAATTGCCCGTCGTCGACGATCACCCGCCCCTTCGAAATGGTCGTCGTCGGCAGACCAACCAGCTCCCAACCCGCGTACGGGCTGTACTGGACCTGCATGTGCAGCGTCTCGGGTGCGACCCGCATCTGCGCTCGCGGATCGATCAGCACCAGGTCGGCATCCGAGCCGACGGCGATGATGCCCTTGCGTGGGTACAGACCGAAAATGCGCGCCGGGTTGGTTGCGGTCACCTCCGCCATGCGCTCGAGAGACAGGCGCTGTTTGGCGACGCCCTCGGCGTACACGATCGGGCCAACCGCCGGCCAGGCCTGCCCACAACGCGGCGTTGTCCGCCGCCTGACGCAACGGCGGACTCATGATGTAGTTGTAGCCATCGGACCGCTGGTACATGTGCTCGGTCAGGACCAGGTAGTGCGGGCACGTCTCGCCATAGACCGGCTGTCCCGCGGCGCGCGCCTGTTGCACGGCCGCGAGCGCCTCGGCCGCCGCGATATGGACGATGTAGACGGGTGCCCTGGCGGCGCCGGCCAGGTAGATCACGCGGCGGATGCACTCGGCTTCGGCCACGCTCGGCCGACTGCCCGGGTAGTCGGCCGGACTGCGTTTACCCGTTTCGAGCAGTCGTCTGGTGTAGTACTCAAAGCGTGGCGTCGTTCACGTACAGGTTCATGTCGCGGTCCACCGTGAACAACTTGAACGACGGGACACCGCTCGATACCAGTCGCTCGACATCGTCCAGCGTCGAGTCGGAGCCGTCGTTGATGCCGCAGTGGAAAGCGAAGTCGATGACTGCGTTACCCTCCGCTTGGGCGCGCCGACGTTCAATGCGCTCCAGCAGTGAACCGCGTTGTCCCGAGAAGTCGAGAGCGAAATCGATGACCGTCGTCGTGCCGCCGAACGCGGCCGCGATGGTGCCGCTCTCGAAGGTGTGCTTGGCCTTGCCCATAAGCTCGAGGTCGAAGTGGACATGAGCGTCGATGCCGCCCGGCAGGACATACCGGCCGGACGCGTCGACTACGCTGCGCGCTTCGACCAATTCAGACGAATCGACCAGGGCTGCGATCGCGCGGCCGCGGATGGCCACGTCCGCGCGGACTATGCCGTGCGGGGTGACCACCTGTCCGTTGCGAACCACTAGATCGAAAGGCGACACCGTCCACCTGCCGGCACTCGGCAATCACCCACGCCCCGTGCCGGCGCGGCCATAGTACCGAGCGCCGCCCGCGCCTGTCATACCCGGCCCGCGACGAGCCTTCCGGATCGAAATGGTCGCCGGGACGGCTCCCTACCCAGCCGTAGCCCGCCAGCGGAAGAGCCGCCGGTCGAGTTGACTCGCGAAAAGGGACTGCTGACCGGGGCCACCAGCGCCCACGTTCGCCTGCGCGTGCACCGCGCCTGCCTCGGCATATCAGCAAAACTGCCCTTCGCCCGAAGCGGCACATCGTCCGCCCTGGGTACCGTCTACCATCGTCCGGCGCGGCTCGCTACCGGCCGCAGCACATCAAGCCGCCGAGTCGCCCGCACGGCCGAGCGTTGATCAGAAGGGGGAACCATGCCCACAGACAAGGTCCGCGTTGGAATCGTTGGCAGCGGTCTCATCGGCGGGATCCACGCCGCGGCGGTCAATCTGCTGCCGGACGCGGTGCTGACCGCGGCATGTGACGCGGTGCCCGGCAAGGCGGCGTCCTTCGCGGCCGAGCACGCACCAGGCGCGCGGCCATTCGACGACCTGCCGGCGATGCTCGATGCGGGCCTGGTCGACGCCGTGTGCGTGTGCACGCCGCATCCGCAGCACGCGGGCGTGGTCGAGATGTGTGCGGAGCGCGGTGTCCACGCCATCGTCGAAAAGCCGTTCACCGCGACGCTTGCCGATGCCGATCGCGCCATCGCGGCGAGCCGCCACTACGACACCCGACTGTCCGTCATCTTTCAGCGCCGCTGGTACCCGGGCTCGCGCCGGCTGCGAAACGCGCTCGATGAGGGCCGCATGGGTCGACCGATCCTCGGCGAAGCGATCATCGAGTTCTGGCGTGGCCGCGACTACTACGATCTCGCCGAGTGGCGCGGCCGTTGGGACACCGAGGGCGGCGGCGTGATCATCAATCAGGCGCCGCACATGATCGACCTCTTGCAGTGGTACATGGGGCCGGTCGAAGAAGTCTTCTGCTACTGGGACAACCTGATCCACCCGTACGTCGAAGTCGAAGACGTCGCGGTCGCGGTTGTGCGCTTCGTCGGCGGCGGACTGGGTCTGATCAAGGCGTCGAACTGCAATGATCCATGGCTGCGCTACGGGGTCAGGATCACCGGCTCGACGGGCGCCACGGCCGACATCTCGTACGACAACGGGTACGAGGTCGGCCACAACTTCACCTGGACGTTGCCCGGCGACGAGGGCAACGTGGCGCGCTGGCTGGCCGAGGAGCAGGCGCAGGGTCTGAAGGAATTCCCCGATTTCCACGCGCTCCAGATCGGTGAATTTCTGAGCGCCATCCGCGACGGCCGCGCGCCGGAGGTCACTGGCGAAGAAGGGCGCAAGACCGTCGAGATTATCGAGGCCATGTATCGCTCCGGACAAACGGGCGCTCCGGTGCGCTTCCCAGTGCCCATCGAGACAAGCGTGCCGCGCGGCGCCGGTCGCGTGCTGCTAGGAGCATGACGAGTATGCAAATCGGTCTGCTCATCGAGAGCCTCGATCAACTCGACAACGTCGCCAGTTGGGGCTACGACTACGCCGAGATCACGCCCGGCGCGCTCGGGCCGGATGGCGACGACGCTGAAGCCGAGGCCGCCGCGCGCGCCCGCATCCAGTCGGCGGGAGTGCCGGCGAGCACGATGTGCGGCTTTCTGCCCGATCCGGAACGGCTCGACCTGATGGTCGTCGGCCCGCGCGTCAACCCGGAGCGTCTGCGCACCTACACGACGCGGATTTTCGATCGCATGCAGCGCGCCGGCGTGGAGTTGATGGTTTTCGGCAGTGGCACCGCTCGCAGCGCACCCGCCGGTTTCCCGATGGACCAGGCCCATGCTCAGATCCGCGAGTTCCTGGTCATGTGCGCCGACGTGGCCGAGGCGCGCGACCTGCGCGTCGTGATCGAGCCGCAGAACTACACCGACACGAATATGCTGCACACCGTCCCTGAAGCGGTCCGCCTGGCACGAGAAGTCGACCGGCCGAGCGTGCAGGTCATGGCCGATTTCTTCCACATGTGCCTGAACGAGGAGCCGATGCAGGACCTGGTCGACTCAGCCCAGTACCTGATCCACGGGCATATCGCCGACCCTGGCCGCGGACGGCCGGTCACGACCGTCGACGACCACGCCACGTTCTTCGACGCCTTGCACCGCGCGGGGTACGTCGGACGCGTGACGCAGACCGGGCCGTTGCCCACGTATCGTTCGCACGAGGAAGCCGCCGAAACGTTGAAGTCCCTGGCACGCGCCGGCGTGCGCATATGACCGCGCCGGCGGCGCTGCACTTCGAGCGTGTGGTCGACCTATCGCGCCCGCTCAACTCCGGCGAACACCAGCACCCGTGGTTTCATTACGACGCGCGTGTCGAGAGCATCGTCGCCGACCCGGACAGCGTGCCACCCGAGGGGCGCTGGTACGTCGTCACCCAGCTCGCGTTGAGCGGGCACGCCGGGACCCATGTCGAGGCGCCACTGCACGCGGTCGCGGGCGGCGCATCGATCGGCGAGCTACCGGTCACGCTGTTCTTCGGCGAGGCCGCGATTCTCGATCTGAGCCACGTGCCCTCGGCGGAGCCGATCGATCTTTCGTGCTTGCAGGCCGCCGTGGCGGCAGCGGGCGGCGTCCGATCTGGCGACATCGTGTTCCTGCGGTTCGACTGGGACGGGCGCGTCGAACAGCCCGAAGGCCCACCGGAGTACCCGCCGTATCCAACGACGCATGCGCTGCAGTGGCTGGTCGACCAGGGCGTAAAGCTGGTCGGCATCGACACCCCGGGCCTGGAGATGCGCGGCAATCCCGCACTCCCGAATCACCACGCGCTCCTGGACAATGGCGTGCCGTTGATCGAGAGCCTGGTCAACCTGGACGCACTGCGGCAATCGCGCGTCTTCGTGTTCGCGGTGCCCGTCCCCGCGTACGGCACCGATGCGATGCCCCTGCGCGTGCTGGCATTCGAAGGCTAACGCACGAGCAATGCAGATCGGACTGATGATCCAGACCGGCATGAACGGACCGCGATTGCAGCGCTGGGCTGATTTGCGCGAAATGGCCGTGCTCGCCGAAGCGATCGGTATACCCCGCCACGCTCAGGCTTACCTCAGGCTGCGAACTCGGCCTCGATGGCTTTCAGGACGCACCTGGCGCACCAGAGGCCATCGTGCATGGCTCGCGTCAACAGATTGTCGACAAGCTGGCCGGGTACGCCGCGCTGGGCATCGATCACTTCACGTTCTGGCTGCACCCGCGGAGCCTGACTTCGATCGAACGGCTGGCGCCGATTGTCGACGCCGCGCACGCGCTCTAGGCGTCGGTGTACCCTCGCGCTCGGGGCTGGAGGAAGTTGGATATGGGAGAGGATGGCATGCGAACAAATTCTGAGCACACGCTAAGCCGGCGTCGATTTCTGATCTCGGCCGCGACCGCGGGTGGCGCCGCGGTGACGCTGGCCACGCTCGGCGCGTCCATCGCGGCAGCCGCGCCACAGCAGGCGCCGGTCTTTGCCCAGGGCGCACCGACCGAGCTGACCCTTGGCCTGGTCAGCGAATGGGACATGGTTGGCTGGGACAAACTGCTCAACGAACAGTGGTACCAGCAACATCCTGAGATCAAGATCAAGTACTTCCTGCAGCCGCCCCAAACCTGGCAGCAGACGCTGCAGACCCAGTTTTCTGGCGGAGCGGGTCCCGACGTCTTCTTCATCTGGGGCAACGTCAACCAGGACTGGTGGAACAACGGCCTCAAGTACTCGATGAACATCGGCGATCAGCTGAGCTCGGATTCACAAGGCTGGGGCGTCCGCGACGATATCCGCACGTCGCTGCAAGGACACGACGGCTCGGACTTCCAGATCGCCATGCGCCTGGAGACGGTGGGCATCTGGTACAACAAGAATCTCTTCGCCCAGCTGGGTATCACGCCGCCAGAACAGTCGCCGGATATTCAGCCCATTCCCTGGGACCAGTTCATGGACTGGTGCGCACGGGCCAAAGCAGCCGGGCTGATTCCTGTCTCGCTCAGCGCGCCGTGGCGGCTGTTCCTGCACCCGACCATTCTCGAGGTCGAACGGACCTATCCGATCTGGGACACGCTGTACGACAGCAATAGCCCGCTGCGGTACGCCGATGTGCCCGAGGTACGCGAGGGCTGGCAAGCATTCCTTGACTTCTACAACGCGGGCTATCTCCCGGATGGCTTCTTTGGTCTGGGCGTCGAACAACAGCGTGCGTTGTGGGTGCAGCAGCGGGCGCCAATGACGTTCGACGGGCACTGGATGTGGCGCGACTTCGGTCAGCGGACGGCGGCAGCCGGATTCGAATACGGCGTGTTGCCGATGCCATCTGCCACGCCCAACGCACCATTCCCCTATGCGCCGCCGGCGCTCGACTGTTTCGCGATCAATCGCTCCACGAAACTGCCCGACCAGTCGCTCACATTCCTCAAGTTCCTGGCGAGTCCGCCGATCCAATCGTGGATGACCGACAACTGGCGCAATATCAGCATCTCGCCGGGCATCACCTACACCGAGCCAGAAACCGGTATGTTCGCGAAGACGCTGGAAACGAACCTGCTGTTCAAGAGTCTGTCGTCCGCATTTGGGAACGAAGTGGGCACCACGTTCGACGCCCAGTTCGAGCCACTCGCCAACGGGTCCATTTCTATCGACGAGGCGCTCGCTGAGATTCAGAACAAGATCGACGTCTCGCCACTGCGCACGGCCTGATTCGAGCCGAACGTGGTCGATCGAATCCTCCCGGCCGACACTCTCGACACGACCGCGGCGGCGGAGCGACCGATTGGTCGGGCGCGCCGCCGACCGCGCATTCGCACCCAAGCGCTGGCCGGGTATGTCTTTTTGCTGCCCGCTCTGGGCCTCACGCTCGCGTTCGTCATCTGGCCTATCGCGCAGTCGTTCCGGCTGAGTCTGTTCACGTGGAACGGCGACGGCCCGCAGACGTTCGTGGGTCTGCAGAACTTCATCCGCATCGCGCAGGACCGCTCTTACGCCGCGGCCTTCGGGCACAACATCCTGTTCATGGTCGCGTACACCGTGCTCGAGATAGTGCTCGGCTTCGCACTCGCGGCGCTGCTGAATAACCGGATCAAGGGGGTCGTGTTCTTCCGCACGCTGTACTTCATCCCGGTGGTCGTACCGACGGCGGTGGCAGCCCTTCTCTGGAGCATGCTGCTGGCGCCGACGGTGGACCCGTTTTCGGCGTTCTTCCGCGCGGTCGGTTTGCCATTCCTCGCCCATTCGTGGCTCGGTGACTCCAATACCGCACTGTACGCGGTGGTCGTGATCACGGTCTGGAAGAACGTCGGCGTGGCGATGATCGTGTACCTCGCCGCGATGCAGGATGTGCCAGAGGAGCTGCTCGAAGCGGCCAGCATCGACGGCGCCGGCACCGTGCGCAAGTACGTGTCCATCGTCCTTCCCTTGCTCAGACCGATTACGGCCGTGCTGATCGCGCTCTCCATCATTTATGCGATGCGCACCTTCGACGTCGTGTGGGCGCTCACCGGCACCCAGCCGCGCGCGGCGCTCGAGATGGTGTCCACGCTGATTGTCCGGGTCGCATTTGCTTTCCACCAGTTCGGTCTGGCATCCGCATTGGCGGTCGTGCTGTTCGCGGTGATCTTCATCCTGGCGCTGCTCCAGACGCGGCTCATGGAGGACCGAACATGATCCGCTACATGAGCCGAGTCCCACTTCGCAAGCTGCTGCCCTATCCGTTCCTGATCGTGGGCGGAGTGATCATGTTCCTGCCGCTGTACATGATGCTTGCCACGTCGTTCAAGACGACGCTGGAGTTCTACGCGGATCCATTTGGCCTGCCACGCGGGCTGAGCCTGGACAACTATGCCAATGTATGGTTCCAGGGCCAGATGAATGTGTTCTTCAAGAACTCCGTCATCATCAGCCTGGCGACCGTAGCCCTGAGCGTCGTGTGCGCCACCCTGGCCGGGTACGCCCTGGCCTGCCTGCGCATCCCGGGCGCGACAATCATCTTCTACATTTTGCTGGCCGCGCTGATGGTCCCGACCGAGATCATCATTTTGCCGCTCTTCGTCGAGTTTCGCGACCTGCGCCTGCTGAATACATATCCGTCGCTGATTCTGCCGTACGCATCGCTCGGCATGGCCTTCAGCACCTACCTGCTGCGGGGTTTCTTCAAGACGTTGCCGCCCGAGCTCGCCGAGGCGGCGCGCATCGATGGCGCGGGCGAGTTCGCCACGTTCTTTCGCGTGATGCTGCCGCTGGCCGCACCCGGTATCGCCACCATCGCCATTTTCGCGTTCATGGGCTCGTGGAGCGAGTTCTTCCTTGCCACCCTGTTTGTCTCGGATCCTGACTTGCGCCCGGTCACCGCGGGCCTGTTCGGCTTCAGTGGCACGTACCAGACGAACTGGGGTGCATTGAGCGCGGGCTACGCGATCGTCATCGCGCCGATTGTGATCATGTTCCTCTTCCTGCAGCGATTTTTCATCCGCGGTCTGACGATGGGTGCCCTGAAGGGGTGACGGCGCAGATTCTGCCCGGCGTCTATCACTGCAAGCAGGATCTGGCGCCGATCTTCCCTGGTACGTGGTCCGCGATCAATATCGTCGTTGGCCATAAGGTGGCCATTGTCGATTCGGGTATGCCCGGCGGCGAGGCGCTGGTGTGGCCGGTCCTGGAGTCGCTGGGACGGCCGCCGTCCGACGTCGTGGCGATCGTCAACACGCACTTTCATGGCGACCACACCGGCAGTAACGGCGCGCTCCGAACCCGGACGAACGCCCGGATCATGATCCACCCGCTGGATGCGGCGCGGCTCGGCTCGGGCGAACTGGAGGGCCCGACCGCTGGTCCGGCCGACGTTCTCCTGGAGGACGGAGCTACCGTTGACCTCGGCGACCGCGAGCTTCAGATTGTGCATCTGGCGGGGCATACGCCCGGGTCCATTGGTGTTTATCTGCCGGACGAGAAAGCGCTGTTCACGGGCGACTCGCTGCAGGCGCGCGGGACCGCGGTGCAGTACATCGCCTCGTACGCGGACCCGGACTCGTACATTGCCTCAGTCCGCCGGGCCATCGACATGGACATCGAGCACCTGGTGCCCGCGCACGCCTTCGCGCCATTCGAGGACAGTCACATCCACAGCGACGACGTGCGCCGGTTCCTCGACATCTCCCTGGAGCACGCACAGGAACTTGACGAATTGATCGCGACGCTCGCGCGATCGGCTGGCGAGCCGGTGAGCGCCGCGTCCATTGCGTCTGAGGTGTGTGCGCGCTATGGCTTCGACGTGACCAGCCCGATGGCCATCGCGACTGTCGAAGCGCACCTGCGCAGCAGGCTGCTCCCAGACCAAGCGGCAGCGCGCTAGCACTCATGCCGCTCGAGCACCAGGTACAGGTCGAACGTTGCCGTGAGCCCATAGCACCGCCAGATGTAATCGCTCAGGACGCGGTTAGCGGGGTCCGTTTTCCAGTACATCACTCCGCCATGGTCCCACAACACATAGCGCGGTCGCGCCGTCTCGAGATCGGCCACGACCTGGAGCAGGTCGTCTGCGTTCAGCGCACCGGGGAAGAAATGGTCGAACCGTGACGGGTTCGGTCGATCCACCAGGAAGTTGAACAGCGGCACGGCCGGATAGGCGAAGAACGGCGCACCCGGCGCAGTGCCGGCCGCGATGTACTCCACCGCGGAGTGGAGTGTCTGGGCGGTCCGGACTGGCAGACGCATCGGAGCGCGCTCGAGGTCGAGCGGCACATACTCTGAGCCCGGGGGATTGCCAGGCGGAACGGTGAGCGTCGCGTACCGCCAGACCGCCTGCGGCGCGACCGCCGCCACCACGACTGCTAGCACCAGCACTCCAGCCATCGCGGACGAGAGGCGGCTGCCGTAGTTGGCCAGTGTGCGGTACAGCGTTGCGAGCGCCCACGTCGCCACGATCAGCACCGGTGGGCTGGCGACGATCACGTGCGGCGCATCGAGGCGCGGGTACAACGCGAGCATGCCGAGTGTCGCGAACAGCACCATCCAGGGCAGCATGCTGCGCCTGACAGACACTCCGCCGAACAGCAGCGCGGCCAATGCCGCCCACGCCGCGAGCGCCGGCAGGTACAGGTGCAACGTACCGAACTGATCGTACAGCCAGCCGAGCAGCGGTGCCAGTTGTGGATCACTCGTCAGCATAGCGGGCGCTGGCTCGGCGGTTGGCGCGAGTTGCACAAGAATCGCGACCGCAAAAGCGAGTGCGATTGCCCACGGGCGCCTGAAAGCCGCGGCGACCACCAGGATGCTCACCGAGACCAGCAGTTTCGCGCCCGGGGAAAGGTCCGGGTACGGCGCAACGAGGCCAGCCTGGTTGCCGGCGCCGGCAAAGAGGCCGAGCGGTAGCGGGTACGGCCTGAGCGCAAGCGCAAGCGGGATCAACCACGCCACGGTCACCAGCACGAACGGCGCGGCGGTCAGCACGGTCTCTCCGAGCAGGTCGGTCAGCAGTCCGCGGCTTCCGACACTGTGTATCGCAAGGAGCGTCAGTACTCCAAGTGCAGCCAGCACGGGCAGCCACAGGGCCAGCGCGCCGAACGGCGCACGGCCCGGCCACAACAACGCGCTCACCGCCGCGCCGACCACAATCGCGAACGCCACCGCAGCCCAGCCCAGTGTCCCGCGATGGCGGAATGCGAGATAGCCTGCCACACCCAGCGCCGTGAACGCGCCCACGTTTTGTTTGAACAGGAACGCCACCCCAGCCGCCGCGCCCGCCCCCACCAGCCATCTTTTGTCTGGCTTGGCCTGGTGCAGCGCGAGAAACTCCATCGCCAGCAAGCTGGCAGCGAGCGCTGGCCACGCGGGATGTGGCTCCGGCTCGATCGGCCAGCGGTCGAGCGCGAGCACGATCAGCACGGGCAACACGGCGAACGGCCAGGGAGCGCCGCGCAGCGTGAGCCGCACCAGCAACACAGCAACGAGCGCGCGGAGGGCCGCCATGGTGAGTCGGATCGGAAGCGCGCTGATGCCAAACAACTGGAAGAGCCCGGCGAACAGGTAGAAAATGCCCGGCGTGTAGTACGTATCGAAGTCGCGATACGGCAGTTGGCCGTGGTAGACGCGTCCCGCAAGGTCGAGGAAGTAGCCCTCGTCGACCATGTCCAGCCAGTACTGGCCGGACCAGGCGTATACGGCAAACACAATCGACGCAATCAACAGAAACGGCCAGAGCCGGCTGCGCCGCCGCGGGCAGCCCGGCTCGGTCAATGCCAGGACCGCGAACGGCCAGGTGACTCGCAGTGCGCTTGGCTCATGAACGCCACTCGAAGGCTCATCTTAGTCGGCCTGTGGACGGTGTCGGACGGCAAACGTCTGCCGCTGATCCGGCGCGCTATAAACGTGACGCAGCCCGTGTAGCACGGTGCGCGACCAGATCCGACCGGTGGTTGCTCGTGGTCTCGGTTCGGGCGTCACACCGCTAACCCTGGAAGCGTACGTTGGTGAGATACGGACTAAGCGCGCCGGGTGCGTCCGCCTGGATCGAATACGGCGCCCTGATCGACACGCGCACCTTGCCCAAGGGTAACTATGTGTCGCCACTCGGGACCTCGGCCCGCGGCTCGAGGACCACGACGGCCGTTCTGGACGATCGCAGCGCGGCGTACCTGTCGAGTTCGTCGGCTGACTTACTGAAGTCGCGCCATCTCGCCCACAGGCGTTCGCGCTCCTCACCCTCTGCGACGCGAGAGCGAACCGCGCATGAGCCGCCCTTCAAGTCGACTCTGGCATCGGGGTGCGCCATCAGGTTGAGCCACCACCCCGGCTCGCCTTCGCCCCAGCCGTTCATGGCCAGTGTGACGAGGTTCGGTCCGTCCTCGTAGTACGCAAGAATGGTGCTGCGCTCCTTGCCGGAGCGGCGCCCGACGGTCGATAGCCGCATCAGCCCGTAGTTGCCGGGCCTGGGACGGGCCAGCCCGAGCCGGCCGCCGCTGCAGGAATAGATACCGCGGTGAACCATCCAGGCCGCGCGGATAAACCAGCGAGGCGGGAGCCATGGGGCACGTTTTCCTTGTTGCGACATTGGGCCGGACTCCTGATCAGCTGTCACGCTCATGTTTCTTACTCGATCCTCGGCTGCGAAACCATGGGGAGCGCCTGAAGTTCCGTGACGTCGCGAATGCAACCGGTGTCAGCGCGGTCGTCGAGTAAGGTTGGCGGCCGGGTCACCGGCTGGATGTGTGTGTGTGGAGAACCCCCTGGCGAGCACAGGATGAAGACGCAGGGACGCTGTCCAAGGTTGCACCGCCCACGTGGTGGCTCTGCATCTGATGCACCTTGTATAACGCTCTTTCCGTCGCGGCGGCGCCGCGTCAACAGACGAGTTGAGTTCAGACGCCAGGGGGTTCAGTTCAAGCTACGGATGACCTCGCCGGCCGCGCGTTCGCCGGCGAATAGCGCACCATGAACAGTCGCCTGGTAGCCGGCCAGCTCTGTCGCTTCGCCGGCGAAGAACAGCGTATCTTCCATTGGACGTGCCAGAATGACTTGCGCCTCCATCCCGCCAGCAACCACGTAGCTGTAGGCACCACGGGCGAAAGGATCCGCCGCCCAATCCTGGGTGGCCCACGTGACGAGCTGGCGATCGATGAGCGCGCGCGGCTCGCCGAACAAGCGTGTCAGCGCATCAAGCGCCCGGTCCACCTGCACTGTCGAGCTCAGATCAGCGAGCAAGTCCGCCGAGGGACCGCCTGCCCACGCCACGAGAACGGGCGCATAGACTGGGTAGCCGGTCCACCACGCTCGGAATTGCTCGTCGGCGGCGATCAGAAACCCGAGCTCTTCAGGAAATCGTGGCTCCCAGAATCGCTCGCTAAACACGAAGACGAGCTTGACCACGTGTCCCATCTCGAGCCCACGCACGGCGCCCTCCTTGTCCACCAACGCAGGGGTGAAGTGGACTACCCCCGACTCGCCAGGAGCGGCCTGCAGCACGCCAAGTGGCAGGGTTACGATCAGACGTCGTGCGCTGAACGGACCGCGCGTCGCGCCCTCCGGACTACGTGCCTCGACAGTGATGGCACCTCGCTCCCAGTGCACCTCCGTCGCGATTGTCTGCAGTTGCACGGTGCCGCGCTCGGGCGCGATGCGTGCTTGAAGTGCGTGCGGAATACCGTCATATCCACCCACCAGCCGAAAAGCACGGTGGCCTTCGATCTTCTCTTCAGCCGCACGCTCGCGTAGGAGGAAGCGGACGCTGACACGATCGGCATCCGCGGCATCGTAGTTCTCGATCCACAACCGCGCCAGATCCGCGGCTGACGCGATCGATTCGCCGGCGCCGCCACTGGCCAGGAGCTGCCCGAAGCTCTGGTCCTCATGCGGAGGCAGCTCGGGTAGGTGCGATAGCAGCGAACTGATTTGCGGAACGAACTCCGAGGGGGCGAGTTGCCCGGCGCGCGACAGCCAGCGGCTTCCATCGAGCTCAATCAGGGGTAGTCCGGCCTGCGCCGCCAGCGCGATGAGCTGACGGATGCGACCCTGGACGAACTCGGCCCCGAGCTCCATCGGGACAGGCCAGCTGTCACCGCGCAGGGTACAGATGCGTCCACCGACGCGGTCACGCGCCTCCAGCACCTGCACTGTGCAGCCGGCCTGCGTCAGCCGCGCGGCCGCGGCCAGACCGGAGACGCCGGCGCCGAGCACCAGCACGTCCGTGGTCTCAGATCCAGCTGGCATACACGTTCGGCTGAAAGGTTGCGCTCACGGCAGCGTTCACTGAGCCCTGGCGGCAGCAATTTGCTCGTTCACGAAGCGCTGGAACGCTGGCTCGAAGGTTCGAGCGACGCGCTCCCAGTAGCGCATGACGTAGAACCGAGGCAAGAACACCTCTGCTGTCGCCACCCACGCGCTCCAATCCTCATCAGACATCGATCTTTCAATCGCGTGCTGTGTGTGCGCTTCCTCCAACACGCCCAGGAACATGTTGGCGAGGTGGAACCGAGCGTCCTCCTCTTCGCCGGTGGCTGTCTTATCGTCGAGCAGGGGGAACAGGTTCGGCTCACGGATACAGATTTCGCTGATGCGATCCATGCGCGCCTGGAGTGTTGCCCGGGCGGCGGCCTGCAGGGTCGTGTGCGATTCGCGGACGAGCGCCCGGGTCGTCCAGGCCAGCCAGCCGGTCACGATCACAAGGACCAGCGTTGCCACCCCGAGCACGGCTCCGTCATGCGCTTCAAACCATTCGAGCACGATCTTCTCCTCTCACGAAATCTCCAGTGGGCGGGCGCGACGTCTTCAGCCTATGGCGGAACGTCCGCTTCCGCCCACCATCGCGTGACCAGCGCGGCGTACTCGTCGGGCGCGTCCTCAGGTGAAGGTGTGCTGAATCGAGGATTTCGAGCCCGCTGTTCGGCACGGGCTTGCGGAGAAACTCCCCGTTTGTCGGCGGCACGGCTCGGACGCGGGCACCGCGATGATCAGCACACCGGCATCTGAATGTCTGGGCGGCGGGTGCTGAGAACGGAAAGTGTAGCTCTCGATCGTGGCTAAGGCACCAGGCAAGGCGTGCGGCCAGGATGGCGCGCCGCGGCGAACTGCACTGCAGGCTGTACCGACGTCAGGTCCGACGCGGTGCGCATTTCGTAGGCCACATTCATCCATCACTCGGACCACGAACTCACGCATAGCCCCGGGTAGAAGCAGTGATCCGCGGCGCTCGGAGTGACCGAAGCTCGGCAGATTAATCGCGACCAGATGCGCGACGCTGGGCATTCAACGGTTGATCAGCTCGGGGTGTGCACGTCGCACGGTCAATCCGTGTCAGTCAAAGGAATGAGCACCACCTACTTCCAGGGGAGGCACCCCCTGAGCTGTTTCGTGAATGCAGTCGAGGGCCTGCGGCCGACTGCGGAGCGCTAAGCCGTTCTAGAGGCGTGACAACTGTCATGGCTGGGGGTTGCGGGGGGAACGTCGAGTGCCGGATTCCGCTCGAAGAAGCCGACTGGCTTGAGCGAAAACCCGATCGTGGTTATGGGCATGACTGGCCAGTCCTCGGGCCTGACCACGTGGTGCGCACCGAACGTGTACCAGACCACCACGTCCGTGTTCGCGATGTCGCGATTGGCCGCTGTATATGCGGGTAGGCCCGCGCCACCCGCATGCTGGTTCGGGTAGTCGCCCGCGGCGTATCGCTCGCGCGGACTATATGGGGTGACCCACAGATGTTTCGTTGTGAACCCTGCGCGCTGCAGAACGCTCGCCCCCTCACGTGCGAACGGCAGCACGTTCTCGCCCGGCACCAGCTTGAAGCCCACTGGCTGCCCGAGTCGATTTCGGACTGCAGGATTGACGATGGTCCAGTAGCGGGCTGACAGCGGATCGATGATGCGCTGCGCTTCGGACTCGCTCTCGAACAGGGTCGCTTCGGTGTGGAACGCATTGTTGTGCGGATTTTCGGGCCCACTCGGATCGGTCACCGTGTTGACCTCGTACACCGAGTTATCCGGACCGTCCACCATCATGTCGAGTCGCACGTTGAAAAAGTGCTGGTGGATAGGCCCGTACACCTGTGGCGCTACAAGCGTGCCCCATTTCGGCTCCTCGCCGGGCAATACCGCGCCGTTTGAGATGACTCCGGTCAGTTTGACCTCGAACTGGATGGTCCCGTCCTGATAGAGATACCAGTACAGACCGTATTCGTAGTTGCCAACGGTGGCAATGAACGACACGACCAATCGACGCGAGCGGCGCGTCTCGGTGTACCCGGTACGCCAATCGAAGTGCTTCCAAAGCAGGCCGTAGTCCTCTTCGTGCATGCAGATGGCGTTGCGGAGCGTGACCGGCTGTCCGTGGCTATTGTGCCCTGCGACGTCGAAGTAGTAGATCTCGCCCAGGCAGTCACAGCCGAGCTCGAGCGAGTTGGCCAGCATGCCGATGCCGTATTCGCCAACATCGAACGCGTTGCGCCTGAAATACGCCGGTCGAGGGTCACCGTACGGCACAACCATGTCAGCAAGCGATGCCCGGTAGAGGATCGTTCGTTCCCGACCCTGGTCGGTGTACCTCAGCGTGTGCAGCACCAACCCCTCGCGTGGAGTGAAGCCCACACGAAAGTGCCACTTCTGCCAGTGGACCTCGTGGCCATCGACGACAAAACCAGGACCGTCGGGTTGGTGGATCTCGATCGGCTTCAGATCTGTTCGCGTGCCGGCAACCTCCGGTGAGTAGTTCGCGTCCTCGGGTGGCAACGGCACCACTCCGTAGTCCTCCACAGCGATGACGCGCATCGTCTGCAGGTCCACCACCGTGACGACGTTTTCGACTGGCCGGGCATAGCCGTTGTCGCCGCGGCGACTACGCACCCAGGTGAGTGCGCGCGAGAGCCGTCGACCTCGCTCCGACTCCAGGCCGAAGTTGCCGGCTGACCATGGATCCACCATGCACAGGTCGAAGTCGATAATTCCACGCTTGCGCATCGCCGCCTGCCATTCGGGACTGGCCTTGCACGCCTGCTCACACTCCAGGAATTCATCAAGCATGATCGAGGGTTGGACATCTGGAATGTATTCCCAGGTCGTGACGACGCTGCGCGTAAGCGAGACGACGGCTTCGTAGGTGCGGCCGGTTTCACGATCGAGCACAATGGCGAAGGCTTCACGTTCAAGGGCGCCTCGTGATGGAAAGGCCAACACTGCCGTCTTCGGCGGCTCGTGCAGGCTGATGCTGACAAATCGCACGCGCGGACCGAGATCGCGGTCCCGCCTGAGGATGTCCACCGCGGTCGCAATCTCGTCGATGGTCAGGGGTTCCAGCGGGTGCTGTATGTCGACCGGGATCAGGGTGGGGCTCGCCATGCCGCACATTCAACCACCCTGCTGATGGACCGTTGTTATCGAGACGTCGGAGATGGTGCGGTCGATAGCGGTCGGGTCGGCCAGCCTGCCGACCTCGACTGAGCCCAACCGATCGGCCGCATGCGCCTGGGCTGATCGGGCGTGACGCCTGCGAGCCGCGGCGTCAGTGAGTGGCCGAGCCGCTGTGAGCGCTGATGTGGGCGAATCGATCGGATGTTCGGGCGGACCGAGATGACATGGCCGCCTGGATGGGTCTCCTCCTTATACTCGGCTCACATGGCTCAGTTCGACCTGATCCTGCGTGGGGGGCATGTGATCGACCCGGCCAACGGGCGGGACAGCATGATGGATGTCGCGGTCAAGGACAGGCGGATTGCCCGGGTCGCGCCGGGGATCGCGGACGCGGCGGACATCGTCCTGGATGTGGCGGGGCTGTATGTGACACCTGGACTGATCGACATCCACGTCCATGTGTACCCGCGTCGTGGCGACGACGGCCCGACGTGGCAAGCATCGCTTGTGCCGGACGCCCACTCGTTCAGGGCTGGCGTGACCACTTTCGTCGATGCCGGCACCAGTGGCGCCGATCACTTTGCGGACTTCAAACAAAAGTGGATCGACCGGTCGCAAACACGCGTGCTGGCGTGGCTGAACATTGCCGCCGGCGGCATGGGAGACGGCGAGCAGGACCCGCCGCAGTTCGACGTGCAGCGCGCCGTGGCGACGCAGGCCGCTTACCCCGACGCGATCGTGGGCTTCAAGACCGCGCACTACTGGACGCGCGATCCCTGGGACAAAGCCCATCCCGACCCGTGGGCATCAGTCGACGCGGCGGTCGCGGCCGGCGAGCGCGCCAACCGCCCTGTGATGGTCGACTTCTGGCCGCGTCCACCAGAGCGCTCCTACCAGGACCTCATTCTGAAGCACATGCGACCGGGTGACGTCCACACGCATGTCTTCGCGCAGCAGTTTCCCATCGTGCACCCCGACGGACGTGTTCAGGATCACATGTGGCAGGCCCGCGAACGTGGAGTGCTGTTCGACGTCGGTCACGGCGGTGCCAGCTTCTGGTTCCGCAACGCTGCTCCGGCCTACGCAGCCGATTTCCCACCCGACAGCATCAGCACCGATCTGCATCTGGGCAGCCTGAACGGCGCCGCGCTGGATACGTTGCACACCGTATCGAAGTGCATCGCCTTCGGCATGCCGCTCGCCGAGGCCATCTCTCGCGCCACCGTGACGCCCGCGCGAGCCATCCGACGCACGGATCTTGGCACGCTGTCGGAGGGCGCCGAAGCTGACGTGACCGTCTTGCGCTGGATCGACCAGCCACGTGGGTTTGCCGATTGCGGGCGCGCCAAACTCGTTGGCCAAGGCGAACTCGCGTGCATGCTGACGCTGCGCGGTGGACGCGTCGTGTGGGATCCGTCTGGTATCGGCATGCCGAACTGGCAAGACGCGCCAGCAACGTACTGGAACGTGCCGGCGTTGCAGCGCTGACGCGCTAACGTAATCGCGATGCGACCGCAAGCCATCGGCGAGGGCATCGTCACCTTCCCCGAGGTCCCGGACGCTGTTGACGGCGATCGCGGCCAAGACCGAACGCGTGGCGCTGGGCACCAACGTGCTGGCGGCAGCGTTTCGCACTTGCGGGTGATCGATTTGAGATCAGATTAGGCCAGCGCGTGGCCGGGGTTGGACCCGATCCGCCATGCTGCAGGTACGCATAATCCCGCCCACAACGGGGAGCGACCTGGAATCGTCGCCGAGGTCGGTACTATCGCACCCGACACGATGAGTGCATATACCGACCTCGGGCTCGAGCCGATCATCAACGCGGCTGGCATGTCAACCCGCGTTGGCGGGCCGCTCATGCATCCGGCGGCTGCCGCGGCCATGGCCGACGCGGCACGGAGCTGTGTGCCGCTCGACCAGCTGGAGGGCGCCGCCAGCACGGTCATCGCCAGGTTGACCGGCGCCGAGGCAGGCTACGTGACGGCCGGCGCGGCCGCCGGCCTGACCCTGTCGGCGGCTGCCTGCATGGCAGGACTGGATATCGCGCGCATGGGCCGCTTGCCCGATGCGACCGGCATGCCGAACGAGATCGTCGTGTGCCGCGAGCAGCGCAACGGCTACGACCATGCCCTGCGGGCGGCGGGCGCGCGTCTGGTCGAGGTAGGCATGAACGAGCAGGTCGCGGGTGCGGGCGTCCGGCGCACCGAAACGTGGGAGATCGAAGCTGCCTTTTCCGAGCAGACGGTAGGCGTGGCGTACTTTGCGACGCCCGAGAGCCAGCCGCCCCTCGAAGAAGTCGCGGCGCTCTGTCAACGGCGTGGGGTGAAGCTGATCGTCGACGCGGCCGGTCAGCTACCGCCCGCGCGGAACCTCACGCGGTTCGTCGAGGCCGGCGCCGACCTGGTCACCTTCAGCGGCGGCAAAGCCTTGCGCGGTCCACAGAGCACCGGCATTCTCGCCGGTCGGCGCGACCTCATCATGTCGGTCGCCCTGCAGCACCTGGATCTGGATGAGCACTGGTCGACCTGGGATCCACCCGCCAACCTGATCGACCGTGAACGGTTGACCGGGTTTCCGCGCCATGGTATCGGCCGCGGGTTCAAGGTCGCGCGCGAAGAGATCGTGGCTGTGCTCGTGGCCGTGAAAAGCTTTGCTGCGGGCGACTACCAGAACGACATTCGCCGCTACTACGCGTATCTGCGAACGGTTGGCGATGGACTAGCGGACGTACCAGGCGTTGAGGTGCATATGATCGGCGCGCCGGACGAGGACCGCTTCCCGTCACTGGAGCTGAGAATGGACGCCGCACGCGCGTTCGAGGCGTGCCGTCGATTGCGACGCGGCAAGCCGGCGGTCTATGTCAACGAGGCTGGCCTGCACCGCGGCGCACTCGTGCTACTTGCACCAGGGCTCGACGATAGTGCGCTAGAACCATTGCTTGCTCGGCTGCGCGCAGTCCTCGCCGGCTGATCCACGTGGGCTATCGACTCGGGATCGACATCGGCGGAACGTTTACCGATCTCGTCCTGATCGGCGCCGACGGATCACTCGCGACGCACAAAGTCCTGTCGACTCCGGATGACTACGGCCGCGCAATTGTGGCGGCGGTGCGTGAGATGGTGGCGCATCCGGAGCATGTCGAAGAGATCGTGCATGGCACGACGGTGTGCTCGAACGCCATTCTCGAAGGCAAGGGCGCACGCACTGGACTGATCACGACGCGCGGGTTCCGCGATGCGCTCGAAATTGGCCGCATGCGCTATCCGCGTCTCTACGACTTGACCTGGATGAAGCCGCCACCACTGGTCGAACGCCGACGTCGACGCGAAGTCGCCGAACGGCTGGACCGCGACGGTTGCGTTGTCGAGCCACTCGACGAGACGTCGGTCCGTGAAGCCCTGCACGCCCTCGCCGACGACGGGATCGAATCGCTCGCGGTGTGCTTGCTCCACAGCTACATGAATCCACAACACGAGTTGCGCGTTGGCAAGATCGTGGAAGACGCGGCGCCTGAGCTACCGATTTCGCTTTCGTGCGAGGTACTGCCCGAAATCGGCGAGTACGAACGCATGAGCACCACGGTCATCAATGCGTATCTGCAACCGGTGGTTCGTAGTTACCTGACCGGTCTCGGCGAAAGTCTTGAGTCGACGGGTCTGCGGGCGCCGATTCGCGTCATGCAATCGAATGGCGGCGTTATGGCAGCGCGGGCGGCCACCGAGCGGCCAATTCACATCGTGGAGTCCGGACCTGCCGCGGGCGTCATCGCCACGCTCGAACTTGCCCAGGCGTGCAACCTGTCGGATGTTATCGCACTTGACATGGGCGGCACTACTGCCAAAGCTTCGATTATTGAATCGGGCCAATTGCAGCGTGCGGCCGAGTTCGAGGTCGCAGCTGGTCTGAACATCGGAAACCGACTCAACACCGGCGCCGGTTACAAGCTCCGCGTGCCGGCGATCGATATCGCGGAGGTCGGCGCCGGCGGCGGCAGTCTGGTCACCATCGACGCGGGGGGCGCGGTCCACGTGGGACCGGAGAGCGCTGGAGCCGAACCTGGCCCCGTGTGCTACGCGCGTGGGGGTACTGGCCCGACGCTCACCGACGCCAATCTTTTGCTCGGGTATCTCAATCCGTCGGCGTTGCTGGGTGGCCAGCTGCCAATCGATCGAGTGCTTGCGGAGCGTGTATTTCAGGAACGAGTCGCCCAGCCTCTGGGCATGAGCGTGCTCGAGGCAGCCTATGGCATACACCAGATCGCGGTGGCCAACATGGTCCGCGCGGTCAAGGCGATCTCGTCGGAGCGTGGGCGGGATCCACGTGGGTTCGCGTTCGTCGCCTACGGCGGCAACGGTCCGCTACACGCGGTATCCGCGGCCGCGGAGCTTGGCGTGCACACCGTTGTCGTGCCGCCCTCGCCGGGTGTATTCAGCGCGATCGGGTTGCTCGCCGCCGAACCGACGCAGCACGCCGCAAAGTCGTTCCTGCGCCTCACGGCTGAGCTTGACGCCGCAACGATGGAGCAAGCGTTTTGCGAGCTCGAGCAGGTCGTCGGGGAAGGGCTTGCGAGCGAAGGACGTGTCGAGCTGCGGCGGACCATCGACGTGCGCTACGCCGGCCAATCATTCGAACTCTCTTTGCCCGTGCCTGCGCCGCTGGAGGCAAGCGTGCTCGCGGAGCTGGACGAGCGGTTCGCGATGGAGCACGAGCGCACGTATGGTCACCGCGCGGTGGGCGATCCGGTCGAAGCCGTGCACATCCGAGTTCAGGGGTATGTCGCGGCAGTCAAGCGCCCGCCAGTCTCGACACTCCGCGATAGCCCCATCGCGAACACGCGTCCGGCGTATTTCGGCCCCAGCCATCGTCTCGTCCAGACGCCGGTCGTCGCACGCTCACAGCTAAGCGAGGAGCTCCGTGGCGGCCCGTTGATCGTCGAGGAGTACGACGCGACCAGCGTCATCGCGCCTGGCTGGAGCATTCGCCGCGACACGCACAACAATCTGATCATCACTATGGACCGGTCGGCGTGAGCACGCCCGATCCAATCACCGGCGAGCTTATCCGCAACAGTTTGCAGGCCATCGTCGACGAGATGGCGCTGACGTTGGTTCGAACCGCGTACTCCGCGAATCTGAAGAGCGCAATGGATCTCTCATCGGCGATGTGCGACGCGCGCGGGCGGCTCATTGCGCAAGGTCTCACACTGCCGCTGCACCTTGGATCGATTCCGGATGCCATCGATGCCCTGCTCTTGCATTTCGCTGGCCAGTTTCGTCCAGGTGATGCATTCGTCCTGAACGATCCTTACGACGGCGGGACGCACCTGCCCGACTTCTTCGTGTTCCAGCCGCTCTTCGACGCGGACCAACTCGTTGCGTTCGCGGTGACCGTGGCCCATCACACCGACGTGGGCGGCCGCGTCGCCGGCGGCAACGGCTGGGATTCGACCGAGATCTATCAGGAGGGTCTACGCATTCCGGTGGTGCGCTTGTGCACCAACGGCCAGATCGACGACAACTTCGTGCGCCTGCTCACTGCGAACGTGCGCATCCCGACAAAAGTACTCGGCGACCTGCGCGCACAGTTAGCAGCGTGCCATATCGGCGAGCGCGGACTACTGGATTTACTGCAGCGCTACGGCCGCGAGACGCTCGAGCATGTGTTCGAGGATCTGCTCAGCTATACGGAGCGACTCGCGCGCGCGGCCATCGAGCGGCTGCCCGACGGCCGCTATGAATTTGTCGATTACCTCGACGACGATGGCATCGATCCGGATCCTATTGCCATAAACGTCGCAGTCACCGTGCGCGGCTCGGAGTTGGACGTGGACTTCACCGGCAGCAGTGCCCAGGTCCGCGGCGCGATCAATTGTGTCTTGTCGTTCACGCGTTCCTCGACCTATGCGTGCGTGCGCTGTTTGTTGCCGCCGACCATGCCCAACAACGAAGGCTATTTCCGCGCCATCAGGGTCCTTGCTCCACCGGGCACCATCGTCAACCCGCTTCTGCCCGCGCCGGTCGCCGCGCGCGGTTTGACGGGCTACCGTATCGCGAACGCGGTCATGGGCGCCCTGGCTCAGGTGGCGCCTGAGCGCGTGCCAGCGTGCGAATCCGGCGGCGATCTCGGTATCAGCCTGGGTGGCTATACCGCCGAACGGCGCGCGTTCGTTTTCCTGGAATTTCTGGTCTGTAGCTGGGGCGGTCGACCGTTCGCCGACGGCATCGACGGCATAGCGTCGATGGTGGTGAACTTCTCTAATTATCCGGTGGAGGTCATCGAGCGCGAGTATCCGCTGCGCATCGAAGAGTACGGTTTCCTGCCAGATACGGGCGGCCCAGGTGAATTCCGAGGCGGATTGGCGCTGGTGCGACGGTATCGTTTCCTCGAGCAATCCGGGACGTTTCAGGTGCGCTCCGATCGAAGTCGATTCGCTGCATATGGTCTGTCTGGTGGCGGGCCGGGCACGCGGTCGCGCACGATTCTCAACCCTGGCCCATCAGAATCGTCTTTGCCTCCGAAGACCACCCTGCAGGTGCATCATGGCGACGAGCTGCGGATCGAGCTGGCGGGTGCAGGCGGGTGGGGCGACCCGCTTGCGCGCGATCCGCACGCGGTGCTTGACGATATGCGCAACGAGAAGGTGTCAGCCGCACACGCGCGCGCGGCCTACGGCGTCATTGTTGACGGGCAGGGGGTTGAAGAAGTGGAGACGGCGAAGCTGCGCGCCTGGCTACGCGGGTAGCGTCCAACACAGAAAGGCTTCGGGCTTCGGTGTGTGCGATACCCTCAGCGGCGATGCTGCCCCGAATGCCAGACGGACGACGCCCGAACCCGGTGCGACGGCGAGTGCCCGGCGAGCTTTCAACGGCCGAGTTCTTGCGCGGGGTGCTCGACGCCGCCCGGGCCCGATTGCCGGATCAACTTCAGCATCTCGAAACGCGCCAACAGGGCTCGCTGATCAAACTCTGGCGCGACGATCCAGCCATCCACTTCGAGATGGCCGTACACCACGGCCGTGGCCGTGTCGAGCTCGCGCTGCACTTCGAAACGCGCGACGCCGAGCGCAACCGGCGTCTGCTCGAATACGTCGCCGAAGACCTGCAGTTCCTCAAAGAAGCTCTCGGCGTTGGGGTCGAGGCCGAACCTTGGGACAAGGGCTGGACGCGTCTCTACCTGACCCGCCCCGTCGAACGGCTCGGGACCGAGGAACAGGCCAAGCTTGCCGTCGCATTTGCCGAATTCATCGAGGTCATTGAGCCGATCAGGCAAGAGGCACAGCACGCGGTAGATTCCTCCTGACCAGTCGGGGACGAACGCAATGCCGCACACAAAGGTCCGAGTTGGTCTCATCGGCTTCGGCCATATGCACGTCAACGATGTCATGCGCCGCTTCAACGAGGTTCCGGGCGTGCAGTGGGTCGCCGCAGCGGATACCGTGGCCGACCCGCCCGAGACGACTGTCGAGGTCGGCGCTTTTGGGATCGCCGGCGGGCTGGTGCAACTGCTGACTGCCCCCGTCGCGATCCTGGTGGATGCCGCATCGTTTGTGGTTTCATCGGGTACCCTTCTTCTGATCCGCACCCCGGAGCCGCTGCCGCGGCCAGCGGGGGAGCGGCAGAGTGCCTGGCAGGAGATGCGCGAGGGGCTCGACCTCGTTGCGCGGCATCCGATTCTGCGCGCGCTCGCCGCTGCCGAACTGACAAACCAGGTCTTCGTCCACATTTGGGTAGCCATGCTGCTCCTGTTCCGGATACGGGAGCTGCAATTCGAACCGACCAGCTCGGACGATCTCCAGAGGTCAGCGAGTTTCTTCGCAACCAGCAGGTCGCGCCTGGGTGACTAGTTAGTTAACTTCGCGCTGCCGCACGGCGAGCACACCCGACAGCCGCGCTCTGGGATTCTGATGGGCTTCAGGCGGCCACGGACCACGTTCGTGACGTCGCGGGAGCTGGTCGGCCAAACAGGTAGCCCTGCCCCAGGTCGCAGCCGACCTCAACCAGCTGGCGTTGTTGCGCGATGGTTTCGATACCTTCGGCGGTGACGGTCAGGCCGAGGCTCTTCGCCAATGCAACAACTCCTCGCACGATGGCGGCATCATGCGGATCGTTCACGATGCCCGACACAAAGGAGCGGTCGATTTTGAGGGTCTCGATCGGGAAGCGCTTCAGGTATGCCAACGACGAATACCCTGTGCCGAAGTCGTCAATGGCGATGCGCACGCCGACCTCCGACAGCGCCGCGAGGATAGCGCTCGCCGCGTCCACATCCTGCATGACCACGCTCTCAGTGATCTCGAGCTTCAGCGACCGTGGGTCCAGCCCTGCCGCATCGAGCGCCTCGTTGACATCGGCGACAAGCGACGGTTGCTGAAACTGACGTCCAGAGAGGTTCACATTCATGATGAGCGGAGTACCGCTAGCCGCGGGCTGCCAGAGTCGCGCCTGCCGACAAGCCTCTTCGAGCACCCATCGGCCGAGAGGCACAATCAATCCCGTCTCTTCAGCGACGGGGATGAATTCGCTCGGCGGAATCAGGCCGCGCTCGGGATGATGCCACCGCACGAGCGCCTCCCAACCGACCAGCCCGTCACTCACCAGGTCGACAATTGGCTGATAGAAAAGTCGGAACTCCCCGGCGGCAAGAGCAAGGCGTAAGTCGTTCTCGAGATCGAGGCGCCGCATCGCCGCGGCTTCCAACCCGGGCTCAAACAGAGCGCTACGTGCCTTGCCGCTCATCTTGGCCCGGTACAGCGCCAGGTCGGCGTCTCGTAGCAGATCCGCCGGGCGTTCCCGTCCGGGTCCACTCAGCGCCACGCCGATACTCGCCTCCACAACCATCGTTCGCCCCTCGACCTCGATTGGCTCGCGCAGCGCCGTCGCAAACCGGTCGGCGGACGCCATAGCCTCGCTGGCGTCAGCCGCCTGCTCGAGCAGCACCACGAATTCATCGCCACCGAAGCGCGCCAGGGTGTCTCCAGCTCGGGTCGCGCGCCGAAATCGGTCGGCTACGCCGCGCAGGAGGGCGTCACCGGCGTCGTGGCCCAAGCTGTCGTTGATGAGTTTGAAGTTGTCCAGATCCAGAAACAGGACCGCCACAGGGCTGCCATGGCGACCGCTGCGCAGCAATGCTTGTTCGAGCCGATCGAGGAGAAGTGCGCGGTTCGGCAGTCCAGTAAGCGAGTCATGAAATGCCATGCGGCTCAGCTCCGCTGCGCGGCGCGCGTTCTCCAGTGCGACGGTGATCCGTTCCGCGACAAGTACGAAGTAGGAGTTGTCCTCGACACTGAACGTCTGCGTGCTCTCGGAGACGATGCCAAACGCGCCGCCCGCCGAGTTGCCGAGCTTCAGCGGCAGCACCAGCCAGGCGGCAGCGGTCGACTGCGCCGCCGCCCCACTTACCCACACGTGCTCGCCCGTCGAAACCGCGCGCCGCGTCAACTCGAGTGTCAGCCGACGACAATCCGGTCCGGCGGCTGCGCCATCGACCAGATGAACCGGCGGATCCGCCAGTTCCACGAAGCAGCCCGTGACCGTCCGCATATTCCGCAGATGTGCCGCCGCCGCGTCGAACACCTCCTCGACGGTAAACGCGGCCGAGAGCGCCCGGCCGAGCCGATCCAGCGATGCGATTTGCTTCGCCTTGCGATTGCGTGCCCCGATCGACCGCAACGCAAGATGCGCAATAAGTGCTGGCGAAAGGCCCGCCAGCACCCAGGCCGGACCACGCATCCATTCATGCGCTGCCAGACCGCCAGCGACGGCGACGGCGAACTCAGCCAGCGCCGAGTGGCGCGCGTTGTTGGTCAGCAGTCGCCAGAATGAGCCGCCACTGGCGATAGTCGCAATTGCCACAACAGGCACAGTGTTGACGACGTAATAGGTCATGATCACGGAGAAGAACTCCGCAACGCCGGACCAGCTCCCGTCGAGCAGGCCATCGCCGGCCACGCCCAACGCTGTGGCAAGCAGCGCGGCAGACCCGACGCTGAGCACAGTGCCGCCGACGTTGAACGCGAGCCGCAACAGTGGACTTCGTCCGCGCAGCTCGTCCATGAGCATGCTGATGCCTGCCAGCACCGCGGCGAGAACGGGCGGCAGGAGCAGGATGCTCATGATGTGCGGAATGGTCGAGACGGAGACGACATAGCGGCCGCCGTCGTCGTCATCACTGGCCTGCGACAACTCCACGCTACCGGCTTCGCTTACGAGCATCGCCAGCAACAGCAGGGCGGCCCCCCACCACGACCACGCCACTGACCTGGACGGTGCGCTGGCCGACACGTACACCACGGCGACTGCCGCGAGACAGACCAAGCCCACGAAAGAAGGCACGTGCAGTCGGCGCGGCAGATACACCACGTTCCGACTATCGGCTCGCGCGGCTCGCGAATGAGCCGCAGCGCTGGGTTTCCCCCACGCGGGGGTCACAGAAGCATGGCCGCGCGGCGGGTATCCGGCTGGGGTAGGCTGCCTTATGATGGGCAAGACGATGGGCAAGCCCAAGGTGGGCCCATCAGCGGAGGTGCAACATGCCTCACAGACTGTTCTCGCCCAGTAGCTTCGCTGCGAGACTAACGCCTCTCTTCGCTGTGCTGTCAGTCGCGGTGGCATGCGGTCCAGCCGGTGCACCGCCCGCGGCGACACCGCCGCTACAAGCGCAAGCCACCACGGCGGCCCCGAAGCCAACGGCCGCCGCCGCCC
>WNGB01002321.1_pt1 | contig 36266 bp, 41 predicted proteins | sample 5400681 | NCBI WGS metagenome assembly WNGB01 (sample SAMN13153367, study PRJNA577476) | soil metagenome | isolation source: 115 cm soil or saprolite under grassland replicate 2 | place: USA:California | collected 2016-06-15 | reverse complement strand
CTAGCTGTCTCTGTGGGTTCTTGCGTGGTCTCGCCCTCCTCGGCCGGCGCGGTGGATGCCGCGGCCTCCGGTGCTTCATCGGTGGCATCCGTCGCATCCGTCGAGCTGGGCCCGCTGCCCGCTGCGTCGCCATCAGAGCTAGGGGAATCCGCGTAAGCGGATTCCCCTAGTTGCTCGATGCGGGCGTCGATCAGGCCGAGCAGATCGCGCACCGGGGCGGAGATCAGGCCGACGACCGTCATCAGCGGGGCGGTGATCGCGCCGAGCACCTGGACGCGGAGCACGTCGGTCGGCGGCAGCGTCGCGAGGCTCTTGATCTCCTCCTCGCCGATCGGCGCACCGTCGAGCAAGCCGCCGCGTATCTGCAGGATCTTGGTCGTGCGGGCGGAGTCGGCCAGCGCCTTCGCGACCGCGACGAGGTCGCCGTCGGCCTCGATGAAAGCGATAGCGGTCGGGCCCTCGAGCATCGCCAGCAGCGCCTCCGCGCCCGCGGCCTCGGCCGCCCGCCGCGTCAGCGTGTTCTTGATGACGCTGAACCGGGCGCCGTGCTCGATCAGCTTCGTGCGCAGGTCGTCGATCTCCGTCACGGAGAGGCCCCGGTAGTCGGCGACGAAGAGCGTGGACGTGCTCTTCAGCCGCTCCGTGAGCTCCGTGACGACCCGTTCCTTGTCAGATTTCAGCATGTCATTTCCTTTGGAGACAAATCGGGCTCGCCGATGGCGAGCCCTAGGGAAAGCGTTGCGCTTTCACACGGACCGCCTCGGCTGGGCTTCTGCCTTTCGGCTGCCAGCTGTCTCGGGCGAGCGTCCTCGTCGATGTCTACGCCGTAACTGTAGCTTCCTCTCTAGGGGAATCCGCGCCAGCGGATTCTCCGTCGAGTTCTTCGGTGATCCCGCGGGTCCGCGTCGTGTCCACGTGCACGCCCGGGCCCATCGTGGTGGCCAGGGTGATCGTGTGGATGTAGCGGCCCTTTGCGGCCGACGGCTTCGCGCGCACGATCTCCTCGATCAGCGTCGCGTAGTTCTCGAGCAGCGCGCGCTCGTCGAAGCTCTTCTTGCCGATCGTCAGGTGGATGTTCGCGCCGCGGTCGGTGCGGTACTCGAGCTTGCCGGCCTTCGACTCCTGAACGGCCTTGGCGACGTCGAAGGTGACCGTGCCCGTCTTCGGGTTCGGCATCTTCCCGCGCGGGCCGAGGATGCGACCGAGCTTGCCGACCGTGCCCATCAGGTCGGGCGTCGCGATCGCGACGTCGAAGTCGTCGAAGCCGCCCTCGATCTTCGTTGCGAGGTCTCCCGCGCCGACGACATCCGCACCTGCCGCTTGCGCTTCTTTCGCCTTCTCGCCTTCGGCGAAGACGGCGACGCGCAGCTCCCGGCCGGTGCCGTGCGGGAGCATCAGGGTGCCGCGCAGCTGCTGGTCGGCATGACGGACGTTGAGGCCCAGGCGAACGTGCGCCTCGACCGTCTCGTCGAACGTCGGACCCTCCCAGCCCTTGATCATCCGGATCGCCTCGAGCGGCGAGTACGCCTGCTCGCGGTCGATCCGCGCGCGGGCGTTGCGGTACTTCTTGCCGTGCTGCCCCATTATCGTTCCGGCGCCGTACATGCCGGCGCCTTTCCGGATGCTCCGTCAAGCCTACGCATCTAGCTCTCGACCTCCACGCCCATGCTCCGCGCCGTGCCGGCGATCACCTTCATCGCCGCCTCGACGTCGCGCGCGTTCAGGTCGGGCATCTTCGTCTCGGCGATCTGGCGCACCTGCTCACGCCGCAGCCGCCCGACCTTGTCGCGGTTCGGCTCGGCCGAGCCCTTCTCGAGGTTGAGCGCCTCCTTGATCAGGACCGCCGCCGGCGGGGTCTTCGTGATGAAGGTGAACGAGCGGTCCTCGAAGACCGTGATCTCGACCGGGATGATGCGCCCGTTCTCCTGGGCGGTCTGCGCGTTGAACGCCTTGCAGAACTCCATGATGTTCACCCCGTGCTGGCCGAGCGCGGGACCGACCGGCGGCGCCGGGTTGGCCTGCCCGCCGGGGATCTGGAGCTTGATCATCGTCAGTACTTTCTTCGCCATTCGATGCCTTTCTAGCGGAACGCCGAGGCGTTCTGCTAGTCGATCTTCTTCACCTGGTCGAACCCGAGCTCGACCGGAACCTGGCGCTCGAAGATGTCCACGAGCACCTTCAGCTTCTGCCCCTCGGGGTTGACCTCGACGATCTCGCCGTCGAAGTCCGACAGCGGGCCGGAGGTTACCTTCACCGACTCGCCGAGGGAGAACTCGACCTGGGTGCGCGGGCGCTCGCCGGTGGCGGCGCCGGTGTGCAGGATCCGGTCGACCTCGTTCTGCGAGAGCGGGACGGGCTTCGAGCCGGCGCCGACGAAACCGGTCACGCCCGGAGTGTTCTTGACGACCGTCCAGGCGTCGTCGTTGAGGTCCATGTTCACGAGCACGTAGCCGGGGAGGACGCGCTTCTCGGCCTGCACCTTCTGGCCGTCCTTCGTCTCGATCACCTGCTCGGTCGGGACGACGACGCGGCGGAAGCGCACGCGCTGGTTCATCGAGTCGATCCGGTGCTCGAGGTTCGCCTTCACCTTGTTCTCGTGCCCGGAGTAGGTGTTGATCACGTACCACTGGAACATGGCTCGACCCCTACTCCTCCGGCGCCGCACAAGCCGGCGCCTCCGGGTTGATGGATGCTCCGTCAAGCCTACGCATCTATTGCCCTAGGAGGACTCTCTGGACGAACCTGCTGAACACCTGGTCCGCCAGGTAGAGGTAGCTGCCGATGATCACGCAGGCGATGATGACGACGACGGTGCCCTGGACGACCTGGTTCTGACCGGGCCACTCGACCTTCCTCAGCTCGCCGATCGACTCGCGGATGAAGCCTGCGACGCCGCCGCCCCAACGGTGCTGGCTGCCGGGCCTCGGCGCGGGCTCGGGCCTAGGCCCGGGCTCGGGCGCCAGCCGGACGGGCGGCTTCTCGATGCCGCGGCCTCCACCGCCGGCGACCGCGGGCTCAGCGTGGGCGAGCCGCCGCGCTCGGCGCTCCGCTCTTGTCTGGCGAGCCACTACCTTGTCTCCCGGTGAGTCGTGTGGCGACCGCACCAGCGGCAGTACTTCTTCAGCTCGACGCGGTCCGGCGTGTTCCGCTTCGACTTCATCGACTCGTAGTTGCGCCGCTTGCACTCGGTGCAGGCGAGCGTGATCTTCTCTCTGACGCCGGTCTTTGCCATGGTTCTAGATCAGTGCTGCGTTCTTTCTTCTGTCGCTAGGTACTTCGAGGAGGTAGCGGCGGGAGGACTCGAACCTCCGACACGCGGATTATGATTCCGCTGCTCTAACCAGCTGAGCTACGCCGCCGCGCCGCCGGAGTGTAGCAGCCGCGTCCGGGCCGTTCTCTAGTCTCGCGCGGGTGAACTCCGAGGCTTGGCGGAGGCAGCCGTGACTCGAAAACAGCTCGTCTCCAGGCTGCGGGCGTGTCCGCGCACGCAGCTTATATCGACGGGAAAGCCCTGCACGCGGTCGCGGATCCGCTTCGTGGCGACGTCCTGTACCAGCTGCGGGCGCCGGCGGCGAAGCCTGCGTCCCGTCGTGCGCAGAGCTTCGACGAAGGCCTGAGCCGTCGCGACCGCCAGGCCCGGCGTCGCGAAGTCGCGGCGGAGCGCCTCGACGCGATCGTGGGCGATCGTCTCGCGGGTGGTCACGTCGTGCAGCATGGCCGCCACCTCCGATCTCTCTTGACCTGAAGTCTCTTGACGCCGAGAAAGTAGCAGTGCGATCTCTTGACGTCAAGAGATTTGATCTGGAATAATGTGCGCGGATGGCGAAGACGGCCGAGCAACGGGATCACGTCGACAGGTTCATCGAGTCGATCCGCAGCGAGCTCCCACCCGACATCGACCTAACCGTCGAAGGGACGGTCGAGCGGATCATGGGCCTGAGCCGGCGCCTGAAGCGGATGATGGAGGAGACGCTCGAGGAGCGTGGTCTGACCTGGGGCGAATGGAAGCTGCTCGGGTTCCTGCTTCATCAGGGCTCTCCCTACCGCGGCTCGCCCGGCAAGCTCGCGGAGCACCTCGAGCTGTCGAGCGGGGCGATGACGAACCGGCTCGACCGCCTCGAGGAGGACGGGCTGATCAGGCGCCTCCCCGATCCGAGCGACCGCCGCGGGGTCCAGGTGGAGCTGACCGAGGCCGGCCAGAAGGCGTACAAGGAATCGACCGTCACTCAGGCTTCGAAGGAAGCGCTGATCGCCTCGGCGCTCAACCGGCGCGAGCAGGAGCAGCTGAACGGTCTCCTGCGACGTCTGATGATCGCTTTCGAGAACCTCGAGGCAGAACGCTGATGGCCGCGATCGAGGCGCACGAGCTCAAGCGGACGTACAGGACCTCGACCGGGATCTTCCGGCGGCGGATGATCGAGGTCGAGGCCGTCCGCCGAGTCTACCTGATGTTTGGAAGTCATGCCTTTCCCCAAACGGCGCCGGGAAGACCACGACGATCAAGATGCTGATCACGCTCCTGATCCCGACCGCGGGCTCGGCGCGCGTGCTCGGCTTCGACGTCGTCAAGGACGCCCGCGAAGTGCGCAAGCGCATCGGCTACGTGTTCGGCGGCGAGCGCGGCCTGTACGAGCGGCTCTCCGGCTTCGACAACCTCCGCTACTTCGCCGAGCTCTACGCCGTCCCGCCGCGCGAACAGCGCAAGCGGATCGCCGAGCTGCTCGAGCTGGTCGGGCTCACCGGGCGGGAGAAGGAGCGCGTCGAGGGGTACTCGCGCGGCATGCGCCAGCGGCTGCACATCGCGCGCGGGCTGCTCCACGATCCGCCCGTCGTCTTCCTCGACGAGCCGACGATCGGCGTCGACCCGGTCGGCGCACGCGAGCTGCGGAGGACGATCGCCGCGTTGACCGAGGCGGGGAAGACGGTCCTCCTGACGACGCACTACATGTTCGAGGCCGACGACCTCTGCGACCGGATCGCCGTGATCAACAAGGGCGAGATCGTCGCCGAGGGCACGCCCCGCGACCTGAAGGCAATCGTCGCCGACCGGACCGTGATCGAGATCGAGACCTTCGGCGTCGACGACGCAGCGGTCGAGCGCGTGCGGTCGGCGGCCGGCGTCACGTCCGTGTCGGTCGAGGAGCGCGAGCAGGCCCAGGTGCTGCAGGTGCAGTCGGCGAAGGGGCTCGAGCTGACCCAGTCGCTGCTCGGCCTGCTCGACGGCGCGACGATCGGCCGCGTTGCGGCGCGCGAGCCGACGCTCGAGGACGCCTACGTGGCCCTCGTCGGCGAGGCGTAATGCGGACTGTCCGGCTGCTGGTGATCGGCTGGGCGCTGAACCTGAAGATGCTCTCGAAGTCGGCGTTCGACGGCGTCCTCGGCGTGCTGTGGCCGCTCGTTTTCGCGACGATCGCGTTCTTCATGTACCGCGCCGGGGGGAACGACGCCTCGCTTCTGTACGCGTCGCTCGGGGCGAGCGTGATGGGCGTCTGGTCGTCGACGAGCGTCGCCGCGAGCTCTGCGGTGCAGCGGCAGCGCCGCCAGGGGACGCTGGAGCTGGCCGTCGCCGCGCCCCGCGCACTTCTCGCTCGTGATGCTGCCGGTGACGATCGCGATGTCGACGATCGGCATCTACTCGATGGCGGCGACGCTCTTCTGGGGTCGCTTTCTCTTCGGGATCCACATCCACATCGAGCACCCGCTGCTCTTCTGCCTCGCGACCCCCGCCACGATCGTCTCGATCGGGATGCTCGGCTTCCTACTCTCGGTGACCGTCGTCCGCTACCGGACCGCGTGGGCGCTCGGGAACATGCTCGAGTACCCCGTCTGGCTCGTCTGCGGGTTCCTCGTCCCGCTCTCGCTCTTCCCGGGCTGGGTGCGGCCGATCTCGTGGGTGCTCGGCCGACCTGGGGCGTCCGCGCGATCCGCGAGGCGGCGCTCGGCGGCGGCTCGCCGCTGACGGACGTCGCGATGTGCGCGGCGCTCGGCCTCGGCTACGCGGCGGTCGGCGTGCTGCTGACCGAGACCGTGCTCCGATCGGCCCGGCGGACAGCATCCCTCGCTCTGACGTGAGCAACTCGCTCCGCGTCTTCTTCGTGGGTGGACTGACCAGCTACCGCGCGCTCTTCAACTGGCTCTCGCCCTGGATCCTGATCCCGAGCTTCTTCGTCGCGCCGCTCTTCCAGATCCTGCTCTTCGCCTACATCGGCCGCGCGTCCGGCCTCGAGTCCGACCGCTTCTACGTGATCGGGAACGCGATCCAGTACAGCTCGATCCCCTGCCTGTTCGCGATGGCGAGCACGATCGCCGACGAGCGCTACCAGCAGACGCTCGGAATCATCCTCGTCAGCCCGGCCAAGCGCCTGCCCCTCTTCCTCGGCCGCTCGCTGCCGGTGATCGCCAACGGGATGGTCGTCGCCGCGTTCGGACTCGCCGTCGGCAGCGCGATGCTCCACGTGCACATCCCGGCGTCGGCGATCGCGCCGCTCGTGCTCGTCGTCGCCGTGTCTGCGGCGTCGTGCACTGGGCTCGGGCTCGCCAACGCGGCCCTCGGGCTCCGCGTGCGAGAGACGGCGGTCAGCTCGAACATCATCTTCGGGCTGCTGCTGATCTTCTGCGGCGTGAACGTCCCGCTTCACGATCTGCCCGGCTGGATGTCGACCACGGCGCAGGGCCTGCCCCTGACGCACGGGATCGAGGCCGCCCGGCGGCTCGCCGAGGGACAGAGCCTCGGCAGCGTCGGCGGGCTGATCGGCGCCGAGGCGCTCGTGGGGACGGTATGGGCGATCCTCGGTTACGCCGCGCTGCGGCTGATGGAGGTCGAGAGCCGACGCCACGCCAGCCTGGAGCGGGTATGAGGATCGTCCGCCTGCTTGCCGTGGGTCTGCGCTTCCACGTCAAGACGCTGACACTCTCGACGTTCTTCCTGCTCACCACCGTCTTCATGCCCGTGCTCGTCGCGACCGTGGCCTTCTACATGTTCAAGGCAGGTGGGCGGCCCGGGACGCTCTTCTATGCCTCGCTCGGTGCGGCCGTGTACGGGATCTGGTCCTCGACCCTGTTCGGCTCGGGCGGCGCGATCCAGTGGCAACGCTGGCAGGGGACGCTCGAGGTGCTCGTCTCCACGCCCGTGCCGTTCATCCTCGTCATCCTTCCGCTGACCGTCTCGACGTCTGCGATCGGCGTCTACTCGCTGGTCTCGACCCTGTTCTGGGGCCGTGTCGCCTTCGGGATTCCGTTTCACATCCACGACTGGCCGGCGTTCATCGTCGCGGTGCCGTCGACGATCCTCGGCCTCGGGCTGCTCGGGCTCGTCTTCGCCTCCACGTTCGTCCTCTACCGCCACGCGAACGCCCTCTCGAACATGCTCGAGTGGCCGGTGCTGCTCGTCACCGGCATGCTCGTGCCGCTGTCGCTGCTGCCGGGGTGGTCGCACCCGATCGCCTGGGTGCTCTCCCCGACGTGGGGCGTGCGCGGGATCCGCGAGGCCGCCCTCGGGGGCACCCCGTGGCCCGATATCGGAATGACGCTCGCCCTCGGCGCGGTCTACCTCGCGATTGGAACGCTCTTCCTCCGCTACTTCGAGGTTGCCGCCCGCAAGCACGCCACCCTCTCGCTGACGTAACCCTATGACGGCTTTCTTCCGGATCTTCTTCGTCGGAGGCGTGATCGCCTACCGCGGCCTGTTCAACTGGATCAGGCCGTCGATGTACATCCCGACCATGCTGATCGGGCCGATCTTCCAGATTCTCTTCTTCGCCTACCTCGGCCGCTACAGTCGGCTCCAGAACGACGCGTTCTTCGTCGTCGGGAACGCGATCCAGGCCTCCGCGATGTCGGCGGTCTTCGCGGGGACGATGACGATCGCGAACGAGCGGAGCTACCAGACGCTCTCGGCACTGCTGGCGACGCCGGCGAACCGCTTCGCCGTGTTCATGGGCCGGTCGTTGCCGGTGCTGGCGAGCGGCGTGCTCGTGTCGGCCTGGGGGTTCTTCATGGGCCGGCTGCTGCTCGACTTCCACCCTGCACTTTCCAGCCTGCCCCCGCTGGCGGTCGTCGTCGTGGTCAGCGTCGCGTCCTGCACGGCCTTCGGGCTGACGATCGGCTCGATCGGGATGCGGGCCCGCGACGTGTTCATGTCCGCGAACATCGCGTACTACTTGATGTGGCTGCTCTGCGGCGTGAACATCCCCCTCGAATCGCTGCCGGGATGGCTGGCGCAGATCGGGCGACTCATGCCGCTGACGCACGGGATCGCAGCGGGCCGGGAGGTCGCGGCGGGCGCCAGCCTCGGCTCGGTCTCGGGGCTCGTCTGGACGGAGCTCGGGGTCGGCGCCGCATACGCCGCGATCGCGTTCACGCTCGTTCGGTGGTTCGAGTTCGAGGGCCGGCGCCGCGCCTCACTCGAGACCTTCTAGGCGCGGAGCGCGCTGACCGCCGCGACGCCGGCCGCAATGACGATCACTCCGGCGACACCGGCCCGGCCAAGCCGCTCGCCGAACACGACCCGCGCGGCCAGCGCGGAGAGCGCCGCGAACTGCGAGGCGAGGACGGCGGTGATCGCGATCCCGTGGCGCGCGCCGACCGCGTAGGAGACGAAGCCGATCACCTCGGCGACGCCGGAGCAGACGACGAACGGCAGCGCGGCCCGGGTCAGGCGCAGCCGACTGACGGCCAGGAGCGGAATCGTCACGAACGCGACGCCGAGCAGCCGCGGCGGCAGCACCGCCCAGGCGATCGGCAGGTCGGCGCTTGCACGCCCCGTTGCGTACAGGCTCGTGCCGAACGCGCCTGCCGCCGCCCCTGCCAGCAGCCCTGCGCGTGGATCGTCGTGCCCCGACTCGGACCACTGGGCCGGCGGGCGTGCAGCGAGGACGACACCAAGAACGATCACGCCGAGCGCCACTCCCGTCCAGACGCCGAGCTGCTCGCCGGCGACGACGGCGATCACCGCCGCCACCGCTCCCTCCGACGACGAGATCGGCGCGACGACGCCCACCTTCCCGATGCGCACGGCGGCGTAGACGAGCAGCAGGCCCCCGACGTTGCCCGCTCCGGCAAGCGCGAGCCACACCAGTGCGCCCGCGTCAAGCCCTTCCGGCCTCGCCTCCGCGAGAGCGACCGGGCCGATGATCACGAGGCCGGTCAGCATCACCCAGGCGAGCGTCGTCGGCGCGCCGATCTCGCGCGCCGCCCGCGTGGCGGTGAGCGTCGTGACCGCCCAGGCGGCAGCGGCCCCTAGGCCGCAGAGGATCGCAATCAAACGCTCGCGAGCATCGGCTTGACCTCGGTCACGAGCCGCTCGAGCGACTCGTGGTCGAAGGGAGCCGGGCAGTCCAGGTAGATGTGCTCGAAGCCGAGGTCGAGGTAGGGCGCCCAGCGCTCGGCGACGAGCTCGGGCGGGCCGAACGGGCCGTCCTGCGGGCCCTTCCAACCGCGGTTGCGCTCGGCCATCGCCGCCGCGACCTTGCGAGCCTCGTCCTCGGTGTCGCGGATGATCGGGATGCCGCCCTGAAGCGTGCGCTCGATTTCCGACTCGTCCCGGCCGACCTTGTCACACCAGCGGCGGAGCACCTCGTCCTTGCGCTTGACCCGCTCGAGGTCGCCGCCCGTGTTCCAGCCGTCGGCGTAGCGGGCGACGGTCGCGAGCGTCTTCCGCTCGCCGCTGCCGCCGATCAGGATCGGCACGCGTTCCTGAACGGGCGTCGGGTTGCTCAGCACGTCCTTTGCCGCGTAGAAGCGGCCGCGGGCCGAGGCGGGGCCTCCGGGCAGCATCGCCCGCATCAGCTCGACCGCCTCGTCCAGCCGGTCGAGCCGCTCGCCGACGCTCGAGCCGAAGTCGATCCCGAAGGCGGCGTGCTCGGTCTCGAACCACGCACCGCCGATCCCCAGGCACATGCGCCCACCACTCATGTGGTCGAGCATCGTCACCATCTTCACGACGAGCGCCGGGTTGCGGAACGTGTTCGCACCGACCATCAGCCCGAGCTTCACCTGCTCGGTGTGCTCGGCCCAGCCTGCGAGCGTCAGGTACCCCTCGAACATCGGCCCCTCGTGGTCGCCGACGATCGGATAGAGGTGGTCCCAGGTCCAGAGCGAGTCGTAGCCGAGCCGGTCGACGAGCGAGCCGGTGTCCCTGAGCGAGCGCCAGTCGGTGTACTGCGGCCAGACGAGGGCGCCGAGCTTCACCGCTCGGACTCTACTCGGCCGGTCGAGCGAGCCGTCCGTCCGTCCGTCCGTCCGTCCGTCCGTCCGTCGCCGAACGGCGCGTTGTCGAACACGAGGCCGACGGCCTGATCGGCAGGGATCGAGACATCCCCGCGTACTACGAATGACGCTGGTTGGCCGAGGTTGGGCGGGAGAATCGGCGTGAAAGCAAGCTTCGACGCCGCTGCCGCTACTCCGGTCACGGGCTCACCATCGATGAACGGACTTTTCCAGTTCATCGGTGGTGGGCTTCCACCATCCAGGCATTAGTCGCGCTGCCTGCTGCCTACTGCGAGCCTGTCCGGGATGGTCGTTCCACCCGGGGGCTCCAAGACTTAGCCGCTCAAGGCGCAGGCGGCGTGGAGCAAGGCAGCGGCTCGCATCTCTGCGGGGGCGCTTGCGAAGCTGCGCGCGCTTCCTCAACCAGAACGCTACCGCGCCCGACTCAAGTCTGACTAAGCGCTCCGCGAGCGGGAAATTGTCCTTCTTCGCCGGTGGTCGGCGGCGGCATCTGCCGAACGCGACCTGCGCACAATTCAGGGGCCCTCATCGTGCTGATTCATGGGAGGGGACGGGTGAGCCCGGGCACCTCCCAACTGGGTGCCCGATCGGTCTGCCAGGGTGAGCTTCACCACTAACGAACTTCGGGTCACCGTCGCAGTCTGACGGGCCAGCGCTGCGCACCATCAGGGAGACCGCTGACGAGGTGCAGCGCCATGGCGTTGACAGTAGCGGCGATACCTGAGGATGATCGGCGGCCCCGAGGCAGGAGGTCATCCGATGCAGAACCGTCTACCCGTCCTCTCCACGACTGCCGCGTGCGCCGGGGCCTTCGTCGCGCGTGTCGCCCGAGCGTCGTCGTTCGGCGCGCTGCTCGTCCTCGCGGCGCTCTTGTTCGTCGCGGCAGGCTGCGGCAGCGGCGGCACCCCCGAAGCGTCAAAGACCGCCGACGACACCGTCGACCTGTCAAAAGGCCTCCGCCGAACCGCCGACGTCGTTCGCGCAACTGAGCGCAAGCGATTAGCCGCCTTGCTCGGACACGATCTGGACCTGGCTCAGAAGCTCCACGCGGACGACTTCGAACTCATCAACCCCACCGCGGACGTCGTCTCAAGAGAGGCGTACATCGACTCCGGCGAGGCTTTCGCCTACACGGTCTGGAAACCCGTGTCGCCGATCAGAGTGCGCGTCTACGGCGATGCTGCGGTGATCCGCTACGAGTCGGAGATCGAGATCCACCGCACGAGAGGCCACGACTGGCACACCGACGTATACGAGAAGCGCGATGGGCGCTGGCAAATAGTCTGGTCGCAGACGACTGCGGCGCCATGACAGAAAGCCGGCGCAGCGAGCCGGGGGCGTCCACGCTCCGCACCAGGCAGGCAGGCTGATCCTCGTCCCTCGCTGTCGTAGTTCCCGCAGATCGCGACAGTTGGACCGCCGTGCATCCTCGGCATGGCCAACCGATTGCTCACCGGAAGCGCATCGAGCAAGCAGGTCCGTCACACGATGTGGCGGGCTTCAATTGACGGACGTGCAAGCGAGAGATTCCGCCTCACAGAGCCAAATCTGCGGGTCATGTGGCGATGTGGCGGGTATGCGGGCTCCGTCACATGGACTGAGCGCCGCCGAAGCGCGAGCTGCTCGGCGCCGACACCGCCGGATCTCTCGAAAATCGCTGCCCTGGCAGAGCATCTCAGCGATACGCTACGCCAGGGGTCGCCATTAGTCGCCCTACAAGGAGGGGTGGCGATGACCGATGCAATCGCGGGGTTCTTCTACGAACTGGGTCGTCGCGGGCACGAGCCGTCGCTGGAGAAGGCGAGAGGCTCCATTCGCTTCGACCTCGTCGCAGGCTCGCGGACCGATCGCTGGCTCGTTACGCTCGACAAGGGCGACGTTTCCGTGTCGCGCAGGAACATCACCGCCGATTGTGTTGTCCGCACGGATAGAACGCTGTTCGACGGGATGGTGACCGGCGACGTGAACGGGATGGCCGCCTATCTGCGCGGCGAGTTGACGTTCGAGGGGGATCCGGAGCTCCTGGTGTTGATCCAGCGGGTCCTCCCGGGGCCGGCGACTCGGGGTGCGCGGCGTCGTAGCACGGGCGGTGGGAGGGGTCAGCGATGAGCGACGATCTGGTCAAGATCCTGGACGGAAACACATTCGTCGTCAGCGATCGTCGAGGGGACATCGAGGCGTCGCTGACGGATCCAACGGGCCTCTTCTCGTTTGACACTCGCTTCCTTTCGAAGTGGGTGCTGACCGTGGACGGCCAACGGCTGAATCCGCTCTCCGTCGACGATCTCCACTATTTCGAGACGCGCTTCTTCCTCGTCCCGGGAACCGGGACCGTCTACGTCGACGCAAAGCTGTCAGTGATCCGACAGCGGGCGGTGGGCGGTGGCTTCAGCGAGCAGCTGACGATCTTGAACCACGACGCCGAGCCGGTCGACCTGGTGGTACGGCTCGAGGCGGCGTCCGACTTCGCCGACCTGTTCGAGGTCAAGGACGCGCTCGAGAAGAAGGGTAAGTACACCAGCCGGATCGAGGACGACAAGCTGCTGCTCACCTACGAGCGGCAGACGTTCAGCCCCTCGACGGTGATCTCCGCAACTGCTCCGGCCCGGGTCGACAAGAAGGGCCTGACCTTCAACGTCCACCTCGAGCCCCACGGTGCGTGGACGACGGCGATCGATGTCGCCACCACGCTTCCCCAAGGCGGGGGCCGAGCCCAGCGGCCCGCGTTGGCCCAGAAACGGCGCCGCGAGAACATGGAAAGAAACTTGGAGCACTGGCTCGGTGACGCTCCCCGGCTCGAGTGCGACTGGGAGCCGCTCAGGGGCATCTATCGGCGCAGCCTTGTCGATCTTGCCGCCCTTCGCTTCTCGCCGCCGATCACCCCCGGCAAGAGCCTGCCGGCCGCCGGCCTGCCCTGGTTCATGACGATGTTCGGTCGGGACAGCATCTTCACGAGCCTGCAGGCGCTGCCGTTCACGCCCGAGTTGGCGGCCACGACCCTGCGTGTGCTCGGGCTCTGGCAGGGCAGCCGCGTCGACGACTTCCGCGACGAGGACCCAGGTCGAATCCTGCACGAGATGCGCTACGGGGAGATGACGGCGTTCGAGGAACGGCCGCATTCGCCGTACTACGGCTGCGCCGATGCCACGGCGCTGTACGTCGTGCTGCTCGACGAGTACGAGCGCTGGACCAGCGACAGGAAGCTCGTGCGCGAGCTCGAGCACGAGGCGCGGGCGGCGCTGAACTGGATCGACGAGTACGCGGATCTGATGAATAACGGCTACGTCTCCTATCAGCGCCGCAACGAGAAAACCGGGCTCGAGAACCAGTGCTGGAAGGACTCCTGGGACTCCATCTCTTACCGGGATGGGAGGTTGCCCGGCTTCCCGCGCGCGACCTGCGAGCTGCAGGGCTACGCCTACGACGCGAAAGTACGCGGCGCCCGACTCGCACGCGAGATCTGGAACGATCCGACGTTCGCCGACGTGCTCGAGCAACAGGCGGCCGACCTCAAGCGCCGCTTCAACCGCGACTTCTGGGTCGAGGCCGACGGATACTTCGCGCTCGCGCTGGACGTGGACGGCAACCAGGTCGACGCGCTGAGCTCGAACAACGGCCACCTCCTCTGGAGCGGCATCGTCGACAAGTCAAAGGCGAAGGCGGTCGCGCGCCACCTGATGGGACCACGGCTGTTCTCCGGCTGGGGCGTCCGCACGCTGGCCGAGGGCGAAGGACGCTTCAATCCGATCGGCTACCACGTCGGCACGGTCTGGCCGTTCGACAATTCGTTCATCGCCTGGGGGCTGCGTCGATACGGCTTCAAGCAGGAGGCAGCACAGATTGCGGCCGGCATCCTCAACGCCGCCGCGTTCTTCGACGGTCGCCTGCCGGAGGCGTTCGGAGGCTACGAGCGGGAGGCGACGAAGTATCCGGTTCAGTACCCGACCGCGTGCAGCCCGCAGGCCTGGTCGACAGGCGCGCCGCTCCTACTCCTGCGAACGCTGCTCGGCCTCGAGCCCCTCGGCGATCACCTCGTCGTCGACCCTGCACTCCCGAACGGCATCGGCGTGCTCGCTCTGCTGGAGATCCCCGGGCGCTGGAGCCGCGTCGACGCCTTCGCGCGCGGAGAGATCGACCTCAACAGAAGGTGGGGACTGCAACCGCAGCTCGGCGCGCCCAAATAGGTCGCGCCGCGCAGGCGCTAGCGACCAGGCAAGCGCGAATCACCACAAGACCTCAGACGGGCGCCACGTGCTGGAGCTCACGCACGCGAAAGGCGAGCACGACGTCCCTGACGCCACGGATGATCGCGAAGGCGGCGACCCAGGAGACGAGCAACAAGGCACTCCGGCCGAAGTAGCCGGCAGCCCAGAAGCCGAGGCCGAGTTCGATGATGCCTCCGACCAGCTGTAGCCACCAGACCTCGATCTCATGACGCGCCGAGATCGCGGTGATGATGTCGAACGTTCCCGCGAAGACGAGGAAGAAGCTGATCACCGCCGCCAGCGCGACGAACGTGTCGCCCGGATGGATGAAAGAGATGACCCCGGAGGCGATGAAGGCGACGGCGAGGAGCCCAGCGAGCAGCTTCCACCAGCCGCTGGCAAGCATCGTCACGCCGATCTCGACCACGCCGGCTGCGATCGCAACAAAGCCGAACAGGATCGAGATCGCGCTCACTGACGTGTAGTCGAAGCGCAGCACGATCAGCCCGACGAGCATCCAGCCGACACCGGTGATCAGGAAGAGCCACCACGGTGGCAGAACGCGTCCGAGCGTACGCTGGGGGGCGGCGACGATCGAGGACATGGTGCCTCCACGATTGATGTCGTAGCGGGTATACCGCAGGCTCTCGGAGGAGTCAATTCGGCCTTCCGACATCAGCGATCGTAAGAGCGCGTAGCGTTCCCGTCGTGCGACCGCGACGCGAGCACCGGCTGCTCGCCTCGGCCGAGGGCTACCTCGTTCTGGACGCGCAGCGGCGCCCCTTCGCACGCCTCGATCGCGTTCGCTACGAACGCCACACCGACTACCCCGACGAGCTCGTCGTGCGCCGAGGGCTGTGCCGACGAACGCTCGTTCTCCCCTTCAAGGCGGTCGCAGCCGTCGACGGAAAGAACCAGACCGTACTGCTGCGCATCAAGCCCTAACCCGCCGGCGCGTCGCATTCTGCGGGAAGTGCGTCAACGGCTCAGGGAACAGGAACACGCGGCCCACCGGACAGGCCCGGTCCTCCGACGGGGAGAATAGAACGCTGGCCGAGGACGTTGAGTAGTAGAGCCACGAGACGTGACGCCGTATCCAAAGCATCGTCGCGCTGGCTTGGCGAGCGACTCAGGGAGACGTTTGTCCTTTCATGCGTGCGCCAGTGGGATCTGGCGGGCTTGGCCCGTCGCGCCACGCAGATCGTCTATCGCGAGGGCGAGACAGTCGTGATCGAGGGTCAGGGTGGCGCCGGCTTCTACGTCATCCGCGCCGGGTGCGCCTCGGTTGCGGTCGACGGGTACCTGCGGGGGGCGCTTGGGCAGGGCGACTCATTCGGCGAACTGTCGCTGATCAGTGGACGCCCGCGCTCTGCCACGGTGGTGGCGGCCACCGACCTGCGCTGCGCCGTCTTCACGCCATGGGAGTTCCGCTCGTTTGTCGCCGAACATCCATGCGTTGCCTCGTCACTCGGCCGACAGGTGGCACGGTATCTCGGGTCACCGGCCGGCTAGAGCAATTTTCCATCGACATCTCGGCAACGGGTCGCGCTTCCCGCAGAAGACGACACTGGCTCGCGGTAGCGTCTTGGTCCGGAGCCGCAGCGTAGCCGCAGGCGCCGATCTCTGCGCAGCGCACAGCCACGTTCGCATCCGACAAGCTTCTGCGCCTGCCGACGGGGCCCAGGTCCGCGGCGTCCGCGGCGTCCGCGGCGTCCGCGGCGTCCGCGGCGAAGAACTACACGACCACTGCCCCACGGTGGGCGGCGTTGGTCAGCGAGTGAGGCGTGACCTGCGCACGCGGATCCTTATTTCAGTGCACGCGCATGTCTTGATGTTTGCAGGGCTTTTCCTGACGACGTTTCTGCAACCTGAGCTGCAGCAATTAAGCCCGCCGTCTTACTTGACGAGCGTGACCAGCTTGAACATGGGCAGGTACATCGACAAGATGATCGTCCCGACCATGGCGCCGACGAGGACGATCATGATCGGCTCGATGATCGAGGTCAGAGCGGCGATCGAGGCGTCGACCTCCTCCTCGTAGAAGTCGGCGATCTTCCCGAGCATCGCGTCCAGCTCGCCCGTCTCCTCGCCGATCTTCACCATCTGACCGACCATCGGCGGGAAGACCGGATGCTCGATGAGCGGCTGCGCGATCGGAACGCCGGCGTGCACCTGTTCCCGCACGCCCACGAGCGCGCTCTCGACCACCCAGTTGCCGGCGGTCGTGCCCGTGATCTCGAGCGCCTTGATGATGTCGACGCCGGCCGCCACCAGCGTCGAGAGGGTTCGCGCGAAGCGGGCCATCGTCACCTTGAGGACGACGTCGCCGATCTTCATCGGCACCTTGAGCTTGAACCGGTCCCAGTTCCGCCGGCCGTGTTCGGAGCGCTTCCAGCGGAAGAAGCTGAAGACGCTCAGAGCGATCGCCGGGAAGATCACGTACCAGCGCGTGCGCAGGAGAACGGAGGCGTCGATCATGACCTGCGTCAGCATCGGCAGCTGCCCGCCGAGCTGCTTGTACAACCTCTCGAAGATCGGGATGATGAAGAGCAGCATCGCCGTCAGGATGAGCAAAGCGAAGCACACGACTACACTCGGGTAGATCATCGCGCCCTTCACGCGGCGCTTGATGTTCGCCTCTTTCTCGATCTGGATGGCGAGCCGATCGAGCACCTCGTCGAGGATGCCGGCCGCCTCTCCCGCCTCGACCATCGCGACGTAGAGACGGGAGAAGACCTTCGGGTGGCGCGCGAGCGCCTGCGAGAGCAGGGAGCCGCCCTCGACGTCGGCGCGCACCTCGCTGATCACAACCGCCAGGTACTTGTCGTCGGTCTGACTCTCGAGGATGTGCAGCGCCGTGACCACGTTCAGTCCGGCACCGATCATGGTCGCGAACTGGCGCGAGAAGATCTGCAGCGACTTCGCCTTCACCTTCTTGAACGCCGTGCGGACGCTGTCCTCGCCGCTCGCCGGCAGCTCGTTCAGCAGCTCGGCCAGGAGGCCGCGGACGCGCAGCTGCTCGCGGGCGGCGTCGAGCGTCGGGGCGTGGACTTCACCCATCAGCTCGAGGCCCTCCGCGTTGATCGCGTTATAGGAGTAGGCGGCCATCTCGGACTATCTCCAGCCTCATCGGCAGAGGGATGTCCGCGCTTGAGGCATTGCGCCGCTCTGCCGATACGGGTCCCGTGCGGCTTCGCCTGCTCAGAAAGCTGCGTGAGGACGAAGGCTTCGGCCTCGTCGAGTTGCTGATCGCGCTGCTCATCCTCACCGTCGGAATCCTCGCGCTGCTGAGCGCGTTCGTCAGCGGCGCGGCTACTCTCCAGCGCGCGAGCCGGACCGCGACGGCGTCAACTATTGCCGACACGCAGATGGAGCTGTACCGCGCGCTCACTTACGGCGCGATCGCACTCGACTCGTCGACCATTCCGACCACGAGCCCGTACACCACGGACAGCGCGTACAGCGGGTCGCAGGTGACGGCGACGTGCTCCGGAACCGTTGCAAGCAATCCGCAGTGCAACGCGAGCCGGGCCGCGACCGGCCCCGACCACGGCACGTACCGGATCGACACCTACATCGTCAACTACACGCCGACCTCGGGTCGGGCAGTCAAGCTCGTGACCATCGCCGTTCGCGGGGCGAACAACCTGACCGGCCCCGCGCTGGCCCGCATCTCGAGCGCGTTCGACGAGTCCACCGGCTTGTAGGCACTCCTCGGCGGTCACCCCACCGGGCGCTCCGGCGTTGCTTGAGGCGTTGAGGCCAGCTTTGCCGGATCTTAGGACAACCTCAACCCAAGGAGTTACTCCGCGGTCGCGCGACTTCGTCTAACCGAAGGGAGTTTGAGTCGTCGTCGTGTCGAGCGGGTCGGTGACGATCGGCGTTGTCGTCGTCGTGGTCGTCGGAGCCGGCGTGGTCGGCGTCGACGGAGTCGTCGTCGTGACGGCCGGAGTAGTCGGAGCCGCGCTCGGCGGCGTGGTCTGGACCGGGCACTTCGCCAGGAGGGCGATCACGTAGCGCGTGCCATCGGCGGTGTTGACGAGCGTGAGCTTGTCGCCGAGCTTCAGCTTGGCGGTCGCCTGGCCGCTGTCGTATGCGCCGCCGACGACGCCGATCTTGACCGACTTGCCGTCCGGTGCGATCGAGACGAGCCGGAAGATGTCCTCGCTGGTCGGGAAGGTCCCGTTCAGGGCGACCGTCAGGCAGACGCCGTTCGTCGAGATCGAGACGCTGGTGGGCGCGGTCGCGGGAGCCGCCGGTGTCGTCGACGGCGACGTGGTCGCGGGCGTGGTCGGCGCCGGGGTCGTCGACGTGCTCGGCACGGTCGAGGCCGGCGTCGTCGGAGTAGGCGCGGGCGTCAGGCCGACGCCGACCTTGCTGGGCGGCGCAACGCGAGGCGCAGCGACGGTCGCGATCGGCGTCGTTTGCGGAGACGAGGGCGACACCGCTGAGCTGCCCGACAGCTGCTGCACGAAGGGGTCTTTGCTCTTGAACAGGCCGAACGACAGCAGCTGGTCGGAGTCGTGCTGGACAACGATCCGGTCGGTATCGGGCAACTTTGCGGGTGCCCCCGCGAGCGGCGAGGTCAGGCTCGGCGCCGTCGTCGTGCCGCCGGGGGCCGCCGCGGAGTCGGTGCCGCCGCCGAGCACCTTCGACAGCTGGAAGCCGACGACCGCGAGCAAGACCACGGAGGCGACGGCGAGGATCTGCTTCTGCCGTGTGGCCTTCCTCTGGGCCAACGCCTTTGCCGGGGTCGTGCTCATGCTCCGGCGGCGGTCGCACCCGGCGGCGCGGCCGGAATCGGCTGCGAGTCCTGGGTCGCAGGCGTGGTCGTGGTCGCGGTGCCCGGGCCGGCTGAGGCCGCCACGGGCGGAACCGGCGCGGCCGTACCGTCGCCGAAGATGTATGCGGAGACGGTCAGCGCTGCCTTCACATGCGGGAACTGGAGCTGGCCCTCGTCGAACGAGATCGAGTCGACCGAGAAGAGGCGGCCGGTCGCGTCGAGCACGCCGTCGTGTACGCCGACAAGGTTGCGCAGACGGTAGAGGAAATCGGACAGGTCGTAGAAGTGGCCCTCGAAGACCAGGTCGACCGCGATCTGCTGGTAGGAGCCGAGCGGGACCGGGTCGTGCGGCTTGATCGACTCGAACGTGACGCCCGTCTCGGCGGCGACGTCGCTGAGCTGCAGCAGCATGCCCGGCATGTCGGCGCGGTTCGGCATCGCCCGCGAGAGCTCGAACAGGTCGGCGACGCGAATCGCCGGCGCCTGCGGCTCTGACTGCGACCCGCCACGCTGCGCCACGACGATCTGCGCTTGTGTGTCGTCAATCTGGTCCTGCAGCTTGGCCGCCTCGGAGCGCTTGGGCGCGATCACGACGAACCAGCCGGCGACAAGCACGATCACAAGTGCCCCGGCGAGCAGTCCCAGCTTCGCGGCGGCCGGAAGCTTGCTCATGACGCCACCTGCGGTCGCACTGAAGCCTCGATCTCGAACGAGACGACGTCCCGCCCGAGGATGTTCGTCTTCGAGCTCTGGATGAGCTTCACGTCCTGCAGCTCCGGGATCACGTCCAGCCGGCTGAGGAGCCGAGCGACGCCTTCCTGCGAGTACGTGTAGCCGACGAGCGTCAAGGGTGCGGTTGCGACGGGTGCGGGAATGGGAGTGGGAGCCGCCGAGGTCGTGGTCGTCGTCTCGGCGCTCGTAGTGGTCGTCGCCGTCGTGCTCGGCGGCGGCGTAGTCGCAGCAGCGGTCTGCGGCGATTCTGCGGAGAGGGTCGTCAGCCAGACGTCGCTCGGCAACACCGAGGAGATCTCCCGCAGGATGCGATCCCAGGCGACGCGGGCCTGGAGCGCCGGCCCCAGAGCGCTGATTCGCAGGTCGCGCTGGATGGCGAGCTCAGGGGCGATCTGCGGCTCGGCAGCCGGCAACGGGAGCGCGGCGAGTTGGTCCTGCAGCGCCTGCAGCGTGGCCTTGTTGTCGTTCACCTTGGAGCTCGCCAACAGGTAGCCGGCCGCGAGCAGCGAGCCGACCACGAACGGCGACACGACGGCAAGCTGAACGACGACCGTCATCCGCTTGCGCCCTTGCCGCGCAACGTCGCGGGGGAGGAGGTTGACGGCGCGCATCAGTCTTCTATCCCCAGGCCGACCGCGACCGCCAACGAGCCGTCTGAGCCGTTTCGGCTCTTCCGGAGCTTGCGCGGCACCTTGACGCGGGCGAGCGGGTCGGCAACGCGAACGGGAACGCCGATCAGCCGCTCGAGCTCCGGCGCGAGCCCGCCGCAGGCGGCCGCGCCTCCGGTGACGAGGATCTCGCCGACTCCGAGCGAGCCCGGCTGCTCCTGATAGAAGCGGAGAGAGGCGACGAGCTCCCGCGCGAACACCTGGAGCTCGGCGGCCATCGCCCGGCGCGCCTCGTTAGCCCGGCGCGCGTCCAGGCCGGCCCCCTCGCCCTCCTCTCCCAGCGAGAGCGAGCGCTTGATCGGCTCGGCCTCGGACGGAGCGAGGTCGAGCACCCGGGCGAGAGCGACGTCGAGCGCCGATCCGCCCCAGGCGAGCACACGGGTGAACTCGCAGATGCGGCCGTCCGAGACGGCCAGGGTCGAGCGATCGTGGCCGATCGAGATGCAGACGAGCCCGGCGTCCTCGGCCGCGACAGTGCGAGCCGGGTTGCCGAGCGCGCGCAGCAGTGCGAACGCCTCGAGGTCGATGCCGATCAGCTTCAGCCCCGCCTTACGACAGGCGGCGACGTAGCGATCGACGAGGTCGCGGTGGGCGACAACGAGGAGGACACGCCGCACGCGGACGCCGTTCTCGTCGACCCGGTCCTCGAGGATCCGGTAGTCGAGCACGGCCTCGTCGAGCGGGATCGGCAGGGTCTCCTGCGCCCGGAAACGGATCGCGTTCGCGAGTTGCTTCGTGTCCTCAATACCGGGAATCTCGAACGTGCGGACGCCGATCCTGTTGTTCGAGATCCCGAGCCGCACACACGTGCGCGGCAGCTTGTTCTTGCGGAAAAAGGTCTTCAACGCAGCGGCCAGCTCCTCGGGCTCGCGCAGCTCGCCGCCGACCACCACCCCGCGTCCCAGCGGCATGCGGGCCAGCCGAACGATCCGCGGACCGCCCGTGTTGACCACCTGCGCGGCCGCAATCTGGGAGGCGCCGATCTTCAAGCCGACTACCCGCTTGTGCCCGGCGGGATGCGCCTTGCGCTCCTGCTTCGCAATCTGGTTCGCCTGCTGCCGCTGCTCTTTCGCGAGGCGGTCGGCGGCGCGCTGGGCATCCTTGCGCTCGCGGCGCGAGAGCGCTTGCGGCTGCTCCTCGTGCGCGTCGGCCACGGACTCGGCAGGCACGGCCTCCCGCTCCGAAGCGATGGCCGGGGCAGCCACATCCACGATCGCCTCGGCCTCCTCGGTTACCTCGGGCTCAGGCTCGGGCTCGAACGCGGCGGGCGGCTGGGGCACTGTGGGAGGCGGAAGCGGAGGCGTGACCGGCGGCAGGACGACTGCGTCGGCGGGCTGGTCGGCCTCAGGCTCGGGCTCGAGCGCGGCGGGCGGCTCGGACACCGGAGGCGACTGCGGCACGATGGGCGGCTGCGGCACGACGGACGGCGGCGACACGGCGGCCGGCTGCGGCACGACGGGCGGCTGCGACACAGCGAGGGGCGGAGCCGGAGGGGCGACCGGCGGCAGGACGACCGGATCGAGAGAATGCTCGGCAGGCTGTTGCAGCAACTCGGCCACCGACTGGGGCTTCACGGTCGGCTCCAAGATGGCCGGCACGCGGTGGCCCTGCTCCGCCTTCGGCTTTCGCCGGAAGGTGATCTCCTTCTTCCAGACTGACGTCTTGTCGTCCGGCTTGCTCGTCAGCTCTCCCCCAGCCGGCCGCATGCGGTGGCCCTGCTCCGCCTTCGGCTTCCGCCGGAAGGTGATCTCCTTCTTCCAGATCGAGGTGTTGTCGTCCGGGCTCATCGTCAGCTCCCAGTCAGTTCGAGGGCGGGAATGGTCGTGGGAACCCGCGCGACGTAGCCGGAGCGCTCGAGCAGGCCGAGCAACTGGTCCGGATAGCTCGAGCAGCCGAGCGCGACGTCTGTCGTGATCGTCCGGCGGAGGACGAGCTCGCACAGCGACTGCTCCATTGTCTGCATCCCGCGCGAGGTGTTCGTCTGCATCACGGAGTAAATCTGCTCGACCTTGCCCTGGCGAATCAGGTTCCGGACGGCGTCGTCGGGCAGGAGGATCTCGACGGCCGCCACCCGACCCTGTCCATCGGCCGTCGGCAGCAGCGCCTGAGTGACGACCGCCTGCAGGGCGCTGGCGATCTGGGTGCGCACCTGGCTCTGTTGCTCGGCGGGGAAGACGTCGATGATCCGGTCGATCGTGCTGGCGGCTCCGCGCGTGTGGAGGGTGCCGAGCACGAGGTGGCCGGTCTCCGCGGCGGTCAGCGCGGTCGAGATCGTCTCCAGGTCACGCATCTCGCCGAGGAGGATCACGTCCGGGTCCTGGCGGAGCGCGGCGCGGAGCGCAACGGCGAACCCTGGCGTGTCGGAGCCGATCTCGCGCTGGTTGACGATGCACCGGCGGTGCGGGTGGAGAAACTCGATCGGGTCCTCGATCGTGACGATGTGCGCCGCCCGGGTGCGGTTGATCTCGTCGATCATCGAGGCGAGCGTCGTCGACTTCCCGGAGCCGGTCGGGCCGGTGACGAGCACGAGCCCGCGAGGACGCTCGGTGAGCTCGTGCAGGCTGGTCGGGAGGCCTAGCTCCTCGAGCGACCTGATCACCTGCGGGACGAGGCGGAAGGCGGCGCCGATCGTGCCTTGGCGGAAGAAGACGTTGACGCGGAAGCGCGCGACCCCGGGGACGGAGTACGAGACGTCGATCTGCCGGTCGATCTCGAGGCGCTTCTGCTGCTCGGTCGACAGGATGCGGTAGAGCAGTTGCTGTGTGTCCTCCTCGGTGAGAGGCGGCAGGTCCTCGATCGGGTTGAGCTCTCCGCGCACGCGGACAGCAGGCGGCGCCCCCACGGTCACGTGCAGGTCGGAGGCATCCCGCCCCTCCATGCTGGCGAGGAGCTCGTCGATTGAGTAGTCGGCGTCCATTCCCTCGAACGGGCTATCGGCAGGGGGAGTCCTCTTCTTTACCGCCTCCTACGAGCAGGGCCGTCCGGCCGCTGTTTCTGCGCAAATCTGCCGCTTGAGAGGCCCGATCCGATCGCTCTTTCTGCGCAAACCTCCTTGTTGTTGCGCAATCACCCGTTCAGGGCTGCACTTTTCTGTCGCAGCGGCCGATACCCCCGGAGCCACCGCAACTCCAACAAAGGAGCAACGCATGTTCAGCACGTTGCGCAAGCGCTTGAGGAACGAGGAGAAGGGTTTCACCCTGATCGAGCTCCTCGTCGTCGTGGTTATCCTCGGCATCCTCACGGCGATCGCGGTTCCGTCCTACCTGAGCCTCAGGGGTCGGTCCGAGAGCGTCAAGAACAAGTCGAACGTCCGCTCGATCATCCCGACGATCGAGCAGTTCTACGCCGACCAGAACCCGGGCACGTACGTGGGCATGGACCTGGCCACTCTCAAGACGAACTACGACCAGGCCCTCAACGTCGCCAACTACACACTTGCAAGCCTTACGACCACGGACTACTGCGTCCAGAGCCCGGCGCCAGGCGGCGACGTGAACGTGACGTGGCACTACATCCCAGGGACAGGGCTCGTCACGGGCAACTGCCCGTAGACCGAAGCTCGAGTCTGGATCTGAAAGGGCGCGGGAGACCGCGCCCTTGCTCTTGGGCGAGATCCGCGGGGACACTCGGCCTACGAGTTGCTCGTGGAGCGAGGCCGCGCGGATGCCACCCGCAGACTGGAGCAGCACCACCTTCTGCCTGCGGCGCATGAATCAAGCGCTACCCCCGTTCTGCCGATAACCGGACTGTGACCATGCCTTTCACACCGCGCGTTCGCACGCTTCTGATCGTCGTCGTGCTCGCGTGCGCGGCGGTCGGTGCCGGCCTGATCGTGCTCGGGCGCCGGCAGAGCTCGAGCGATGCTTCGCCCGGCAAGCCGAAGCCCCCGGCCGCGACACTGAAGCGGCCCTCGGCTGTGCGGCCGTCTGCGAAGACTCCCCGGGCACAGGCGGGCGGAGGCACGTCACAGGCTGCGCCTGCGGACCGGCTACCGGCCTCGATCCAGCAAGCCCTCGCTGCGAACCACGTCGTCGTCGTCGGGCTCTTCGACCCGAACGCGAAGATCGACGATACCGCCATGCGCGAGGCGTCTGCCGGCGCCCTGCTCACCGGGACGACCTTCGTCTCGATAGACGTCACGCAGGACGAGATCGACTCCTTGAACGCCCGCTACGGGGTGATCCAGGATCCGGCAGTTCTCGTTCTGCGGCCGCCCGGAGACCTCGTCGTCCGGATCGACGGTTTCGCCGACCGCGACACGGTCGCGCAGGCAGCCGCGAACGCGGCCTCATGATCCGCTTCGGCGGCCATCACGACACTGCGGAGGCCGATCAGCAAACGGCAGTCGCCGGCGACGGGCGCGAGCTGTTCGTGCGCCATGCGCGCAAGGACGGCCGCCTGGTCGCGGTGCTGCGCGCAGTCGACCGCGGCGGCTCCTGCATCGTCGAGGCCGAGGTCTACCCGCAGGGCACCACGCAACTGTCCCGACCCGGCCCGTACACGTTCGCGGACGCCCATCAGGCGAGCGCGTTCGTCACCGAGGCGGTCGCGGCACTGATGTACCTGGGCTGCGACATCCAGGCGCAATAGAGCCCGCGTCAGGGAAGCCCTTGCTCGCGGCGGCGGCGTTGCAGCTCGCGGAGCAGCGGCAGGTGGCTCAGGTACTTCGGCCCGCCGATTGCCTGCTTGTTGCGCAGCATGTCGTCGAGATGCGCGACCTTCACCTTCATTCCCGCGACCTCGGTAGCGATCGCCCTCTTGATCAGGTCGTCGTAGCCGCCGATTCCATCGGGCCGGAACCAGACATCGAAGAAGCCGTAGCGCGTGATCAGCGCGAGGCTCGGGTAGGAGCCGAAGCTGGGGCTGCTCCACGGCTCCGCCGTTGGAAAGCCCTCCAGTTCGAGCCCTTCGGCGCGGAAGCGCGCGTCGACCTCGTTCAGGACGGCGGCAAGTCGTTCGAGATTGGCACGGCTCATCGCAGGGCAGAAGTCGAAGTCATCAGTCGTGCGCGGCGAGCCGAGTATTCGTTCGGCCACGCCGCCGAGGATGACGAAGCGGAGCTCGTGTCGGACAAGAACCTCGAGGAACGCGCGCGGGCGGAAAGCCACGCGGCGAGGACCCGGTAGTGGCTCGCCCTCGGAGCTGTCGCTGGCGTCGCGGGCCACCTCTTTCACCTCTTTCACAGATGCGAAGAGCTCGCTTTGCTCTTCGAGACTGTCGAGTCGCTCCTCGACCGGCAACGCGAGCATCGCGTCGATCAGTCGCTCGTCGTGATCGTCGTGCGGGACGAGCTCGATCTTCAGGTCGAAGCCGGCGGCGCGAACGAGCCGCTCCAGTGTCGCCAAGCTCGGCCCCTGACGGCCGGTCTCGATGCGCGCGATCTCCGACTGCGCCGTCTGTGCGCGGTCGGCAAGGGCGCGCTGGCTCAGATTCGCGCGAGCGCGAGCTTCACGGACAATTGCCCAGGCAGACACACCTGGATGATAGCGAATACCTCATCGCGCGCCGGAAGCTCAGATCGTCACGCGGGCCAGTTCTTCGATCGAGGTCAGCCCGGCGGCGACCTTCGCCATCCCGTCGTCCCAGAGCGTGCGCATCCCGCCCGCCATCGCCTCGCGCTCCACCTCTTCGCGGCTCGCCCTGCGGACGGCCAGGTCGCCGAGCGCCTCGTTCATCAGCAGCAGCTGGAAGATGCCGATCCGGCCTCGGTAGCCCGTCTGGCCGCAGCGCGGGCATCCGCGCCGGCGGTACAGGACCATCCCGTCGGAGGACGCCGCGACGTCTGGCGACACGCGTGCCTCGATCAGCTCGTCCACGCTGGGGGTGTACATCTCGCAGCAGTGCGAGCAGAGCTTGCGTGCGAGGCGTTGGGCCAGCACCGCCGAGACCGCCGACGAGGTCAGGAAGGGCTCGACGCCCATCTCGCTCAGCCGGGTGATCGTGCTCGGCGCGTCGTTCGTGTGCAGGGTGGTCAGCACCAAGTGGCCGGTGAGTGCGGCCTCGATCGCGATCTTCGCCGTGTCGCCGTCGCGGACCTCACCGACCATGACCACGTCGGGATCCGAGCGGAGAATCGAGCGCAGCGCATTGGCGAACGTCAGCCCCGCGCGCAGGTTGATCTGAACCTGATTGACGCCGGCCAGCCGATACTCGACCGGATCCTCGACCGTGACGATGTTGATCTCGGGCCGGTTGATCTGCGACAGCGCCGCGTAAAGCGTCGTCGACTTCCCTGAGCCGGTCGGTCCGGTGACGAGAATCGCGCCGACCGGCCGGGAGACCAGCGTCGTCAACTTCGACTGCATCTCGTCGGAGAGCCCGAGCGCCTCGAGCGTCGGCGGGCTCTTCGACTTGTCGAGCAGGCGCATGACCACCGTCTCGCCGACCACAGTCGGCAGCGTCGCGAGCCGGATGTCGAGCAGCCTGCCGGCGGCGGCCGCGCGCAACGAGATCCGGCCGTCCTGCGGCCGCCGTCGCTCGGCGATATCCAGCTTCGCCAACACCTTCAGGCGGGTCGTCACCGCGGGTGCCAGGCGTTTCGGGATCCGCTCCACCTCGTGGAGGAGGCCGTCGATGCGGAACCGGATGACCAGACCGTCCTCGTTCGCTTCGAAGTGAACATCGCTCGCCCCGTCCTCGGCCGCCTGGAGGATCACGGAGTTGACGATGCGGACGATCGGTGCCTCGGAAACCCCGTCCTCCTCCTCGAGGTCGGCAACCGCAGATCCCTCGAGCCCCGCGTCCTCGAGCGAGTCGACAACGGCCTCCGTGACCCGGCCCATCCGGTCGAGCTCGGCGACGATGTCGTCGCGGGGCGCGACGCCGAGTGAGAGCTGGTGCCGCGTCGCCAGCCGCAGCTCGTCGATCGCGCTCACGTTCTGCGGGTCGGCGATCCCGACGAAAAGGACGTTGTCTTCGAGTCGGTAGGGCAGCGCGGCAGCCCGCCGGAGGACGTGCAGTGGGATCAGCCCGCTCGCATCCGCCGCGACTCCGGTCAAGCGCAGGTCGACGAGCGGCAGCCTGTTACGGGCGGCGAGCATCCGGGCGACGCCCTCGCTGGAGGCGAGCCCCTCGGCGACGAGCGCCTCCGAGAACGAGCCGCTGGCCGCACGGCCGCGCACCAGCGCGAGCCGGTCAGTCGGGACAAGGCCGGTCGCTTCGATCAGGTCGGCGACGAGTTGGGCGGACTCGTCGACAGCGTAGGGCTCAATAGGGCCGGCCGAGGGCGCGACGGTGTCGTCGTCCGTCGTCAGCGGGCGCGGATTCGGCTGTTCGGGCTCCATATCCCTCGAACGAGGTATCGGCATCGGAATCTCCGGCCTTGAGCCGGGCCGATGCTCAGAAGACGGCCAGATACGCGTCGATCAACGCCTGCCCGGCGAAGAGCGCCACAACAGAGCCGATCGCAAGAAACGGGGCGAACGGGATCGCCATCTTGCGCGCCTTGCCTCCATGCCGGACGAAGAGCACGAGCGCCGGGACGAGCGCCGCGATCATCCCCAGCAGCAGTGCGACCGTCACCGTCCGGCCGAGCGCCGCGCCCATGAGCAGCGCGAGCTTGACGTCTCCCATTCCCATCCCGCCTGGATAGGCGAGTGCGGCGACGAGCAGAAAGGCGGAGGCCCCCGCGCCGGCGATCGCCCACTCGGGGCTCGGCTTCCATACAGTCATCAGCGCGAGCGCAACCGCCGCTGCCGGCAGGACGACTCGGTTGGGGACGATCCGGTGCGTGAGGTCGGTGGCGGTGATGACGACGAGCGCTGCGCAGAAGACCGCGGCGGCCGCCGTTCGCCACGAAAGCCCGAAGGCGACGAGGCAGCCGGCCAGCAGCGCTGCGGTTGCGAGCTCAACCGCCGGGTAGACGAGCCCGATGCGCGTGCCACAGGCCCGGCACCTGCCGCGAAGGAGGAGGTAGCTGAGCAGAGGTACGTTGTCGTACCAGGCAATCGCGGACTTGCACGTCCCGCACGCAGATCCAGGCCGCACGATCGAGCGCCGCTCCGGCAACCGGGCGGCGACGACGTTCAGGAAGCTCCCGAGCGCCAGCCCGGGCACGAACGCGAACGCGGCGAGCGCGGCGTCCATCTCAGCCGTCGTAGCCGGTCGGCGGCAGCGGCTGCGCGTATACGACCGGGTTCCCGGGAGCCCCAGCCGGCACGAAGCTGATGACCGGGAACGTCGAGTTCGTCGACTGACCAAGCCGGACAACGTTTCCGATCATCGGCCCGTCAACGCTCGAGGTGGTGTCGATGTTGATGTCGTGCGTGCCGTATAGCCCGCCCTGAAGATACGCGCTCTTGATCTGGACGCTGTCGGGGCTCGCGACGTTGATGGTCGGATCGCCGCTGGCGTTGGCGACGATGATCAGCGCGTTCGTGTTCGGATCCCAGTTCGTCGTGTCGCAGCCTGTACCGTTGGCGAGCTTGACCGCGCACAGCTTCGAGTTCTTCAGCAGGAACACGCCGGAGAGGTACAGCGTGCCCAGGCCGGTGTAGGAGTTGACGTTGCCGTTGTCGATGTAGGCGCTGCCGTCGATGAAAAAGGTCCCGTTGACGGTCAACACGTTCGTGGTCGGGTTCCACGCCAGCTCACCGCCGGGCGTCCAGCAGTCGTAGGCGGTCAACGGCGTCAGGTTCCAGGCAGGAGCGGTCATATTGATGACCGTGTCGGTGTCGAACGTGGGCCATGTGCTGCTGGGGCTGGAGTTCGCCGCGACGCACCCGAACTTCGGGCCGGGGGCGGCGTTGTTGTACCAGGCGTTCCACTCCACCGTGGGCGGGCTGACCGCCTGCGGCGGAAGCGTGCCGATCGTGGTCGCGAACACGTTGTCCGCGGAGGTGCACGGACTGTTCGGCGAGTTGTTCTGGAGGACGCAGCTGCCGGCGATGTAGGCCGCAGAAATCTTGTTGGCGTTGGTGCCGACCCAGTTCTGGTTGTGGTTCGCGAGCGTCAGCCGGCCCCCGACGACGAGCGTGGTGCCGTGCGACCCCTGCGAAAGGGTCGTGGTCTGCTGCAGGCAGAGATCGCCCGTGACGTACATCGGCGTCGCGATGTCGCCGCCGTTGTTGATCGTCATTTCGCAGGTACTCGGGTCGCCGTCGTTCGGCTTGAACGAATAGATGTAGTTCCAGGCCTGATTGTTTACCGGCTCTTTGAACGACGCCGAGATCGGCACGACCACGGTGAGCGCCCTCGTCACCGGCGCCGCGCCGCTGGGGTTGCTGACCGTTCCCTTCGAGCAGATGATCCACCGCGCGCTGGCCTGTTCGAGATGGCCAGTCCATTTCGCGTTCCCGCCGTCGTGCGGCGAGTTGAACGTCGGGGTCGTCTGGCATACGTCAGCGGAGACACCGCTCACGTGAACGGCGGGCATGGTCGGGTCCGCTGCACTGTTCGTGGGCAGCAAATTCGCGGTCAGCGCGTTGTTCGTCGGCAGGTTGAGCACGGACACGGCCTCGTTCACCCCGGCCTCGGCGAGCGCGTACGCGGACACGCGCGCGCCCTGGTACCGGACACTGCGTGCGTTGTCGCCCGTGTACGAGATCATCGCTGCCGTGCTGATCGAGAGCACGATCAGGATTCCGAGCGCCATCACCAGCGCGATGCCGCTTTCCTCTGCGAGCAGGCGCTTCATGCTCTCACGCTGTTCCGCATGACGATGTCGTCCTGAAGCTGGAAGGTTTCGACGGACTTCGCGGGGTTCACGCTCGCCGTTATCACGGCGCGGACCTTCGCCAGGCTCGTGCCTGCGACCGGAGCGACGTAGGTGAAGATCGACGACGAAGTCAGGCAGTCGGCGTACTGCTTCGTGAAGGAACCGGAGGTCCGGGAGAGCGCATAGAGCGTGTAGCCCGTCGAGGTGCAGGTGCTGCTCGTGGCCGCGCTCCAGGTGACGGACCCTGAGCCGCAGCCGCTCAGCGTCATCGTCGCGCCGCTGATCGTCGCCGAGCTCGCACAGTGGACGTCGCGGCGCAGCCGGTCGAAGGCTGACGCGGCCTGGATCTGTGCCTGCACGCGGCGGTTCATATCGACCTCCGCTTTCGAGCCCCCGACGAACGCGGTCGTCAACCCGGCGAGGACCATCCCGAGGATGACCATGACGACGACTAGCTCAATCATCGAGTAACCCGCCTCCCCGCGAACCACCCGGAGGAGCCGCCTCATGTGCCCCCCGGCCGGGCCTTGGTCGCCGTCGGTGTGACCGTCTGCGGGTGCCCGGCGACGCCGGTGAGCAGGCCGATCGCGGTACCTGCATACGGGGCCTCCTCGTCGGGCGTGCCGCGCTCGACGTACGACGCGCTCCGCGACAGCATCAGCGTGATCGTGGGCGCGCCCGTGTCGAGCACGACCGAGCCCGCCCTCGGCCGCTGGACGGCGACTCTGTTCACTGCGTAGCCCTGCACGGGGCCGGTGACGTGCCAGGCGAAGCCATGGTCCTGGAGGATCCCCTTCGCGAAGACGTAGACCTGCCCGGTTACGTTCGGGACCTTCAGCGTCTCTGGCTTTGCCGGGGCAGCTGGGACGAGAGTCGGCCGCTGCACGGCAGCGCGGTCGGCGGCGAGCGTCAGCGTGCCGCCGGCGATGAGCAAGCCGGCGAAGGTGGCGATGACGCCGCGAAGCAGGACCGCTGCAAACCGGAGCATTACAGGGTCCCCATCGGCGGATCGACGCTCGAGCTTGAGACACCAATAGGGGCAGTGCGAGGCCGGCCTCGTCGGCCTCGCTGCGGACTAATCAGCGGGCTGCTGCGCGATTGCATCGGCCAGCGCAGTCGGTGTCGCCCCAGCCCTCGTCGGGGCCTCGTCCGACCACTGGAAGGCCGTTCCTGCGAAGGCCTGGAACCACTGCTGTTCCTGCGGATAGGACTCCGCCGGCTGTAGCTGAAGGTGTAGGTGCGGCCCGGTCGCGTGACCGGTGTGGCCGACGAGCCCGACCGGAGCGCCGGCCTGCAGCTGGGCGCCCTGCACGATTTCGGGGTAGACGTAGGAGAGGTGGCAGTACGTCCAGATCTGCCCATCCGTCGTCTGCATCGTGAAGCCGGTCCCGCAGCGGTCGTCCCCGCTCCAGGAGTAGAGCACGATCCCGTCCGAGAGCGCATAAAGCGGCGAGCCCTCGGGTGCGGCGATGTCGGCCGCAGGGTAGTCGTGGTGGAAGTGCGAGACCGAGACCACCGACGGCCCGCCGCCGACGGGGAAGACGTACGTGCCTTCGCCCTGAGCCGCTGCCGCCGAGAGGATCTGGCCTGCCGGCTGGTTGAAGGCCGCGGCCTGCGCCTGCTCCTGCAGGCCGGCCAGCGTCGCCTGGGCGGCGTCGATGTCGCTCTTCAGCCGGTCCGCATCAGCCTGCGCCGCGTAGGCATCGACGCCGAGCTGGGTTGCCTTCCTCTGCGCCTCCAACCGATCGGAGAGGAGCGGCACGGATTCGACCCGGTCCGCCAGCACCTGCTCCCGGTCGGCGAGCTCCCGCGCCTTCGCCAATGCGGCACGGTAGGCGCCGCTCGCGTTGGTCACAGCGGCCGCCGCGTCGTCGAGCTGCGCCTGCAGCTGGTCGAGCGCGAACACGGTCTGCTGGGCCGCCGGCTGGTCCCCGGCAGGCACGCCCTCCGCGCTGCCGTAGAGCTGGGCCATCTCCAGCACGTCGTTCACATACCACCAGGCGTGGTTGTAGGAGAAGACGGCCTGCCTGATGTCGCTCGCACCCCCTGAGGCGGCGAGGTAGCGGGCGGCCGAGTAGACCGCGTCGACCGGGTTCCACGGGTCGGCCGCACCGTTGCCGTCGGCGTCCGTCCCCCAGCGCAGCCAGGTCGAGGGCATGAACTGCATCCAGCCGATCGCGCCCGCGGAGCTCGGTCCCATGTTGCGGCCGAAGTTCGACTCGATCTTGTTGATCGCCGCGAGCACGTTCCAGGGGACGCCGTACGCGGCGCCCGCGTTCTGCCACAGCGCAAGCAGCTGCTCGTACGAGAACTGGACGGGCTGAGCGGGCGGCGTCATCCAGGTGGGAGCGAGCACGAGCTCGGTGCCGTTCGCGTACTGGGCGCTCGGCAAGGCGACGGCGCCGGGCACGATCGCGAAGGTGGTGCCGTCGCCGCGCGCGGCCCCGGCTGTGGTGAGCAGACCGGCCACGAGGAGGAGCAGGACGCGCTTCATCACTCGCCCGGCTGCACGAGGCGCAGGCCGCTCAGGTCGTCGTCCTCCGGCGGATGATCCTCGGCCTCCTCCGCAGCCTGCCGGTCGACGGCCTGCTGCTTGAGGGCATGGTCGAGCGCGACGAGGAAGTCGTGCCGGTTGGTGGCGGCGTTGGCCGCGACCTCGCGCTCGACCTCTCCCGCCACGACGAGCTCGATCAGCGCCTGGGTGAACGTCTGCATCTTGAAGAAGGCACCCTCGGCGATCGCATCCTGAATCTCGTCCGCGCGGTTCTCGAGGATCAGGTCCGAAATGCGCGCGTTCGTGACCAGCACCTCGACGGCGGGGACGCGCCCGCCGGCGGCCCGCGGCAGGAGCCGCTGGCTGACCACACCGCGCAACACCCCCGCGAGGATCGAGCGGACTTGCTGATGCTTCTCAGGCGGGAAGAACTCGACCATGCGCCCGATCGTCTCGGCCGCGTCGACGGTGTGGAGAGTCGAGAGTACGAGATGGCCGGACTCCGCCGCCTGCATCGCCGTCTGTGCGGTCTCGGCATCGCGCAGCTCACCGATCAGGATCACGTCCGGGTCGGCGCGAAGTGCCCGCCGCAGCGCCTCGCCGAAGGAGGCGGTGTCGAGCCCCACCTCTCGCTGATTCACAATGCACTGCTGGTCGTCGTGGAGGAACTCGATCGGGTCTTCAATCGTGACGATGTGCTGGCGACGGCTCGCGTTCACGTGACCGACGATTGCCGCGAGCGTGGTCGACTTGCCGGAGCCGGTCGCGCCGGTCACCAGCACCAGGCCACGACGCTCCTCGGCGAGTGCGGCGACGCCCTCCGGAAGCCCGAGCTCCGGGAAGCTCGGAACCTTGCTCGGGATCAAGCGGAACGCGAACGAGATCGCGCCCCGCTGGCGGAAGCCGTTGACGCGGAAGCGCGGCAAGCCGGGCGACGTGTAGGCGAGATCGAGCTCACCGGTGTCGTCGAACCCCTCGCGGCGACCCGGGTCCTGTGCGGTGACGGTCGCGAGGACGCTCTCGAGCTGCCTCCCTTCGAGCGGAGGCAGGTCCTCGACTGTCACGAGCGCGCCGTCGTGACGGAAAACAGGCGCCTGGCCGACCTTCAGGTGCACGTCGCTGGCCCCAGCCTGAACGGCACGCAACAGCAAGGAGTCGAGGTCCACTCCAGCCTGATCGGCAGCGGCGTGGAGTGGCTTTAGGCGGCCGAGGGTCCCGCGAGACGCGCGAGGGCCGCGATCGCCTTCAAGGGCGGCCGGGCGAGACCTCGTGCTTCGCTCGGCGCACTGATGTCACCGCGGACGAGCCGCTCGACGACCGGCCACACGAGCGGAGCCCGCGCCAGCGCGAACGTCGCGCGCGGGAAGCGGTCGAGCGCGATCTTGGCGGCCCAGGATGCGCCCGCGAGCGATCCGAGGGCGTCGGTCAGGCGGTCGGCGTAGGGCTCGACCGTCTCCGAGCGCCCGGCGACGACGTCGAGCGCGGCCTCGGACGCCAGCCGCGCGCTGACGAAGGCCTCGTACAGGCCGTCGCCGGTCAGCGGGTCGACGAGGCCGGCGGCGTCGCCGACCAGGAGCGCGCGGCCGCGGGCGGGAACGAAGCCGGCGCGCCGGAGAGGCAGCCGGTGGCCGCGGACGCTCTCGAGCGCGCCGTGGTCGATCTCATGGCGGCGGCAGAGCTCGGCGAGGTGGTCGCGCAGCTTCGGCCCCTCGGACTCCCAGCCGCCGACGCCGACGTTGATGTGGTCTCCCTTGGGGAAGACCCAGCCGTAGCCTCCCGGGACCGTCCCGAGCTCGATCACGGCAAGTCCCCGGTACCGCTCCTCGAAGGGCGCGTTGCCTTCGTAGGCAACGCCTTGCGTGATCGGGCCGCCGAGGCCCAGCGACCGGGCGGTGGTGCCGTTCGCTCCGTCCGCACCGACGACGACCTCGGCCGTGATCTCCTCCCCGTCGACGCGCAGGCTGCGCTCGGCGACCCCGGAGACCTTGATGCCGTCCCGAAACTCCACGCCGGCGGCAACGGCCTGCTCGACGAGGTAGTAGTCGAGGCGTCGGCGCTGGGTCATCAGCACGAACGGCCCGCGGCGGCCGGTGCGCTCGAATGAGCTGCGCCGGCCGAGCCGAAACTCCATGCGGTCGACTTCGTGCTCGACCACGGGGCCGGGGTCGACGGGCAGCTGCCGCACCGCGCGCAGCGTCAACCCGCCACCGCAGGGCTTGTCGCGCGGGAACCGTGCCTTGTCGACCAGCAGCACCCGCGCCGCCCCACCGCGGGCGAGGTGGATCGCGGTCACCGAGCCCGCCGGCCCGGCGCCGATCACGGCGGCGTCGTATCAACTCCTTCGGGAGATCCGTTCCTGCAGTACTGAGCGGATGCGTTCCGAGAATATCGGCTGGCTGCGCTCGAGCTGGCGAAAGTTCCGGTCGAACATTGCGACAAGGGTCATCGGTGTGATCGCCACCACATCGGCTGTCCGGCGCCCGGTCACGAGCAGCCCAAGTTCTCCGAAGAAGTCGCCCGGCCCGAGCTCGGCGAGTCGAGTGCCCTTCGCCTGCACCTCGGCCGTGCCGCTCTCCACGACGTAGAACTCGTACGCGAAGTCTCCTTCGGTCGCGATCCGTTCACCGGCGGGCACCTCGACGGCGTCGACATACGACGCTATTCCGGCGCGTTCCTCTTCGGTCAGCTGAGAGAAGACGGTCAGGGACGCAAGCCTGCTGGGTTCGACCACGCGGCAACTCTAAGCCGAGCAAGACATAAGACCGCTTCGGCCACCGAATCGACACGATTCGTTCACCGCTCGGCAATCGCGCTGAGGGCGACCCGCTCGTCGCGGATCGACGTGCCGCCCCATCTTCAGGATCTCATGAGTCGTAATCAGCATCGTTTCCGGTTTGTCCGACCTCAAGGCCGGGGACCAAGGCGCTCAAGCGACAGCACGCTCGTGCAGCAGCGGCTGACTCCTTTCGCAATGACAGACCGGCTGGTTGCTCGAGGCAGCGTTGAAGAAGGTCACGGTCGAACGGGTCGAGCGCGGGAAACTCGCCGACCCGGTTCGAGGACGAGCGGGCGCTCCGGGCGGAAGTCGGGGGTCGCTACGCGTTTGTACCCACGTCCGAAGTCGTTGACAGGTGGTTTCGAGACGTCCTCTCACGAGGGGCGTCGGCCTGCTGACCGATGAGTTTCGGCGGCCCGCCGGGTTGAACCTCCTGAAGGGTCTTCACTCGACGACGGAGGTGAACGATGACGGACGTGACGGTAAAGTCGATCGACGACATGGAGCCGATCTACGGCGGACTCGCCCGCCGCGCCCGCGCCGAGCTCGGCGTTACAGCCTGGGGCATGCAAGTCCTCACGCTGCCGCCTGATGGGAAATCACGTCGGGGTCAAGCGGCTGCCTGTTGAAGGGTGACGGTATGTCCGAGCCGTTCGAGTTGGGCGATCAGGCGTCGGGTCTGCTTGTCCGGGTCGAGACGGGTGAAGTAGTCGCCGCCGGCGTCTT
>WNGB01001679.1_pt1 | contig 36276 bp, 39 predicted proteins | sample 5400681 | NCBI WGS metagenome assembly WNGB01 (sample SAMN13153367, study PRJNA577476) | soil metagenome | isolation source: 115 cm soil or saprolite under grassland replicate 2 | place: USA:California | collected 2016-06-15 | reverse complement strand
CTCATGCTACACTGTAGGGTGTTCAACCAATCATTGGGGTTTCCAAGCCATGCTGTCCAGTGTGTGCATTTGTACTCGATCACTTACCATCAGGACCATTCCATACCAGAGGCTCTCACAGCACAATTTCGTCATGTGCGCTGCCACCGTGGCTTCCCAAGGATGTTGTCTGAGATGCGAACAATGCATTCGGCAACCAATTAAGAAAGGAGCTGCTTGAAATGATGAAACATATTTCTTGGAGGGACACTCGCGGACGTTCTGTAGATTCCTAGTGCTTTCCCGTTTGAGATGACTGTCTGGAACTGATGATCATGCCCTTTCCTTTCAAGTTTCCTAGACTTACAATTCCCCCTCAGGCATTTGTTGCCAAAATGTGTGGCTGGGCCACAAATCCCTGTAGTCCTATGATCTCCTTGTGTCATTTATTACTATTTGTCTTTGTGGTTTCTATGATCTCCCTAAAAATCTGTCGGTCCGTCATTCCTTCCCTAATTCCTTTGTCAGTCATGCTCGCCCTAAATAGGTCATTTTATAGCAAATAAATGCACAATAATGAGGATTAAAATCATTAGTATTTATTATTATTATATAGCTACTCGATCCCGACTCGGGTCATTCTTTGGTTCAATACCGAGGAGTAATATAGGTAGGACGCGTATCACGCGTCGTATTTGCGCGTTGCGCATTTTGCCTAATCAGTAACATTTCCGTCTTTCGGACCAAATGTGGATTTTCAATATTCGAAGCACTGTACATGTGTAAGAACCTAAATAAATTGTTACAATTGTTACAATATATAAGACTATCCTAGACCAAATGATGACTAAGGTAAACTAAAGAATACTTAGGTTCCTCGGATAGAATTAGGGGTCTGCAGGAGGATTGTCTCTACGAATACAAATGGCATCAGGGTGGGCGTAGATCAGTTGAAATTGGCGAGCGTGGGGCGTTTGAGCGACTTCCGTGGCGTGAGGTTGACAGTTACAAAGATGCGGTGGCAACTCGCGATCATCGAAAAGAGGGCCATGGGGAGGTCTGCTGAGTCGGTGATCATGAAATGCGCTTGCTCTTTGAGGTCGCAATTCAGCTTGAGTTGTCGACGTCGCAGGCGAGCGTTCTTGAGCCAAAGTCGAAATCGGGCACATCTGGGTTGGGAGAGGATTCTTGGAAATCGATAAGGATGGGGTTTGCGGCCAGGTAAAAGATATCGTGTGAAGCGGTTTTTCCTCTGTAGACGTTTGTTACAAATGCATAAAGTCCAGGTTTTACCTGGTCCTATGAGTCAGGTAAGTCGCTCCCCTTTCTTAGGTTCCTATTATCTGTCCGGCATATCTGTCCGGCATTCATCTGATCCTACCTCTATTTATTCCCGAGTTTGGGTCTCGACTTGGGGTGTTAGCCCAAGAGCGCATTTGTTAAGCTGGTGTTTTTCACTTTTATTGCTTCCATGGACCATGGTACATCTCAGACTGTCTCTCGGCCAAGCTGCCAGCTATACTATAATTTATACCAAATTATGTCAAGATTTTGTTTCAACCTGAAAACACAATCTGTGAGCCATCTCAAAAAGTGCGCCTTGCCCAATTTCCTGTCCCAGATCCATTCTTGATAAGTCCACTGAACCACCGGCAAGCGCGTCCTTGTAGTCCCACTGATAGGCTCCCCCGCACCTTTCATATTCTTCAGTACAGCGATCGCGGAAAAGGTCGTCAAGCGGCCACGAATTCAGATCTTGAATATGATCGAGTTTGAGGGCCTTGCCCATGGGCCATGATGTCTTCATATCTGGGAACAAAGGCAAAGACAGTATATTGTCGCTATCTCTGTTTCCCTCGGGTCCAGTAGCGGACTCGGGAAGTAATAGCATTAGAAAGAGCTTGACTGACCAACGAACAGCCCTCCACAGGGCCCTCTGCCGTGAAAGATACCACTTGGGTTCATCGATAAGCCCATATGTATCCTTAACCTTGTCTATCTCCTCTCGTGATGCCATTCCATGAGAGGAACTGCCCAGTTCAATCAAAGCAGGCGAGTCATTTCCACAACCATAGACGTCAACAACCAGCCTGTCACACTTTTCACTGATCTCCACAGCACTGCAGTCGGGGCCTGCTGGATAGCCATACCAGAAGAGAGACAGGTATTACTCCTGTCTTGAAGAAGAAATGGTTTAGTGAAGAAGGCAGGTAACTCATCCAGAGCCCGAAATGTCTGCAGTTCACGGGGTGTGTGCTGTGCGCCTGAGGTCAGTACCCATCAAAAGATATGTATCATTGACTAGTCTGAGCTCACCTTCCCCGGTTTGATAGCTGCAGGAAGCCTGATTACACGACTGGAGGTCTGTGACATGATCGTTGAACCCAGAGCAGAATGGATTATGTAATGTCCACTGGTCGCTGCCAATTGCCAACCTTCTGATACCTTCCTTTGCCGATGTCTAGTAGAGAAAGCAAAGGCGATCACATTCAGCAGATCTGACTAATGTACCAGAGCATTACGATGGCCATGAAGCCATTGTCGGAAGATCTCGATAAAACCGAATCTAGGATATATGAGCCCATCAATACCATCCTCAATTTCCTGCGACTCCGCATCGATGAAGAATTGAGCATCAGTCCTGTTAGACGACTCATTAGGGAATACCTGGCTGATCAAGACGGTAACAACTTGAACATCTTGTTCTGGAGCAGCTCATCACTGACATCTCTGTCCAAACAGACGAGCAATATGCCAGCGAGGTAGCTGATGAATGGAGCATGGAAGCGAACACCAGCGCCAATGTTGTCCCCGCAGGTCTACCAGACCAATTCATAATTGTGGAAAAAAATCAGATTCCTGATTTCACGGTCTTCCAATGGCGCTCTGGCACAGATTGGCCTCCCCGAATGGTGGTCGAAGTTAAACCCCTTGAGGCACCAAAGACCCTAGTGAACGCAAAGAATGTGGTTGCAGAGATGACTTGGCAAATGCTTCGTCAGGCCATGCATGCATTCGAAACTGACGGAGATTTTGATTCCATTCACATACTATGCATTGTCGAGGATTTCTTCTCGATGACGATAATCAAACGTGAGGATCGACTTCTGCTTCCTCCTTGTGAGGTAGATGAGCTGGTCCTGGTTGCATTCAAACAACAGAAACTGACTGCTATTCGAAAATTTTATGCTCGCACGAGAGACACTCTAATCAGGGGCACGGGCAAGATTCTGGATCAAACCACGAATGACTACAGTTCCCGATTCAAGGCACACTGGGATTCATTCGCGGCTACATACCACCTGCAATGTGACTGGTCTTGACTCACGATGTATGGTCATTTGATATTACATTTCTTAACTTCAATTGTCATCTTTTAGCACGGTTCTGCCTCCCATCTCCCTACTTTTAATAATTCTCGAACCCGGGCGTAAATAGTGTTAGCCCTGCTTCTCGATGGTGGATTCTTCATATTGGCAAGAGATTCACTAATGGATCGTCTTTTGGTGTTCAGCATGTAGTCTATGTTGGCATAAGTATTTAAAGAAAATGAACAACAACACGTACTTACCCTTCAAAGTTGTCTCTACAACGTGGTAGGATGATAAATAGACGCCTTTCCACTTGGCGTCTGAGAGACGAGATGGCTCGAGATTTGTGGCAACCATAACGAAGTAAAGGGCTTCAATCTTCTTGCGCTGAGCCTCATCTTCAGAAGCAAATTGCTCAGCTTCCTGAACCATGTGGTCGATCTCTTCTTGACTGAGACGGCCTTCCTCGTTCTTGATTGTGATCGACTCCGACTTGCCACTATAAATATGTAGTTAACCACAGCTTTGATTCTCTTGTTAAATAAAGATTTTATGTAAAAATCTTGCACAAAATTGGCCTTCTGCTTAAAAGAGATTGTTCTATCGAAGCCATCTATGTCATCCCAGTAGAAAACTGAAGGTCCTTTTCTACCTGGTCTGGGCCTCAACGCTTGCAATTTTTCACGAGCCTGTCGGGAAGAGCGCTGGTTAGCCAATTCCTTTTCCCTCAGCTTCTCATCGCATTGCTGCCGCCGAGAAAAGAATTGTTCCATCGTTTCACCGGGGTGTTGGCCGCTTTGAGGGATGACTGGAGGTAAAACATGACCAGTAGCATCGGTGGGCGCAACTGTAATAGGGTCGCCATCACCGAGATAGAATTTGTCACGTATCCAGGAATGTAATGGCATAATGTAAAAAGGAGATTTGCCCCAATAAAACCACAACGGAACAGACGCATGCATCATGTACTTGGCAAGATGGAGCCACTGGCACCTTGCAACATCAGCAACCACACCAATTCGCTCCCGATTGAAATCAACGATGGGGGAGTCCAAGAGAAGCTTGAGCCACTCTGGGTGGATAGGGCTGTCAGTCCTGGCAAGGCGTTTATGCCAAGATGGTGATGAAGACTGAGGATCGATTCCAAATTGGCAGATCGTGACGATGAAGGAGAAATAACCGAGGTAGACAGCAAACGCGTTGAGAGAGACCGAGAGTGCAGAGCGAGCAGCGGACTCAGATTCGTGAGTGCTAAAATATCCATACATTGACGGAAGTTGCGGAGAGGCAAATTGCAAAGGTGTGCTTGGGTGGTTTTGTCGAAAAAAGGAATGGAGATTCTTCGTCGCAAGTACCAGAACATTTTCCAATGCCTTCCAATCTTTAGCAACTTGGCGGGGCAGATGCCATATATGCGTATCAAAGACAACCTCAATGCGGTCGACAGGAACAGAAAGACAGCGGAGCAGGTCACTGTGAAATGGAGACTTCAAAATGAAAGGTATGTACGGGTGTTGGGAAGAGTACCATAATCAATCTTTGAGTTGCTGAGGAGAGGGGTTGTCAGGGAGGGGGGACCAAAAAGGGAGAGAGGATGGAAAATCCGAGCGATACGACGTATAAAATTGATCGTTGAATAAAAATGTGAACGGGGCTACGGGGGTTGGTAAGCTGAAGCACAACTTGAACATTAGGACAACATACCTAACATGAGAAATGCGTAAGTTCTCACTGTATCAATACAAGCAAGAATTAGGGGAAGAGGCCAGGTGAGGCGGGCGATCACAATGGACGACGAAAAACCCGTAAGAGGCTACGACAGCAAGTCCCTGTATCGAATACAAGGGACAGTGCTGGGGGTGACAATGCTGAGGATAAGGTAAAAGATCTATAAAATTCAGATAATGTAAGGTACAAGATTAATAAAATCACTTACCGTTGTGAAACTCGAGAGCCAGCAACAGAAGGGTCCATGTATCAACAGAAGGGGTCAATACAAGGGACCCTGTATCAATACAAGTGAGATAAAAGACCTGCAAACAAACACATTAGTGTGCTGCAAAACCAAATCACTGGCAAGCTGACTTATAAAACTCGGGTGAGAGCCGCAACAGAAGGGGTCCGTGTATCAATACAAGGGACCCTGTATGAATACAAGTAGATTGCGGTGATAAGATAAAAGACCTGAAAACAAATGCATTAGTGGATGTGCTGCAAAACCAAAGAAAAATGACTTACGATTGCGAGTTGTTGAAAGGAGGTGCTGATTGGGTTTGTTTGTTTTACTTTTAGAAAACAAACCCACTCAAATCAACAATCTGATCACATCCCTTACTTTGGACACTCACCTGGATATTATCCGGTGAGAGTTCCTGCTACTGGGACCGCGGCATTCACATGGATTGATCCTGTGAGTGCACATTTGTCCCAGACGTTCACAAGGTATGTTATTTTTTTTATTGATCCAGCAAATCCTAATAAGTTTTTTTGCGTAGTCCATCCGTTCCTTTTCAGCTCTTCCACACTCACCTGGATTCAATCTGGTGAGCTCTTGTTGTGGTGCTCACATGGATTTATCCTGCGAGTGCCGCCTTTAGTCCACGGGCTTTTGCCGTCCCTTGGATTGCCTTGGGTCTTCTGCCACAGGGTCCTTTACTCACCTGGATATTATCCGCTGAGTCCCTGCTTTGGACTTACTCGAACCCCATATTTCCCTGATGCCATACGCTCCCGGTTGACCCATGTTGAAGAATCCTTTCCACCTTAGGTTCAATGCCCACTTTTGGGATGATCATGTATTCGGCTGTGATTACCAACAAGTTTACAGTAGAATGACTGGCATTTCCTGTCCCATTCCCAGTCCAGATTTGCTGTCCTTTTTGAAGCCAGCGGTTTTTATCTCTCGATTGGCATGCAAAGCTTCTTTTGCTATTGCCTGTTCCCCATCATGTTCCAAGCCAGCCATCACCTCTTCCACCTGTCGTTTCAATGATACGTCGACCCATCGGTCCCGAGCCATCATGGCATCAAATTCCACTGCCATTTCACGATGAATGTAATCCTTCATGTCTTCGTACCCAAGTTCCTGTGGCAATCCTTTCTTTCTCCCAGTGAGATCCGCCATGTCAAACAATGTCTGCATATGTGTTAGTTCCGAACAGGAACCTTGGAGTCTAGCCACCAACCTGTCCTCTGAATGTGTTGATTACATATGCCACTGCTGCCATCGTGATCAACAGCTTCAAGAACCACTCGAGACCCCTAAAAAATGCCCATAGCTGATCTGACCATTTCTCCCTACCATTGTTTGCGACAGGTTTCCAGAGCCACAGCCGAATCTCGCTGGGACCTGGCGTACTTGATGATGCCGTTGCAATGATCACTGCGTCATTGCGGTCATGCACCTTTGTTGCAAAGCAGGGTATTGGTTGAGGGTTGCGACTCTTACAAGTCAAACACTTACTCCGATCGTTTGTACGCCTTCCTCCTTTCCATGCTTTAGTGTGGTTATTATTCGACCAGATTTGCGTTCAAAAATATAGACGCGACCGTGGTCGCTGCCCCCAACAATTGCCTGGCCGTGATTTACGAACGCCACTCCTTTTGGATAAGTTTTGATTGTTCAATGTTATCACACACTGGAAGAATCCAACCCATAACGAGGAAAATCCTACACACCGTTTCAAATAAAGGCAAGCGGACTCCTTGAAACGATATCTAGAAACCAGTAAGGTCAAATGGCAGAGCTATACCACATTTAAACTACTGACACAAGTTGATCATTGGTCATTGAAACGCGGTCCAATGTAGCGCTCAATGGCCCAGGGCAATTAAAACATTCCATCGCCATCATTGAATCAGACTCGGAGATCTCCCTGAGTCCAAGGGGTTTTATTTGACTGAAAGCGATGGAGATCTCAATGGTTCAAGGTGAGGTGATATAAATTAGATGGCATCCAAATAGTGAGCAAGAGTCAGAGTGCCAACGGGGTGATTTACTCACATATACAATCCACTTAATAAAGAACGGTTGAGCTGCCCCGTACAGTTACTCGGGCAGTCGATCCGCACTGAGCCACTGTGAGACATAGAGGCGCAGTTCCAGTACTGCGAGCGATCCTCACCGAACGGGTTTGCACCGGGGGTGGAATGTCAAAATAGAATCTAGATTATCCTGCCGTTGTTGTAGGAGGAGGGTGAGGAGCTGAACAGGACGAACATGATTGCAGAGACACAATTCCTGTACTGTTACTCGGAATCGCAGGTGTGTGGAACGGTCGAGCTGCCACTTGGGCGGAGACCAAATGTTTGTGAGTGAACGGGCCGGAACTCTGCCAACCCTCTCTCACCTGCGATTCCGAGATCGAACTGCCTGAGTAACTGTACGGGGCAGTCTTTTTCTGATTGGTCGATATACACATCCTTAGACCCATATTCCCCGGATCGCAGTTCTTCAGGTGATCATTCAGATGATGTGAAGATGAAATTTCAGATGTCACTACATACGAACTATGCGCGACCCTCTTGATGTCCGTGCTGCGAAATGCACCCGTGAATTGACTCCTTGAAACGATTTATCTCACCTCACCCATTATAACACTTGCATATCTAACCAACAAAACTTCAAGCTGAGGGTCTTCCCGTTGGTCTAAGCAATTCCGAGTAACCGTGCGGGAATTGTTGTGTGTCTGCCATATGTTCTCACAGATTCTCGTTCTCGTTCTACCGCGAACACGCCATCCACCCGCTTGCCATAGAATACGGTTGCCAAGTACGATGCCGCAGCAAACATTAATTCCGCTGGCTGGGTGTCCAACTGTGAGTAGTTCAATTCACCTCGCTTAGAGGGTCTATCCTTATTTGGCTACTAGATAATCACCGTCATTTGAAACGGCCTTACAGTAGCAGTTTAATTCCTCAAACCTCTCCGTGTAACCGAAGGCGTTCTCACCATGTGTAAGTAGTTTGACCTTGAGGGCAAGTTATTCGACTAATCGGTGTTTCTAGATTTTGATACATGATAAAGGCACCTCCCACTTTCTTTCGACCCTCAGACAACAACCATGGACCCGCAAGCTGGTACGCCTGCACCAACACTTCTTGACAGCCATGAGCAACCACGACCACCACTGCTCGACAAAAATGACACGTTCGACATCGTTTCAAAGCCATTTCTTGTTTTGGGAAGACTTGACGCCCTGGCTTACCACATGTCCATCGCCTCTCCCCAGTGGCAGGAATCCGTGGATCTGCCCAGTGTTTCTGTTAGTAACACCACCACTGAATTCGTCGAGGAAGACAAGCAATGTACAACGAAACCCCTTCAAGGCCCCCCTCTGGATTTCATTCATGAAGTCATGGGCATCTCTATCGATTTCAGTACTGACTCGCCATTGGTGCTCGCTATGAAAAAAATCGACGCAATACGTTTCTTTCCGCTCTGGGCTTATGAGGAAGACGATGCCCAATCAATCCGTTCCTGACAAGAACGAAAACAACTATCTAGAAATTGTACAAGGCTCGCTTCACACCCTGATACGCGTCACTGTGGTGTGTTTACTACAGCTCTGGATTCAAGATGGGGACAGCAACGACACCCAGGCGTCCGACAGTGCACTTCGTATTCTTCTCAATCTCGAGTGTAGTATGGTTACGAATCACTCAAAGTGTCAACCCGACCACTCAGCACTCGGCCCTCAGACCAAAAGGACCTTAAATGCGATTAACCACGGCTCCCTTCATGCGTTCGCCATGGTCGACAGGAAGTCTAAGGCCTTTGACGAGTATGAGTACCATCACCGACAGAATGGCTCCTTCACCTCAAAATCTAAAAACGGGCTGATTCAAGAAATAATCAGTGACGGCCGACCTTTCTGCATGATTCGGAAAGCCTTACTCGATTGCAAAAGCAAAGGCAAAAGAAAAGCAAAGGTGGATGGCGTGTCCAAACACTCCATCTTTTGGCCTAAGTTGTTTTCACACCTTCGGTTTTTGAAGAGTGCTAATGAACGTTCCCATTAGATGAAGGCTCAGTGTTTGCGGGCCAGTTCCAGGATGTCTCTCTTCACTTCCCTCTATGCTTTTAATAGGGTGGCCCTCGTCGATGGAAACCAGCTATACGTGACCAAGAATATAGTGTCTCACCTAGACAAGGACAGACAGGATCCCCAGGCGAACTGGCCATATTTGCTTGTTTTGGTTTTTATGACGGCGTCTATTGCAAGGGCTTACCCTGAGGCCATCCCACCCAAGCGAAGGGCAAGGTATTCTCGTCTTTTCACCCATGATGTGAGAGAGCCCTCTGCACCCTCATCATGGTCAAATCATCTAATCCTCATGGCTTTAGGACGAATGAGCATAAATATTTTCTCATAGCTTATTCATTCATTACAGGAATCAAGTATTAACAAAATCTTGATCAACTCTAAGAACCTAGTCCTTTGAGCATCAAGTGCCATTGCCTTGATTTGACGCGGAACGACTCCTTTTGGAACGGGCCGTTGAACTGTTTTCAACAGCTGCAGGGCGAGATGTATCTGAGCAGCTAGCCTTTGCCTAACACTCTCGGCGCCTCTTGGCTGATCAGTAATACCAGCCTGGAGTATCTGGGATGACCTACGATGGGACTGTAGATGTTAGCTCACGGAAGCAGTGAAACGACTTACCGAGATGACTATATGCGCATATCGTCAGCTGTGCAAGATCATCCCGAGGCAACCGCTAGGCAATGGCGGCTTGGAGAGCAAGTTGAAAATGATCATATCGAAAAGTTTTATGGGGTAGAGATCTTCATCGTCGTTGCATTCTGTGCCACTGTGGCGATAGATGTGTTAGCAGGAACGACTTATGCTAAACCACGTACAGTTTTTGGTCCTAGATCATCATTGCTATTGCAACTGGCGACAGTGGTAATGGGACCTGGTGACGATCCATAATTAAGTTGGAAGGTATTAACGCAGAGTTCGCTGATTCCATTGTTGAAAGTTGGCGGCACATATTTTGACGGACAAAAAAAGCCCAGATAAAATCTTGTATCACATGACAAGCAATGATCAATCGATTGTTCCTATTGTACCGCCATGTCGCAAACCCTGAAGCATCCTCATGCAGAAACTTCAACACGCTCGTCCCTACCAAGTACTAGGGTCCGTGTCGAAGAACCCAACTCGGAAATCCAGTTTACTCTATTCGATGGGGCCGAGTTAGCAAACTTGAGCATCTCGGTTTTCGATGGTCAACTTTCTGACACCAGTACCCTGTCAGATGTTGATTCGGATGTGTTCTCTGAAGTGGTGATGGATGATGAAGTAGACCTGTCCCCTCTGGCTAAATTGTCAGCTCCTTCTGAAGCAGTGGTGGATGACAAATTGCATAACAACGTACCATCAGGAGACTGGGATGGGACCAGAAAATCCATACACAATTATCGCTTGCCCAGAACTAATGAAGATCTTAGTGGTCCAATCCCTGAAGACTTTGATCTCAAGCCAACCGCCTTAAGCTGAGTTCAGAAGGGGATCACGAAGCGGTTCTGCAACTATCTGATCAAACATTGGCCTAGCGAACACTTCAATCCTGATCTTGCTGCTGAGAGGCACTTGGCACTGGCAGACCCTACATCATTCTGGCATGTGCTACTGAATCCTTAGTTTAGGTCGTTCATTGATAGCATTAAAAACCAAGCAGGTGAAAATGTACGTTTCATTTGCTTTTGCTTTCTCAAATTCATGCTCAGCAAAATTTCCTTTCAGGATGCCACTCAGCTTTTTGCACTTGTAAATTTTTGTCCTCGAATTTTGTATTTTTTTAACAATCGTTGTCAGCTTGAGGAAGAAATCGCAGCCCGGAATCCTTTCTTTTCGGGGTTGCTGTTGTCTGTCTTTAACGCATGTCTTGGTCATCTTTCAAATCCCAACAGTGCAGAAATCCATACTTGTTTATATGAGTCTTCTAAACTCGGCCAAAAACTTCTATTAGCAAGGCGCACAGGGCGGAAGTTTGCTAAGGAGGCGGTGTGGATTCCTGTAACACGGTGTGTCCTACTAGCAACCCCTGCATCTCTATCATTGCTGATTGACAACATACAGTCGTATTCAGGATCCTGCTCTCCATCAGCACATGGTGGAGACAAAGGGATTGTACAGAACAGGTGTGAAAAGCTGTGCTATCGACGACGATGATGACGACGCGATTATGGTGGGGGTAGATGAAGGTTGGAGATTAATATGTGCACCCCCGGCAACAGTTACCTTGAGCTACTCCCTGTTGCTCTGGGAGCCAACTCACCAAGACGATCGTACACCTACATTGGACAAAGTGGTGCGTAGGTGTCTTGCTGCTTTCTACCTAGAATTTAATGGCATACAGGTTGCAGTCTGTATCCACGGTGCAGCGAAGCGTAGTCCGTTACTTATGGACCCAAATTCAAACTACATCCGGCTTCAGTGCTCTGCATCTGTCCACAACCTTCAGTAAGTCAATCCTTGATCCATACGAGTGCTGTGCTTACCACTTTCCCAGAACAAAGATGCCAGTTGACCGTAACATCAAACAAGCAGGTCTGATGACGAAGGACATTGGCCAACAAGCTACCAATGCTGCCCCATATCTACTATTGCCTAGCGTGGTTGCTTCAACCAGTGCTAAACCAACCAGAAACACAGTCAAGAAAATTGAAGAGCAAAGTCAGTTGCGGATGGATATAAGGAAGTATAATCCAGGTGCCTGCTCATAATCATTCTGAAGACCCGCATTAATTGAATGATTCTAGGTATTCAATCCATCAACTTTGCATTGATGCAAGGCTTTCTGCCCCACTTTGCTGCAGATCAATATGTAGGCTTCAATTTATCCTCTCGCCATGCAAGGCTGACCAGTCAAATAGTCGAAAGCGGTTGAGAAAAGAATGGTTAACAAGTTGGGACATCCAGACACGTCATCCTTTGCAACCTATGCATACTGTGCAGGGCTGCATTTGGATAAGGACGAATCAGTCACACATGGGTGGGTTATCAAACGTGGAAAAGAGGTTAGCAACGTATTGTTTGACTCTTTATCTATGTTCAAATTTACAAGGTTCATCATCGGGAATCAAACTTTGTCTTGGGGAATCATTGGGTAATAATGGAGCTAAATGATGGTACTCATTGGTTTTGGCGTGCAAACATCGATGCACATGGAACGACAACCAATAAGGCAGCCATGCAGCATCCCCGCAAATGGAAAACTCCGGCATTCCTTGACAAAGAAGACAGTGCTCAGTGGACGTGTGTCATTACAATCCCGAGGGCTGTCGCAGACGCCACATTTAAAAGTCAGCAGTAAAAGTTTGTAGACATTCATATCTACCTCAAAAATGTCAGCATATCCACTCTTTCTCGGTCAGGACTGCACCTCAAATTTTCTCCACAGAGTCATAGACCACTAAGCTATATATGTATTACTAGTAATACAGCTACAGGAGATGGAATTTTTTGCCTCTGCACAGTCCCTCGAATAATAGCCATCAGTCCATTGTGAGCCTGAACCACTGTTGCAGAAGAAAGTGGATGCCCAGGAAGGATGTAGGAGTTGAAGACGTCTTGAAGTGGATTGATATCGGGCCTGCGTCAAGAACGGCCATCACCGCCATCTTCATCGCCAACCACCACCACCTACCCACATCACAACTGCGACAAATGAGACGAACGAGAAGTCACGGAGAAGAAGGAATGGCATAGAGGGTGTACCAAAATAGAGCAGCAGCAGTTGAGGTGAGTGCTTTATTTTCAACCCAGAGACAGCAAATCAAGGGCATAGCCCAAGGCATGTTTGCAGCGTCCAAATCCACGAGGTGGTAGCGTGGTAGTTCAGATAGCTTTGCCCCAGTACAATTTGAGAAGCATGAGGTAAGCACGGGTGCAGCAAGGAATGTGTGGTGATGACAGAGGGAAGAGGGCAAGTGGCTTGTAGCCCGACCATAAGTTTGAGAATCATGCTCGACGTCTTGCAAGATACTGTGTCTTCTTCGATCAGACGGAGGGAATCTTCATAGAGTATAATTGGCTGATCCAAGCCAGACAGGGAGGGGGTCCAGTGAAAGACATGGTCAGCACATCGTTGGGGCCAGAGCCATTTCATTGCCATAACCCCTCTAGCTCCAAGGTTCACCCTAGCATCACCATAACCTGAAATAGCCAAAAGAGAGACGAGGGACCAAGGGAATCGGCTTGCACAAGAGCAGGACCGAAGACATTGGCAGGCACTGGGGGGTCAATATTCAATGACCTAGGATAAACTCATCAAGGGATGGCACAGGGAATCATGGGGGAAGCTTGAATGTTGAATGTTGATGTTGAGCATTCATAGCACAGCAAATGTGGCCATCCACAGTGGGCATGGAGTCTGAACAAAATAACATACCTTCCTTGCTGTCTGAATTGATACACCAACACCTATCCAGAACACCACTAGGCATCCACCTTTTGGCTTCACGCAGGAGGGTGTCTAGAAGTCGCCCCCCCTTATTCAGAGGTCGGTTACGTTCAGCGAGATGAAAGGAAAAAATGGAAATGTTTGTTGATTGTCAGTCGATGTATTACGTGATCGTGTAACGGCAAAGAATTTGCCCTGTGACGCCATTTGTGACAACACGCTCTGACTCTGCCAAGACCGCTACAACTGTGGTCATGGGTTTATGCACTACGTCTATGGAAGCCACTGTATGCCTTTTGAAATGGACAGAAAACTACTCAAGGATTTAGAGAAAAGATCGGTTGAAGAAGTCAGCAGAATCGAGGTTTAAGTGTGGGTATGTCTCCTTTTCTTATCGTAGATTCTTCCTAATTTCTGTCCAGATACCTTTCACAAAGCTTACTTGGGAACCCTGAGTTCCCATCGACCCATCGTCGCTCGCATTGCCAGACGATTTATGCCTCATCTCAAGACTTCATCCGAAGTTGGTGTATTTCAGGGAGCGGAGCAAAATTTCCGTATCGTTTAAATTATAGGTTGGGCGGCGAGTTCATTTTCCTGCAAAGGTAAGCTCTGCATTTCATTTCCTGAAACTTCTTTTCTCATTCAAAGCACTAGGCCTCGGGAATCCCGCTTTCCAAGGTGTATCACAGTCTATCTACAATGAGCTCTTGGGACTTCTTAGGAACCTTGCGGGTCACTATACCTCAGTCGCAGCTCAGCGTCCTCATTGAAGCCCACTTACACCGTACATCATGAAGTCTGATGATTACCTCAATGAAGATGCTTATGAATTTTAGTCAGATGCTCTCAAAGGTTCGTATTGCTGCTGCTGTTTTCACTTGCCATCTCTAACCTTCATTGCTTAGAACAAGCAAATTCCATCTTCACTTTGATATTGCACACAGAAATTACACACCCTTCACCACGAAGACCCTTACCGCCAATACAACTGACGACAATGGCATCAGGCTTGCCATCTACTCCTATTCCTATTTGCATCTGGGTTGGAGGTGGTTGGGGACAAACACCTACTACAAGGTAAATTCCAGCCTGGTTCTCTCGTTCTCGGCTTATATTATGTTTGAAATAGGTCTGGTTCATGTCCCTGCATCGAAAACCTTGCCTGAATGGGTTTCTCCGACATTGGATGCGATTTGGAGGTGGCTGGGTACAAACGAGGTAAATTCCAGCCTGGTTCTCTTGTTCTCGGCTTATATTATGTTTGGAAGATGTTTAGTTTATGTTCCTGCATCGAAAACCGTGCCTGAATGGGTTTCTATGATGTCGGATGTGATTTGGAGGTGGCTGGGTACAAACACCCACTACGAGGTAAATTCCAGCCTGGTTCTCTTGTTCTCAGCTTATATTATGTTTGAAATAGGTCTAGTTCATGTCCCTGCATCGAAAACCGTTCCCGAATAGGCTTCTCTGATGTCGGATGTGATTTGGAGGTGGCTGGGTACAAACACCCACTATGAGGTAAATTCCAGCCTGGTTCTCCCGTTCTCAGCTTATATTATGTTTGAAATAGGTCTAGTTCATGTCCCTGCATTGAAAACTGTTCCCAAATAGGCTTCTCTGACGTCGGATGTGATTTGGAGGTGGCTGGGTACAAACACCCACTACGAGGTAAATTCCAGCCTGGTTCTCTCGTTCTCAGCTTATATTATGTTTGAAATAGGTCTAGTTCATGTCCCTGCATCGAAAACCGTTCCCGAATAGGCTTCTCTGATGTCGGATGCAGTTTGGAGGTGGTTGGGCACAATCACCCACAGCTCGGATCCAACAAACGGTCACAGTCTACCAGCCCTCTAGTGGTGTCCAAGTTTGAAGTTGACACCATCGACATTGGAATCTCACTCGGATGTGGCTCGCCATGAGTCCGTATCCCGTGTAATGTGCAATCTGGTTATGGCACGTTCGAGCTTTCTGCGTGTATTCGAGGTTGTGGAAGAACCTGCGCCTGTTCTACAGGACGAAGAAAAGGACAGAAGATCAACTGTTCGGCGAGGGACAGAAGCTGCAGAAGGGAGGTGGAAATGGACGAAAGAGGGGAGGGTTATATCAACATAGCAAAGGTGATTTAATTAGCTTCATGTACATTCTCAATCAACTTACCCAGCACTGATCGTCATCATTAGTCTGTGACACAAAAAACACCCTCGCACACCCCAACAGTCACTCGATTGTACCTCATCCAAAAACACCATCTGCACGGCATTGTACTGGTATACAGGGCATCTCAGCAAGATAACCTGGACATATCATTCATTGGTGTTTCTTTTCGTTCTTGTCAAGGTTTCGTTGACACGCGCTGTCATTTCAGGTTGCCCTTCTCGAGTGGTCCAACGTGATTTATGACCTAGTCACTGTTTCAATTCACACATATGAACAAGCCCTGCAACTGATAAGAGTTTTCAGGCTTTTTCTGAAATGCCTCTAAACACGGTGTTCAGCCGTCGAATCATCTTTGTTTCGAGCAGAATTACGATGTGACCCTTTCTCCCGTTGCGCACCCTTGTCATTGCCAAAACATACACTCGCAATCTTGTCTTTCATACAAACAGAAGTCGAATTGGAAGTCATGGATCAGGATTATTCACAACAGAGGTAATACATTTCTTGAACACTTTGTGGATCCTTTCCTGACCCTCGACAGGGATATTCCTTACTCTCCAAGTTTTATTCTCGACTTACCCACTCAAGTGGATGAAAACTTGCGCAACATTATCGACTTTGACGCTCGCAATGCTTTTCCAGACTGAACAGACCCGGACTGGGTGCATGTTCTTGCCACTCAGATTGTTCATGACATTTACCCTCTTTCAGTCGATTGAAGGAATATAGAGATACGGCCAAAGTTGTCATCTTCACCATCGATATTGCCACTGAGCATTACCCAATTCCAACCATCTTAGAGAACCTTCCCATGATTCAATGTACCTCGTCCAACATCGCTGAGTGGAGTTGTCGTCGTTACAAGCAACAGTATCATATATGTGGATCAATCTTCTCGATGGATTGTTCTTCCAGTTAATGGATGGACTTCACGAATCAGCGATGTCCTAACTCTTCCAGCCGATTCAACTCGGAAACTTGTCTTAGAAGGTTCTCGAGCTATTTTCGTGGATGAAAAAACATTTTTCCTTGTTCTAAACGATGGCACAGTTTATCCTGTGGATATTTTGGTGGATGGAAAGACAGTTTCAAAACTTGTGATGTCACCCCCTTTGGCACAAACTTCTATTCCAAGCATTGTAAGGAATCTAGGAAACGACCATATTTTCATTGGAACCACTGTCGGACCTTCTGTTCTCGACGAGATACATCCATTGAGGTTGATATACAACAGAACAAATATTAGAATTGGAATCTGAGTTTAGAACTCCCTTGAATCATATGGGATTTGAGACTCTGACTGAGCGGCCTAGTGATGTGCCAGCTTGGGCCTGAGGCCATAAGCCAGCCGTGTAGAGCTGTGGCTAGCCATCATGTTACATTGAAGTGCTTGCTACGGAAGTAGGTTAGAAAAATACTATAATCAAAGGATCAACTGTATGGTCACAGAATCTCTTTAACTATAATAAATCCTAAACTATTGCTGCGCCTCGTTTGCTGTGTTTCTTAACTGATCAGAACTCTAGAAGAGTTCATTCTGGGCCAAGTAAACTTGTATCTGTCTTTCCAATAATATTTTAAGTCAAGTTTAATATGTTTTCTGCACAATAAACTTCGCAAAACTTGGTGTAACCAGTGGGGCTACCTTATAAACTTGGGGAAACTGTGGAGGAACAATATCCAACCAGTAAAACTTGGGGAAACCGCGAAGGAACAATATCCAACTGGTACTTTAGCCAAAGAGGAGGGTGGTGAACTTCCCTAAGGTGCCTATTATAACTCTAGACCGCTTGTTCAACCTCTTGCCCTTTAAGCTGTGCGTCCTACATGACTTCTTTGAACCCAACAATGCTTTAACACACTTTGTAGATCACACAGAGGAGGACCAATGTCCAACCTGCCTTAGTTTTTGGTGAAGAAAGTTCTATCCTTTATTATTACAAACAAAATAAACTCGTCAAGTCTACTATGTGTTGTGGTCTCAGGACGTCTGGGGGTCTCTTTCCTGGTCACAACTGGTGTTTACTCTGGGCTTTTAAGCAATTCCAGACACCTATTTGGAGATCTACTCCAACTGCTGGTTCTGCTGACACGCCCTTTGGTTGTTATCCGATCTCACTTGGTCAGCGCACTCTCCATAATTTCTCCGTCACTTTCCCTGGGTTTCTACCAAGAAAGCGAATGTTTCAGAGTATTATGAAGGCCGTCGCACCTTGTTTGATCTGGAAGATTTATCTATTACGCCTAACTACGCTTTAATTTTACTATCTACTTGATTTCCCTTGTCCCATAAGTTCTGTTTCTAGTTTATGAACAACTTTCCCACCAAAGCAAACTGATAAACAGCTTGCAAGGATAGCGGGAGAGGGTCTGTCGAACCTCTGTGTCTGCTTTCGTCTTTGACACATTGTGTCCATCAATTGTTCCGGATCACATCCGTTTTAGGCTGGACCCAAGGACATGGTCTATTCTTGGTTCGTAGGCAACACGCCTGGTCAATCCTTCAAAATAAAACTTCTTAGCTCACTCTGAGGCGCTCAATTAATGTGCTTTAACCGAGAAGGACAACCATCAATATGAAAGAGAGCGGTTCTCATTCCTCGGTACGTCATTCTTTATCGGTCCAATGCGCATTGTTTTTCTACCTCGATTCGCATCGTTTATCCAGTCGCTCTCATTTGCTTTCATCATTCTAAATCTTTCTGAACGTCATGGCAAACTCAGAAGGCTTTTATCCGTCTTAGGTCTTGGTTTTTAGGTATTTCGTTCCCTGTACTAGTATATCTCTAGTTCTAGTATATTCACTATTATAGCAAGTTTCTATAATCTATTTTATGTCTGTTCGCTAGCACAATTAAGATATGATTATAGTACAAACCTTCTCCTGACTGAGCCTATTTCCTGGATTAGGTATTTACCATATATTAACATCATTCTTCTAGTGTAGGTTCTTATTTAGCACAATTAAGATATCACATATGTTTTGTGTCTATCGCACCGTTTGCGCATTTTGCGTGTCATGTTTGTACATCGCACTCTTTCGTGCGCAACCTCTCGTGCATCTGATGCGTCTTGATGTGTATGTCCATAAATGGTAATCTTGCATTTGAACACGTCCTGCGCTCTGAGTTCTGGTCTAAAAGGCTCACTTACACCTTTGATAATTTGTTTTTAGACTGCAAGACCCCTGCTAGGTACTTTTTATCTGCAAGGGCGGTTTTACTTTTAGTAAAATAGACGCTTCCCACTTTCTACATAGTTTCAGCAAAGTAGACACTAGATTTAAGTTGTCTGCCCTCACTCAAACTTTATAAAATAATGTCCGTCTATTGTGGTTTTCTTGCCCAGTCCAGGTTCAGTACTCTTACTACCAGTCCTTCTAAACTTATTAGACTATTTTCTTTATAGCCTAATGTCGTCTACACAACTCCAAGGTAATAAAATGAACAATTACATGGTCAAAATACCATGCGCCTCATCATCGGCCTTCAGATACTTTGGTTCACCTTCGTAATACTCTTTTAGGTATGTTCTACTTTATTTCCCTCAGATATCCATCTTCCGCTCTCTGTTTCCATCATTCTCCTATTGGTCATCATACCTTTGATCTCAGTTGGTACTCTTATATACCAAGTACCCTACTCATTGTATGTTTCCTCAGTCTGAATATCAACTATGATTATCCCTCTCTCCAGCGTAAATGCCCGGACTCTCTGCATACCCCTATTCTGTTTCCTGAACATTTATCTTCTCCTTCTTTGGGTCTAGTTGACTCCAGCTCGTCGCATTGTTTTGCCGACCCCAGTTTCATTGTTTCTTCTTATTTGATTCCTCCTGTCATACTATGTCTTTTAGACAGTTTGGTCGGCGCTGTTATTGATCACGCTGCCGACATCCTTGTCCGTTTCTCTACCAATGATATTTTGCTTGTTAAGTTTTATATCACTAAGCTGGATTCCTCTTCCGGGTTTGTGTTTGGACACAATTGGCTGCACCACTACAATCTGTTGATTGACTGGTCAGCCAGCCAAATCCTTTACTTCCGAAAATTTCCACTATCTATCCCGAACTCTGCTCGTTCAGGACCAAACGGTTCTTCGGAACCGCCTGTTTCGAGTTCTACTACTTCTGCCAGCGATCTGAAACCTTCTGTTACTTCTGATTCTTAGGTGTCTGTCCCACAAGGGAATTCTTCTCTTCCTTCAGTTTCTTTTATCAACATCGCCACTTATGCATGGTTGGCGTGCCTCAAGGGCGATCCTATTTTCACTGTTACTATTTCTAATTAGTGCTTTGAGGTCCAGTCTGGTTCGGTTTTTTGACCAAATTTGGCAAGACCGGGACCGAGACCGGTCTGTCCAAACCCAAAACCCTCACAAAACCAGACCGGACTGATGAAGACCGGTCCTCTGCGGTTTTTTGTGGTCCCAAGACCGGTTTTGACCGGTTGTGGTCTCAACCAGTCACAGACTGGTCTGGACCAGTTTCTTAGCTAAAAATTGAATCATATTTATTCAAATTATCAATACAAAATCCCCCTCTTGCAATGCAATGGGGGCCTATTCTACTACTAGTACATGTAATGGAGGGGTGGTGGTGGGTATGAAAAAACTCTGTCATGTCGAAACACGAGAGGGAGTGGTGGTGGTGGGGGCATCTAACACCTTCTATTGTGTCAAAACAGGAGAGGAAAGTGGCGGAGTGGTGGGGGTGTCCATGACTCCACGTTGGCAGCTGTTGGCAGCTGAGGCTGTCATGAGTCGTTGTTGTCCGTCGTCCGTGTTGGCAGCTGCAGCTGCAGCTGTGGTCGTCATTGTCGTTGTGGGGAGGTGGTGAGGGTGAGCTGGCAATGTTTGATGTTGATTTGCTTACTTACCTAAAGGGTAATAATCTCAATAATTATTAATTATTAGTCAAAATCTATTTAAAATTTAATGAAACTCGCCCTTATCTGTTGGCACTGTAAAGACTGGTTAAGACTGGTTTTAACCAGTCTTTACTGGTCCTTGAATTTCCAGAATCTGGAAAGACTGAAGACCGGACCGCGGTTACAGTCTTTTCCGGTCCTGAGAATTTGCAGTCTTTTTCGGTTAAGGTCCGGTTTGGTCACGGTTTTTTTCCAGTCTTGTGACTGGACCTCAAAGCACTATTTCTAATTCCAACTCTATCTCTGGTTGTTCGGCTAACGCAGAGTCGGCAAACTTGTCCTCTATTCTGGAGGAGTATCATGAGTTTGCTGATGTTTTTAGCAAGTCTGAGGCCAGTACACTACCTCTGCACTGCCCTTATGACCTCAAGATTGATCTTGATGAGGGTGCTGAACCTCACAGTGGTGCTCTGACAGTTCTTGGACAAAAACCTCAATAACGGCTTTGTCCATCCCTTGAATTCCTCACACAGCACACCGATACTCTTCGTTAAGAAGAAAAACAGTTCCCTCCACCTTTGCGTCGATTTAAGTTGCAAGTAAATCATCTATTGTTAATATTTAAATTTTTTCTTATTACTATCATAGAAACAGTAATGGTGGCTGTCTGAAAAGGGATGAATTGTTACTTCAACAATCTGCTGTTAATGAACAATTCAAACTAGTTGAATCCGAAGATAAGCCAATTACTTATAGTGATGATATCTTCAAAGAGGCCACAATCGAATGGCTCATCGAGACTAATGAGGCATTGTAAATGGCTGAAATGGCAGAAATTGCTTTATTAGGTAATTTCAAAAACCTGCATTGAGATACCTGTCGAGAATCTGGAAAGTGACATGATCCTCTTTTCCCACATGTAGTATCTCCTGTGGGATTTGAGACACACTCACAGCAACAATGGCAGGGCAGGCGCCAATCTGTTCTTTTTTGTTGTTGTGTTATTTGATCACAACATCTACCCCTCCCTTGCATGAAACAGATGCAACATCACCACAATACCATGATCCCATCAACACAAAAATAAGGAAGCACAGGGAAAGCGAGACAATGAGGGGGTCAATGCAGGCACCTTTGGTGTGTCAGTATCTCTTCTTTTTGTTTCTGTTTTTACTGACTTCATGAGTGGAGAGGGTTTAAGCCCTCTCCTCTTGTTTCAACTAACTGGCACTTTCCACCACCATCGAAAGGAGCAAAGACACTTGTTTTCGAGGACGGTGGTTGCTCTCCAGCACCACCACCAAGTACCACCATCACCTTCCATCCTTGAAAAAGAGCACATATGCTTGTTTTCGATATGATGATACTTATCCACCAATACCACCATCTACTTTACATTCAACAAGACACAACAAGAGGCGTCAATCCCTCCTTGTCATTCCCTTATCGACTTGATGCAGCACACAGCACTGCATGACAAAGACAGTGACATAAGTATGCACACATTTCTTATATGTTTTCTTTTCATACTGACTACCTGTAGATATACCAATCACATCATGAAAATGGATGTTGTTAACCTCTGAAATGTTGGGGGGGCGTTACAATTGCCCTGCATTACATTGCTCACATATGTCCCCAAGATTGTGGAGAATACAGTTTTGTTGACATCCTCCAGTTCAGCTCAAACCTATTCATATGCATCTGCTAGGACCTATACTTCGCCCTGGCCACATCTTCCCAGATTATATCTTGGTCTATTAAGGACATCACATCCTTGATGGTGTTGTCATTCTGTTGCCTGGCATTGATTACAGTTCATAATCGTCTGTCTTTCTTGGAGATGCACATTGGTGGTGCAGCCTGCAAGATCAGATGCTCCTTCCACCATCTCATGTCAACATAGTGGTTCAGTTATTTGTAGAATTGTGGCCGCAAGAGTATGGCGCAAGTGGGTAGTCGGTGGGTGTATTTCTTATCAGGATCAATAAGGTTGATCTCGTGGTTGACCTCGCGAAGTGGGGGTAGCTGCTCAGGTGTCCCTTGCAGTATGTCTTTAAAATTGTCATACCATTGCTGCCTCAGTCATGGTATATCCTCCTCTCTTACAACATAGGTTGCCAGAATATGGTGCTGTGCACCCAGTGAGAGTATGCAAAGATACATTCTACAAACCAGAATGGGCTATACCACAATCTGGAGGCATTCTTTGTTGCTCTTATGATTTGGTCTGACTCAACATCCCTCGCTCAGTTCGGAAATGCTCAATTGTGGCCTGTCTACCTTTATTTCGGAAATCAATCAAAATATTCCCATGCCTAGCCATCTTTATTTGCCACACACTACGTCACTTATATGCCAAAGGTACTTTTTCTTCAATTCACCATCCTGAGATTTCTAATCTCCTTCTCAGCTTTATGACCAAATTCAAGAATTTTATCTGGAGAAATTCGGTAAAGCTGCTACAGCAGCAATGTTGACCCATCTTCAATGTGAGCTGGTACATAGTATTTGGATGTTGCTCATGGACGATAAATTTATGCATGCGTACATTCATGGACTTGTCTTTTGCTTGGTAGATGGGATTTTATGGGTATTCTTTTCCTAGTTTTTGACTTATTTAGCTGATTACCCAGAGAAGTAAGTAATCTATTATCTATCCTGCTACTCCGACCCTATTCTCAGTTGTTATAGAATGTTAATGGCATGCCTGAGATAGCTAGCTCTGTGTCCATGTCCGCGGTGCCTCCTCCTCAAATTACACATTCCAATGATCGGTATCAAAACAGATGCGAAACAATGAACCAAATGTGCACGTGTTGATAGTCAGGACCACCAACACAAAATTGGGTTAGCCCCATTCTGGGCTATTGTGACACATTGTGACATGTCATAACAGCTGTCGGAGATTTGCGACATAGTCCTTGAATCCTTTTTTTCCAATGTGTGAAGAACTACAAGTGTTAGTTCTGTCTACAGAATGCCCACATTCTTTGTTGTCATATGCATTTGGGAATAAGAATGTTATTAGCCTATATAATTGAATACATTAGTTGTGTACTCTATTGCATTGCAAACTCAGACTTGCCCTAGCTGCAAGGGAATGTATTCCCATGCACTGGCCAGTCACTTTTAGTGATGAAGGACGGTTTGAATTATCCTAGCATGTTCTTCACCTGTTTCTTGCTTGCATTCTCCGGATACAAGAACAGGCTGGCCTGGGTATATATAATTGTCCTTGCATAAAATCTGTCACGAGTGTGTGCTGAGGTGTAGCGAAGGAGCGGAGGGACGGATAGAACGTGGCTTCAACGTATGTGTTGCGCCAGCGCTCTGCGTCGTGTCCTAATTTAGTGGAGGCGAGCCAGACAGAGTGCAGAAGACGGATGGTTCAACGTAGTTGATATTCAGACTGAAGAGAAGTACAAACGAGTAGATACTGGTATATAAGAGTATCAACTGAGATCAAAAGGTGATGACAAACAGGAGAATGATGGAAACAGAGATCGGAAGACAAATAAGCGAAAGATGAACAGAGAACACAATAATGAGGATGACATCAGGAAAATCTAGAAAAAACTTAAATGGGCTTATTCTTGACTTAGTGGGCTTATTGCTGATTAAGCCCAAATAAGCCCAAAATAAGCAAATGACTTGGCTTAGATGCCTTATTTTGCAACTTAATGAACTTAATTTGTGCTTGATTCAACTTGGCTCACATACCAAGCCTGAGTAAGCAGCATTAAGTAGCCATTAAGCATGCATAAGCCAAGTCGTTTACTTATTTTGGGCTTATTTGGGCTTAATTGGCAATAAGCCCACTAAGTCAAGAATAAGCTCGTTTAAGTTTTTTCTAGATTTTCCTGATGGACGAGAGTGAAAGGAAACATAACTGAGATATCCGAAAGCCTCCTTGATGCCACCAACATCCACTAAAGGTGATATGATCCGTTACTGCTGATGTACTGTGTTGGTGATGAGTATGATGTGTTGGCGACGAGTATGATGCGTCGGAAAGTGATTGTGATGTGCGCGTCCCTTATCGAACATGTGCCAAGTATCACAGTATGTGACAAAATCACAAATACTGCGACTGTGCCTAAAATTAGTAAAATAGATGATCAAGTGGAAGCAAATGTTACTCCGGAACTTTCTCACCTCTGTTGCATACTACATGACCCCATCGTTAGAGATTGTCACGGGTAACCCTGGGGTATCCCCACCTTGAGGGTACAGGTTTTGCTGGGGTACGGGTCAAGGGTTTAGCGGGTTTTGCGGGTACAGAAACCCGCACGGGTCTAGAACACGGGTACGCTATATTCAACTGTACGAAGCGGACAAGTTACAACTGACTAAATATCATCCCATCCATCCTTGAGTTCCTCCTCATCCCCAATTACCTCTGGTAGAATAGCTGTTGGCTTAATATCAGTGTCCTTGACATAGCCCATCAGGCTCCAAACTCCGAGACACATGAGCGCACACGTTGACTGAACAGAAAGCCGACTACGGATATGCGAAAGAAGAATCCGCCCTTGACTAAAGACACGTTCCACATGGACGGAGGTGGCTTGGCTCCAATCAGTATATGTTGCCACAGCACTAATATAGCACTTACCTGGGATCGACAGATAGTCAAGAGCCATACGATAGAGGTGGGGATAAATATGTTTGTGTTCGTACCACCAGAGAAGAACGTCAGTGACTTCTTCAGGATCAGTGCTCAGAAACCTGTCCAAGTCATCTTGAAGGGCAGACTTTTTTGGGGCTAGAAGTGTGGGAAGATTGTCGAAGATGTTCTTGGATTCCGAGAGCAGTTCCTTTGGCAGGAAATGAACAAGGGGCAAAAAGGAACAGAGAAACGTACCTCTTGAGATGTCAGGGACTCAGGGACCTCGACATGTGCATATTTGCGATCAAACTCTGCTCGCACAATGTCTCGTGCAGCTGTGATCCAGTCCTCCTCCCAACCAACATCTTTGAAGTACTGGAGTTTGTGGCGAGGGTGAAGTATGGCAGTTTGTCAGTGATTTGTTAAAATAATATGATGGAAGACGTACCCATTGCAATTCGGAAATTTTCGGAGTGATCAGTCTTGTCGTAGTATCGGTTGAGAGTCTTCTTTCCCATCGTGAGTGCTGCCTTAATTGAAAGTGGGTATTTATCATTGCTCACGTTGGTCGCGAGCTTCAAGTCGATGTGGTCCATGGCTGGGATAACAATCGCGATACTGGGGGTGCCTCGAGAGAAAAACAATGTTGCATCTTTGAAAACCTTGGGTAAAAGGTTGTTTGAGTAGTCAATTCTAGGCTAGAAAATGTCACACACCTTCAGGACTTCACACAGATGAGTAGCAATATCCCATTCCTCCTGGTTAAGCTCGTATGAACGAAGCTTCATATCACGTTCACTTGTGATTGTATCGAGTGCTTTGCAGTACGCAATGGCAAAAACGAGCATGTCGTAGGTTGAGTTCCATCGAGTGGTGACGTCTCGTGGCATAATGCGGTCGTGCAGTTTGAGTTCTTGAACAATTTCATGCCATCATGGCAATAAGATTGTAGTCGAGTTCTTGATAGCAAACGCGGTCTTCCGCAGCTGTCCACAAATGTAACCCTAACCCAACACGTGATGTGGCAAATTGACTCACCTTGATCAGTAGTAATCTGACCGGTCTCACACTCTCATCCAGCTCATCCCTCTCCCACTCGGACATCCGCTCACACTCGTCGATCCAACCTTCCTCGTTATCGTCATCCTCGTCATCTTTTCTGATATCACATGTTTGCTCTTCCTCGAGAGCAATATCTCCTGTGAGCGCCAACAACTCCTTGGTGGCTTCATCAAGAATTCCATTGGCCTGGGCTTTCGGTAAGTCGAATTGTTTGATTATACTTTTTACCACGAGGTTGAGTATATGAAGAAAGCAGCGCGTCTGGTTGGCTGCTCCAGGAAAGTCGTCGAGGAGATTCGCAAGCTCCTCGATCATGGTATCATTATTGGACGCATTGTCGCAAGTGACGCTGAGTATCTAAGGGGACCAGTGAGTCATTGGTCCTATTATCTCCTATACAGATTTCAGAGACTCATACCTTATGACTTATCCCAAAGTCTTCAAGTATTTTAGCAAATGCGGCTGCTAGATTGAACCCAGAGTGCGATCGTGCGACTTCAACGACATCCAGCAGCATTCCAACCGGAACCCCATCAACCTCAAAATGGACAGAAACGGCAACGTACGCCTTGAGATTAGGTGACGTCCATGCATCGGTTGTGAAGTTGAGATCCCCTTCGTGCTCCTGTCAAGGGTTAAGTAGGTTTACATTATTATATCAACGAGTTTCTGACCTGAAGCATATTAGCGATGCGCTTCCGAACGCGCACAAACACATTCTTAACATCACGAGAAACAGTTTTGGGCGACGGTATGTGATAATCAGGGCGTCCTGTTTTCATTAATGACTGAAAACCACGATCCTTAACTATAGCAAAGGGCCGTTTGTTTTCAGAGACCCATCGTACAATCTCTGCCCTGCAATTCGGGAATCAATCAATGGCAGGGACAATATTCGGGAACATTACCTTGCTTCCGTTGTTGTATGCTGTCGGGCACTAAAGGTAACCTTCCCTTTTCCAATCCGTTTGAACTCAGTAGTGATTGACCCATCCCTTTTTTTAGCCTTTGACAGAATCTCGCGGGCGGCGTCAACATCGCAGGTATTATCTGCAGCTTCAACCGCCTCAGATCCCCAGCAGGTCTTTGCATGTTTACGAAGGTTACTTGTCGACTTTCGGTCACCTTTATCAAGAAAGCGACGGACATCCCTCCCGTTCTTTCCCTTGCACCGTCCAGCGACACACATGAAAACATGGGCTCAACGGCCTTCAACATACTCAATACGAGGTGTTTCCTTGAAGAAGACATAAATGGGTGAGGACCATTCCTTCTTGAGACGTTCTAATGGAAAATTAGCATTTTATATAGATTAGCAGTAAAGACACACTAAGCTCAGCCTCGTCACTTTCCTCTGGTTCTTCTATTACTTCCACCTCCGATTCTATCTCCTCCACGTCATCCACATCCATGGCGGACTCAGACGGTGGAGGCATTTCTGGTAAAATGGACTCGTCATCACTTCCATCAGCTGCCTCAAGAATGTTCCGTGGGTTGAGGGGCGGGACAGAGCGGACAATTTCGTCGGGTACATCTTCAACTGACGCTGATCGAGCTCGAGTTCGAGAGGGCCCAGCAGCTGGGATTCTCGCTGGGACTGGCTTTGTTGATGCCGTTACCGAGGCTGATTTGTCAGGTGCTGTCTTTGCCTTCTTTGGCGGCCTTGGACCTACTTTCTGTTGAATGATTTGAACAGGCTCTCCATTATCATCAAGAGGAACCTTTCTTTTGCGTGGACCTTCAATTGGATTGGGGGGGATGGGGGGCATGCTGATAGATAGATAGATGGTTAGATGCTGATGTGGGTGGTGCTAAAATTTCTTCAAAATGATCCCCCTTTGTTGGTACTGTACAGTTCTTGTGTGAGCTGCATGCTTGGCAGCAGCCTCCAATGCTTCCGCTTTCCTAAATTAGTCATACCCACCTCGAACCCGCCTCACCGTGACTGGGGTACGGGTATTACCCAGGGTCCCAGATGTATTACCCGTACCCGTACCCTAATGCTACCTGCAGGTCTTACCCGCATGGGTTGCTCTACCCGTGACAATCTCTACTGACACATGTACACCTTTTCTTTCAATGTACTGTTTAGGTAAGCTCCCTTCACGTCCATTTGACGTATTACTAGTTTTTGACTAGGAACGATAGCCAGGATCGCTTGGATTGTCTTGAGACAAACCACTGGTGCAAAAGTGTCCATATAATCAAAGCCTGGTCATTGTGCGAACTCTTTTACCACCAAACGGGCTTTATACTTTGTAAGTTCGCCTTCCTTGTTGTATATATTTCTGAATACCCATGGATCTTCTGGTCCCAACATTGCCTGATATATAAATGCAGCGTACGTATTATATGACTCGTCATGGTCTTCCTCTTCGGGGAAAGGATCATTGAGGTGACGATAGTCAATCGGCGCTTTCTTTCAAAGCTTTCGGGCATTCTGGTAATCATCATCCTCGGTTTGAGACTCCTCACGTTGTCTCTTTGATTGAATACACTGACTTCCTGGTTGCAGTGTGGGTTGTAATTGGTCATGCTCCCCCTCACATGGCACAGCAGGGGAAAGATTGACTTGGATAGGTTCGGGCGTCCCCAATTGGTTGGGAAGATAAGTGAGGAATTTATAGTTTCTCGAGGTGAGTACCTTTCTTGTGTCTGGGTTGTAATACTTAATTGATTTTGATCCGTCGTCATAGCCAACGAATATCTGCTGTTTGGACCTGGGCAACAGTTTCGGAGGGGTCTTTTGACCTTGTAGGAGGACATAAACTGGGCTTCCAAATTCGCGCAGGTGAGAGATGTCTGGCTTTCTTCCATTTCATGCCTCATATGGGGTTTTTCCTGTCAGGGCCTTTGTAGGCACTCGTTCACGCAGGTATCAAATCTGTAAATAATCAACAAGATGGTCTGCATCACGCGTTGTTGTTGGTTTACTTCCTTACTGTGACGTATTTGTTGGAATAAGTGGCACTATGGATCCTGATGAAGATGAGGAGAGGAGGAAGGTGTAAACCCGCTCAGTAAGTTTGCACTATTGATTTATCTATTTAAGTGTCACAAAGGTCTAAAGACCATCAAGGAGTTAGAACTGCGGCATCGTAGAGGGATTCGAGGAATTGCTTACGATGAGTGGGTTTTTCCCTTGGTCCCTAAAAGACGATTGGCCAGGTTCTTGACACAGTCAAATCCCTTTAGTTCGGTAATCCCTCCATACCTGAAGAGAATGACACGACCGTCGAAATGCAGAGGCCCAACTGTTGTGTCCCAAGGCAGCTGACGCCAAATTTTATGGAGCGGATCATATGTTTCTAGGTGTGCTGCGTCCTGATCGAAATGCTGCTTCAAGGAAGAAAGGGAGAATTGTCCACCTTTGTTGGTCTTGGGAAAAAGCAGGACCATCTTGTAGCTTGAACCGTTTGCAACCCATAAGATAGCCCAGAAAAGAACATCCTGGTGATCTTCTGACAGGTCCTCGAAGCCAACGATGGACTCTCCGTTCTCAGAATGGGTGGATGAAGACGACTCATGATCTTCCGAAAGATCCTCAAGGTCAATGATGGTGGACACTCTGATCTTAGGTCGTGAGCCAGAGGGGGTCAACAAAGACGATGTAGAGACCGAATTTAAAGGAGAAGGACATGGGAAGACGCCGCGCTGAACCTGTGGTCTTGGATCGGTTGGTGGAGGGGTGAGTGGTTCCACAGTAGACATAAACTGGACATAATATTTCTTGACAGCATCAGCATACAGGTGCGAAGAGGCAATTGTTACGCGCGAATGATCCTTTTGCATTGATGACCTCGTTTTCGGGATTGAACGAAGTTCTTCTCTCTTGAATAGCAGGGGAGTTAACAAATCATGGAGCAATAGGAACTCTTCAGGTAAAGGCTCGCCATATGTCATGAAGGCGCACCTCGGGCCTTCAATGCACTGTTGAATTGTGAGTCACAAAGAATGTTATTAGAATATGAGATATGCTAACCATGGTATAATAGCGTCCAATTTCCATGTAGTCGTTGTGCCCAACTATTGGCTGTAACTTTTTCATAAAATGGCCCTTCCCACAGACCTTTTTCAAATGGACTTTGGGAGCTCCTCCAGTGATGTTGGCCACGGCATCTTGAATATACTGGTTAACCATTGCCTGCGCTTCGGACTTGCACAGGCCCATGAGTTCAGGATCAGAGTCTGCCAGGACACCTAGCAGTCGTGAGGCATTGGGACCACACAGGGGCGGTAAGGCCTTGCGACGAGTCTTTTTGGGATGGGTTTGTTGTGTGGAAGAAGGTACCGAGGTGGAGATGGGGGAATAACGGCGAGAGTGGCGAGTTGAGAATCGGGATGATGTAGTGCGAGTCATTAGTGATTCTACAGGTTAGGACAGGGCATTAAATGCCCGTGTATTCTCTTTTCTTTGTTTCCATGTCGATGTGCCACTGCCCTGACAACAAAGTGCACCAGTGGTCAAAGTGCCTGGTGTTTTTGTTCATGTTCGGTGGCCACATTTTTGTTCATGATTGGTGGCCACATGGTCCAGATTGTGGACCAATGATAATAATTCTCTGTGCATGCAACAGGTCTCACCAATGACTCGACAATTGCCCCTTTTATTGTGTTGGCAGTCGCATTTGTCAAATGACTAATCATGTTGTTTGGTATCAGATCTAGAAGTGGCACTGTTATTGTAACCTTGACGTCTAACGATGTCGACCAATGAACTTCCGCTGGGAAAATGATGGCAGCATCTCACCAGCTGCAACAGACGCATGAACATAAAATACAAGCACATAGTCAAACACGAACTGCGACGCACACAGCAATTAAAGGTCATCTTTACATAGATTTTTTTTCTCCTGTGATTCTCTTCTGACTTCGATGCATTACTAGGGACATCCGTTCAACGCACAGAAACAGTGAATCTACCTCCAACACCTCACCCGGTGTCACGCACACAATTGTTTTCATATTGAAATTGGAGTCAGTCCCCTTTGACAGAAGCTAGGTAAATATTAGTCTAGTCCCCGCGGCAAGACTAAGTACTAGTGTGGACGTAGAAGCACTCCTATGCTGCAGCACATCAACTCAATCCCAATTGTGACCTTTTGTCACAGGCCTGTTACATTATTAAATATTTATTAAATATTTAATTAGTTTAGATTTCTCCTTGTCCCTGTGATCAGTCACCTGGCCTGCCACATTGTGGCCACATCACTGTCACATCGTCTTTTGATGGATCACTGATGACCAACATGACACAAGCAATCAATCAGTTGTCAATGTCATTGTCAAAACCTTAGTTTTACACTTAAATACATCGTTTACAAGTCCTTCCTTGTATGGTGCGGAACCATTAGCAGCCACTACTTTTGTACAAAGAAATTGTTGGGCCCAAAACTTCCCTTTTTTCTTATTGGTCTGGTAGAAATGTACCTTTTGGTGAGCTGATCAAAACTACCAGACCGATTTTTATTTACTTCAAAACTGGCGGAGATAAAAAATTTCAATCCACAAAATTTGGCCGCCTTATGTAATAGTACCTATATTTATGATAAGATATGATAACTGTAATCTAATCAATCTAACTGTGACTCTGGAGCTCGTCAGTGAGATGTGTACTTCCTTGAGCTGTATGCTTTGACTTTGAATTGAGCATCGTGAGCTGATAACCCACCTCGGTAGGCATCCATCCACCGATACATTCCGTTCACCACGTCCATTGTATCCCAGCCCTCGCTTCTGTTCTGCCCTTTTCCACTCCTTTTCGGTGACAACAGTCATGAGTCTCTCATATGGTGTGGGTTCCAGCTCCTGCAGCAAGCAGATCTCATGCTCAATTTCCCTTTGCAAACTGTCCACCAATTCAGCACCTTCCAACTTATCAACCTCATCTTCACTCGAATCACTATCCCATTCCATATCATCGAAATCTGAATCATTCTCGGAGACAACGAGGTGATTGTTCACACCACCGGACCATGCTGTAACTTCTGTCGATGTCAGCGTCACCGAGTTGACGTCCGAGTCTGATTCTGAAGCATTGAAATTGGTATTGACTCAGTTTTGAGCTTTGACTTTGTGTGCATTAGCAATAGATTTCTTTTTGGACTGGCCATAATGTTGAAATAGTCAACAAAGAACCGAAAAATGATCCTATTCACAACTAATTTTGGTTTCAATGTGATTTTTTGGCCCAAAATTTAGGGTTTCATCAAAAGAAAAAATTTCCATGGCCAATTTGGCCGCTGTACAAAAGTAGCGGCCGCTAATGGTTCCGCACCATAGATAATCCCCTACTTATTGCCGGAAGTTCCTTAGTATTCCGTAAGCTTCCCTTGTGGAAAGTAATAGAATATGCTGGACTCATGCAAGCAAGCTCTGGATTGTTCTACAAGGTGATGAGATCTGATGGGGTCACATGATGTGTTGGAAAAAATTCGGGTGTTCCCAGAATTATGCAAAGGGGTGTAACGTAAATAGTGTTCGTATATGTACGAACGGTATTTTTATATTGGGGGATTGAGCAAAAGCACTGCATACCGTTCTAAAGCAGAAGAGTCAATCACATGGTGCTAGCGGCCAAGAAATACACTTTTAAAAAAATTAAAGTAAATAAATACACTGATGAACCGAATTCAAGTATGAGAACAATAAATACACATCAGCTTACTGCGCATACAGCTGGGGCCAATGGACTGAGGGATCTAGTTCCTCAACTCGCATTAATTTGCATTGGTTGGTGCCCTTCGGAATCCATCCTTGTACGCCTTTCCAGAGTTGACTTTCCCTATCATCTCAACAAGTTGTGCTTTCAACCTGCCGCCGAATGTAAGGTTCAACGTCTTCACGAAGTCCTCTGACAGCCATGTCGGCAGAGCACATGACATAACTGCACTATGGGACTCCCTTACAACAAAAGGCCCTCCCGGTAACATCGGAATCACGTAAGCACAAACTGGGCAACATCGTTGGGACATTCCAATGAATGATTGAGTGCCCTGTGATGCAAAAGATTAGAAAGACCTAAGTGGAGAGCAGTGCGACGTACGACCAACTCATCCAGCACACATCGTAACCTTCCATCAGTTGGACGGGCCGCCGAACGGGAAAGGCTGATAAGACTTGCAAGAAAGAATTCACAATGATGCGAGCCAGTAAATCCTTGTCCGGTCCCTAGGGGATTGTGCCATAAGGAATTCAAGAGTAGAGAGCATCCACTCAAGCTTTCAAGCATTTGGATAATTTGGTCAATGGAGTCTCGTCGCCTCGACTTGTCGGTTTCTTTATTCAACTTCCCGACCCTGGAAATGAGATCCTGGACATACGCTGCCCGGTGTGGTGCCTCCGGTTTGTTCAGGTTAGATAGCCGCTTGGTGATTGATTTAATTGTATGGTTACCAGACTTCGGAGAATCAGAGAGCTTTCGGACTTCCGACAATATGGTTTTGATGTGCCCAATCCCATGGCTTCGGTCTGACCACTCCTCGAGAAACGAAATAATATCCTTGGTTTGCTGGTCGGGGACAACGCCGCCCATCAACGATTGTGCACCAGGAAAATGTTCCGACTCTAGTAAACCCTTCCACGAGAGCATCGTGGTGCGTACGGGAGGGGGCATCAACACCTTGATAATGACGCCTTCATACGAAAATGCTGGAGCCTTGATGTAGGCGGAAAGAATCCATAAGGCCTCAAAATGGCCAACCATCAGCTTCAGCCAATTTAGGTACGATTGCCATAGAGGCACAATGTGGTTCTCGTAAATCGCAGATGGCTGAACGCTGCACAGATCTGGATCGTTCTCAATGTCTTGCGACGTATCCACGTGCTTGTGGTCGCCGCTGCGGAGATGGGGTTCGATGGCTTGTAAGTGCTTCTTGATTGCAGAAGTCGTAGTGAGCTGAAAAAGGGCGCCACCGAAGACCACAACATTCAACAAAGCGTCGTTGTACTTTGCCGGGCCCGAATAGTTGGGGGATCCGTAGCTCGTCAGCTGTTCCACTGATTCGATGTACTTTTCAAGAAGATGGCGTAAGAGTGAATGGAACTCTGCTTGTGTTTCTCGAGTATACAGCTTCCCATGCCCGGGATCGGCGGCTTGATTCAGAAGGATCGGGATTGGTTTGCTAGTTTCGATGGACGGTAGCAAGGAAAGAAATATCTGGTCATACTCCAACTCCGGGTTCGAGCTTGCACTACCTAGATCCTCAGGAAACTTGAGAGTCGATGTCGGAGTCGCCTTCAGACAAGTGATAAAGGGTATGGAAAGGGTAGGATGATGTAACCGAGTATTAATCTTGTCGCGACAAGCGGCTGCGATGTATCGTTGCAAGAGGATCATTTCATTCTCCCCCCCTGATATGACTCGAGTGAGAAGTTTCGACATGATCCATATGTGATCGTGGAATTCGAATTTGCGCCTGCAAATACTTTAGAGAAATGCCAGATTGAAAAACCTTTTGAGTGCACTCACGGCTCTTGGATGTAATCCTCGATCTGGGAAATGTCGCCAAGATAGCTTGGAGGATCTGGTTCAACGATGGTCGGAATATCAGCTGTGGGTATTTGGCCATCCCCACGGGAATTCACAAGCGCATTCACAATTCGTTGACACGGTCCATAGTTCCGCTTCGGAGTAAAGTCTTCCACGAATCCGTTACCAATACAAGCAACGACCTCCAGGTGCCGGGGGTTGTTATGGTCTTTCGAAGTGACAGCCACCACCTCAAAGCCCGTCGCTATCACAACAGCAAGGGCATCGAGAACACCGAGCCCTATCTCCTTAGGAGACCCAAAGTTATCGAGCCTCTGTCCACGGTTGGTGTGTGTGAGCATTGTGATAATCGTAGAAAATGCAAGGACAGATTTGGGGGCTGCAGGTGCTCGGGTCCCAAGCAGATACCTGAAGATCTCCATCTGAAATGAGGCTCATTAATCGTAATAATGCAGTAGAACAACGACCGCTCACCGTCACGCCGGGGGCAACTGGCAACCCTGTATCATCCGCTGGCGGTCCAAGGCTGTGCCGGACCGGAAACGGGATACGGTGACGCAGCATCTCGATTCCAAGTTGACCTTACACTCCTGGCAGGGGGTTATTTGACTGGCTGTAAAATCTTTTGTGACGTGTTTGTGTTTTACCTAAAACAAATTCATCAGTTGGAAATTTAATTTCCTTCCAGTGCTGGCCGGTGTGGTTGTCTGTACATCGGCTAAAATTTGAGGAGATGAAAGCAAAGGTGGATTTGAAGTAGGCGCGTCGGCGGCGTCGCGTAAAAGGGGCCTGATTGGATTTTGCGGTAGCCGAGGTGTTGACTTTGAGGCGGTTAACAAAGCAAGGGTACGTTCATCATCGCAAAGGTTTTTGCACTGTTTAATATGGGCTTTCATGCGCTCAGCTTTTCCAGCGATAGGTTCAATGCATGCAAGCGCTATCATGGTTAATTCAATAAGGCTCGGCATAAGCATTTTCATCATTGCAGAAAGATTGCTACACTAACCTGCTTTCTCTAGCTCTAGCTCACTTCTCACTGCTGTAATGAGTCCTCCTCGGACTTTTGACGCATCCAACTCGATCATGGCTCGTTTTCGGGCATTAAGACACCCCTTCCACCATGCATTTTTGTGCGTTTTATCCGATTTGTAGCAGTGTTGTACCTAACCCTTAAGCCTTAATAATGTTTAACCCTTAAATATATTCTAAGACTAAGGGTTCGTATCAATTGAGGTCATAAATAACTCTTAATTAAGCCTTGAAATTGTTTGACTAAAATATGTGACAGCGAAGGCAGCGGAAGGTGGTTGGGCAGCAGGCTTCTTTGAAAAGTTCTACCTTCTGGGCCCTGAGTTCTGCGTTGCTTTGCTTTGAACCATAT
>WNGB01003110.1_pt1 | contig 36282 bp, 23 predicted proteins | sample 5400681 | NCBI WGS metagenome assembly WNGB01 (sample SAMN13153367, study PRJNA577476) | soil metagenome | isolation source: 115 cm soil or saprolite under grassland replicate 2 | place: USA:California | collected 2016-06-15 | reverse complement strand
GAGAAGGAGTAGCGCCCCGAGCCGACCTCGAAGAGGGCGCGTTCGGCGTCCTGGCGGAGGAACCGCACGCCGGCGACCTGGTCCGCCGGCCGGCCGCCTTCCTTCACGTCGTGCGCGTCGCTTGACGGAACCCACACCTCGGCGGACGTGCCCGGGGGCAGCTCCACCTCGAGCCGGAAAGCGTTCCCTTCACGCTGCCAGGCCACCGCCACGCGGCCGCGCGGCGATTCGTGGGCGGCTCGGACCCAGGTCACCCCCGACAGGGGCCGGGGACGGACCCTCACCCGCTTGAAGCCGGGGGACTCTGCTTCCGGCGCCAGGCCCGCGAGGTCGCCGTAGAACCACTCCGTGATCTGTCCGAGCATGAAATGGTTCTGCGAGGACCGGGGGTCGGCGTCCCAGGCCTCGGTGAGGCTGGTGGCCCCCTTCTCGAGCTGGTATCCGTACCCCGGCTTCTCCGTCTGGTGGTTCATGTCGAAGATGACGTCGGAGCGATTCCCGTCGGCCAGCGCCCGCAGCACGTAACGGTATCCCACGTCGCCCGCCGTGGTGGCGTTGCCGTGGGCGCGCACGTCGCGCACGAGGCCCTCCAGCACCCGGGAGCGCTGGTCGGTGGGGGCGAGGCCGAGCACCAGGGGCATGGCCTGCGCGGTCTGCGAGCCCGTGGCGTAAGTCGAGGTCGCGGGATCGAAGAACCTGTGGTTGAAGGCCCGTCCGATCCGGGCGGCCGCGTCGGCATAGCTGCGTGCGGCGTCCGCCCGGCCCAGCCGCGCGGCGATGCGCGACAGCGCCTGGTTGTCCTCGAAATAGATCGCAGTGGCGGTGAGCGGGTTGGGAGTCAGTTGCGAGGGGCCGGGAGGGCCGGGCCCGCGGTCATACCAGTCGCCCAGCCCGTGGCTCAGGATGTCGTGGTCCGCCCGGCCCGCGAGGTAGGAGACGTAGCGCCGCATCGCCTCGTAGTTGCGGCGCAACGGCCCGTCGTCGCCCGTCCAGACGAAATGCTGCCAGGCGGCCAGGACGATCGCGCTGCCCCATTCGGGCGAGTCGCGGAAGCCCTGGTCGAAGACCACGTACTCCGGCGCGATGTCGGGCACCAGGCCGTTCGGGCGCTGCGCGTCCGCCATGTCCGCGAAGGTCTTGGCGAACAGGCGCGTGAGGTCGGTCTCGTAGCGCAGGGCGGGGCCGTTCAGGTGGTACTGCTCGAGCCAGCCCAGGCGCTCCCGATGCGGGCAGTCGGTGACCACGTGGGCCAGGTTGCTGCGCTGCGCCCACCGCACCAGGGTGCGGATGCGGTTGAAGAGCTCGCTCGAGCAGGCGAACTCGCCGGCGGCCGGCGAGTCCGAGTGCACCACGAAGCTCTCGATCGCCTCCACCTCCGGCGGCGTGCTCCCCGCGGGGGCGGAGCGCTCGACCTGGAGATAGCGGCTGCCGTGGTAGAAGAAGCGCGGAAACCAGGTCTCGCCCTCGGCCCGGCCCGCCAGGGTGTAGCTCCACGACGCCTCGTCTCCGCCGCTGGATCCCCGGTCCCCCGTGCCGTCGGGCTTCAGCAGCTCGGCGGGGATCATCCTCACGCGGGCCCCCGCGGGCCCCCGCACCCGCAGGCGCGGCATCATGGACGCGTTCTGTCCGAAGTCGTAGACCGCCACCCCGGGACGCGGCTCCCGTACCTGGACCGGCGGGAAGACCTCGTAGGCGCGGAAGGGCGGCGAGGCGTGCGACGCTCCCCGCAGCACGCGGCCGGGGGCGTCCACGGCCACGGCCGCCGACCACGTCGAATCGTCGAAACCCGGCCCTTCCCAACCCCGGGGCTCGAGGCGCGCGTCGTAGTCCTCGCCGCCGTAGACGTTCGAGAAGACCGTGGGGCCGCTCGCGACCCGCCACCGTCCGTCGGTGGCGACCACGTCCACCGCGCCGTCCTCGTACTCCATCCGGACCTGGACGATCGCCATGAGGGGACGGAAGGCCGAGACGAACTTGTGGTACCGCCCCTCCTGGACGTTGTACATGCCGTTGCCCAGCACCAGGCCGACGGCGTTGGCTCCCATGCGGAGCAGGGGCGTGACGTCGTGGGTGTCGTAGAGGCAGGTCTTGTCGTACGCGGTCCAGCCGGGGGTGAGGAGACCGGTGCCCACCCGGGCGCCGTTCACCGTCATCTCGTAGTGGCCCAACCCGCAGACGCTGGCCAGCGCGCGGCGCAGCCGGGCGCGGACCGGAAACTCCCGGCGCAGGAGCAGGGTGCCGTTGGCGCGAGGGTTCGTCCCCGGCACGCCGAGGCCGTCCGTGACCGCGGCCGTGGACCACGGGGGCCGCTCGAGGCGGTCGCTCGCGGTCACCGCCGCCCCCACGGCGACGTTCTGCCCGCCGGACCGCACCTCGATCTGGCTGAGGGCCAGGCACGCCTTCCCGTCCACCAGGCGGAGCCGGGTGGCGGTGAGCCGGACGTAGCGCGCGGTGACTCCGCCCACCGGAATCTGGATGAGGGTCGCCCAGGGCCCGTAGTCGGCGGCGGTGTGATCGGCCACCGGCACCGCGTCGGCGAAGTCCGATCGGCTCGCGAGGTCGACCTTGAACCGGCGGGGGAACCCGAGGCCCTCCGCCACCGTGTGGCGCAGGGCGTGGAAGCGCAGCTCCTGGATCGGGTGGGCGGAGCCCAGGTCCACCTGGATCCACTTGGGGGATTCTGCGGCGTCGGTCTCCTGGGACCGATAGCCGAGGAGCGGGCGTGACCAGCGCAGGAGCTCCGGATCGGTGATCCACCCGCCGCGCCAATCGGCGGCCTCCAGCATCCCCATGGTCCAGGTCGCGGGCGCGCTCCAGCTCGACGCCCGATCGTCGCCGTCCCAGACCCGCACCTTCCAGAAGACCTGCTCGGCGGTGCGGAGCGGGCGACCCCCGTAGGGCAGGTGGAGCTGCTCGTCGGACTCGACCCGCCCGCTGTCCCAGAGGTCACCCTGGTCGCGTTCCAGAGCTTCCCGCGACGAGGACACCAGGACCCGCCACGCGCCCTGGCGCAATCCCCGCTGCCCGTCGCCGCGCAATTGCCAGGAGAGCCGCGGCGGCGTCGAGTCGACGCCGAGGGGGTTCACCATGGAGTCGCAGAGCAGATCGACGGGGGTCAGGGGCGACGGTTCTCCGCCCGCGCCCCGGGACGGCAGGACGAACCCGACCAGGGCCAGGGCGGCCAACCCGGAGCCGAGAGAGGCGCGGCGGCGGAGGTGACGCAGGGCGGAGACCATCCCGTGATTCTAGGGGAAGGCGGTCAGCCTCTGCGTCCGGAAAGGCTCCGGCGCCACTCGCCGGGAGCGAGGCCCGACTTGCGCTTGAAGAGACGGCTGAAGTAGTGCTCGCTCTCGAAGCCGCAGCGGAACGCGATCTCCTTGACGGTCAGCGCGGTCTCGCTCAGCATCGTGCGCGCCCGTCCGAGCTTGATCTGGATGCGGTACTGGTGCGGGCTGAGGCCCGTGTGGTGGGCGAACGTCCGGCGGAACCAGGTGTAGCTCACCCCCAGCCGGTGGGCGAGCTCGGGCAGCGGGGGGCCCGCCGGGGTGGGATCGGCCATCTGGCGCATCGCCTCGTGGATCGCCCGCGCGACGTTGTGGTGCCCTTCCTGGCCCGGCTGCAGGGCCGAGTAGAGCAGGGACAATATGTACAACGTCGCTCCCGCCGCCACCTGCTGGAGGGCGGGGCGGCCGGCGTGGACGGCGTCGATCACGGAACTGAAGGCGCCGAGCAGCAGGTCCTCGTCCCGCACCCGCAGCACGGGCCGTCGCGGGGAGAAGAAGCGGTTGCGGACCAGGCCGCGGACCACGGGGCCGTCGCAGCCGACCCAATGCTCGCTCCAGCCCGTCCCCGGGTCCGGCCGATACCGGTGCCATGCCCCGGGGAACAGGATGAAGGACTGGCCCGGCGTGATCCGCCACCGGTTCCGGGCGATCTCGAGGACTCCCTCGCCCTCCGAGATGTACACGAACTGATACTCCCGGAGGACGCGCCCCCTCCGCCAGTCGAAGTGATAGCCGCCGGGATGGCCCGTCGGAGGGTAGGGGGACCCGGGCGGGATCCGCGATTCTCCGGCCGTCGTCAGGTAGAGGCCCCAGCGGCGGTCGCGATCGCTGATCGGGAAGTAGCGGAAGAAGGTCTGCAGGGGGCGTTTCAAGCGCTGTCATTTTGTGCACAAGACAGGTCATTGTGTCCATTGCTCGACGGAGGGGAGGTGCTACCGTGGGCCCGTTCCGTTCCCGCCGAGGTGCTCATGATTCGCCGCCGGCCGTCCGCTCTCGCGGCCCTCGTCCTGGCCGTCTTCCTGCCGCCCCGGGCGATGGCCCAGGACCAGCCCGCGAAGGTGCCCGTGCAGTGGGACACGGTAACGGGAGTCGCGAAGACGACGGCGACTCTGCAGGTGGTGGTGAACCCACCCTTGCGGCGCGGGTCGGGCATCCACGACCGCGCCTTCCAGGCCCTCCGCGACCTCCAGGCGGACTACGTTCGTTACGTCCCCTGGCTGCCCTACCCGAAGCTGGGCGTCGCGGCGCTGGAGCCTCCCCGGGACGGGAAGACGTCGTGGGACTTCTCGCTCATCGACCCCATGGCCATCGACTTCCTGGAGGCGACCCGAGGGCATCCGGTCATCCTCAACTTCAGCACCATTCCGCAGTGGATGGCCAAGACCGAGAAGCCCGTCTCCTACCCGTCCGACCCCGACCAGGTCGTCTGGGACTACACGCAGGGAACCGAGTTCCACGATCCGACCTTCAAGCAGGTGGCGGACTACTACGCGCGGCTCCTGGCCTGGTACACGCAGGGGGGATTCACGGACGAGCTCGGCAAGCGGCACGAGTCCGGCCATCGCTACACGATCCCCACGTGGGAAGTCCTGAACGAGGTCGACTTCGAGCACAGCTTCTCCCCGGCCGCCTACACGCGCCTCTACGACGCGGTGGTGGAGGCGATGCGGCGGGTGCAGCCGGGGACGAAGTTCGTGGGGATGGCGCTGGCCATGCCCGGCCGGACGCCCGAGTTCTTCGAGTACTTCCTGAACCACGCGAACCACAAGCCGGGCATTCCCCTCGATTACATCTCGTACCACTTCTATGCCGTCCCGGTGGCGGACCAGAGCCCCGAGGTCCAGCAGCACACGTTCTTCACCCAGGCGGACGGCTTCCTGACCGTCGTGCGTTTCGTGGAAACGATCCGCAAGCGGCTCTCTCCGCAGACGGGGACCATGATCAACGAGATCGGGGCGATCTCCGCGGACGACGTGGATCAGGGCGCGCCGGGCCACGTCGCCAAGGCCATACCGGCCTCGTACTGGAACCTGGCGGGTGCGATGTACGCCTACATCTTCGGAGAGCTGACCCGGATGGGCATCGAGGTGGCGGGGGAGTCGCAGCTCGTGGGCTACCCCACGCAATTCCCCAGCGTCACCATGGTCGATTGGACGACCGGCCAGCCCAACGCGCGGTACCAGGTCCTGAAGCTCCTGCGCGACAACTTCGGTCCCGGGGACAAGCTCGTGGCGAACGCGCAGGCCGGTCCCTTTCCCCCGCGGTTGGCGAACTACGTCTACTACCAGGGATTCCTCACCAAGGGCGGCAAGCGCCGTCTGCTCCTCGTGAACAAGCGGGACCGCACGACCTCCGTGTCCGTGCCGGGAGCCGGGGGCGGCCGCCAGGACTCCGTGGACCAGACCACGGCTTCCGGCCCGCCCGCTTCCCGGAGGCTCGACGGGGAGACCGTCTCCCTGGGCGGGTACGCCGTGGCGGTGGTGACGATGCCGTAGTCGGGCAGGGAGAGCGCAGTGGCAGAACGATCGGCGAACGGTGACGGCTTGCGGGTCGGCCTGTTCGGAATCGGCCTCGACACCTACTGGCCGCAGTTCGCCGGCCTCGAGGAGCGGCTGAAGGGGTACCTGGAGAAGGTCGCGGACAAGCTCCGCCGGCCCGGGGTCGAGGTGGTGAGCATGGGCCTCATCGACTCGCCGGAGAAGGCGGCCGTGGCCGGGCATCGGTTCCGCCAGGCGGACGTGGACCTCATCTTCCTTTATGTGACCACCTATGCCCTCTCCGCCACCGTCCTGCCCGTGGTGCGCCGGGCCAGGGTCCCGGTCATCGTCCTGAACCTCTCGCCCGGCGCGGCCATCGACTACCCATGGTTCAACGCCCTCGGCGACCGGACGCGGATGACCGGGGAGTGGCTGGCCTGGTGCCAGGCCTGCTCGGTGCCCGAGATCGCGAACGTGTTCCGGCGCGCGGGCATCTCCTTCCATCAGATCACCGGGATGCTGGACGACGACTCCCAGGCCTGGGACGAGATCTCCGCCTGGATCGATGCGGCCCAGGTGGCCTACGCGATGGAGCACAACCGCCTCGGGGTCATGGGGCACTACTACGGCGGGATGCTCGACATCTACTCCGACCTCACCCAGCAGTGCGCCGGCTTCGGGGGCCATGTCGAGATCGTGGAGGTGGACGAGCTGGCGTCCCTGCGGAGGGAGGTGACCGCGGGCGAGGTCCGGAGCAGGGTCGCCCACTTCCGCGACGTCTTCGACGTCCAGCCCGATTGCCCGGAGGAGGAGCTCGACCAGGCGGCGCGTACCTCGGTGGCCCTGGACCGGCTGGTGGAGGTCCACCGCCTCGGCTCCATGGCCTACTACTACATGGGGGTGGGGAACCCCGACAACGAGGAGGCCATCAGCTCGATCATCCTCGGCAACAGCCTCCTCACCGCCCGCGGCATCCCCCTGGCGGGGGAGATGGAGATCAAGAACGCCCAGGCCATGAAGATCCTGGACACCTTCGGCGCCGGCGGGTCGTTCACCGAGTACTACGCGATGGACTTCGCGGCGGACGTGGTGCTGATGGGCCACGACGGGCCGGGACACTTGGCGATCGCCCAGGGGAAGACCAAGGTGCGCCCGCTCGGGGTGTACCACGGCAAGGTGGGCCGGGGCCTCTCGGTGGAGATGTCGGTGAAGCACGGGCCCGTCACCGTGCTCGCGGTGGTCCAGTCGGGGGACCGGCGGCTCAAGCTGCTGGTGGCGGAGGGCGAGTGCGTGCCGGGGCCGATCCTCGAGATCGGCAACACCAACAGCCGCTATCGATTTCCCATCGGGGCCCGGGCCTACGTGAACGAGTGGAGCCGCCACGGCCCCGCGCATCACTGCGCGGTCGGCCTCGGCCACCTCGCCGCGAAGATCGAGAAGCTGGGGAGCCTGCTGGACATGGAGGTCGCGCGGGTCTGCTGATGGACGCGAACCCGGCTCTAGGCGTCGTGCTGCACGCGATCGGCGGTTTGGCCGCGGCCAGCTTCTACATTCCCTACAAGGGGGTGAGGGGCTGGGCCTGGGAGACGTATTGGCTCGTGGGCGGAGTCTTCAGCTGGATCGTCGCGCCGTGGGCGTTCTCCCTGACCATCCTTCCCCAGACGGTGGCGATCCTGCGCGACGCGGGCGGCGCCCCCCTCTTCTGGACGTTCTTCTTCGGAGTCCTGTGGGGGGTGGGCGGCTTGACCTTCGGCCTCACCATGCGCTACCTCGGCATCGCCCTCGGCTACGCCATCGCCCTCGGTTTGTGCGCCGCCTTCGGGACCCTGATGCCGCCCCTGTTCAGCGGCCAGCTCGGCGAGATCCTCGCCCGAGGGCCGGGGCAGGTGGTGGTGCTCGGGGTCGTGGTGTGCCTGGCCGGCATCGGGGTGAGCGGCCGCGCGGGGATCCGGAAGGAAGGCGAGGTCTCCGAGGCCCAGAAGAAGGCGGTGGTCGCGGAGTTCAGCCTGGGCCGCGGGATGGCGGTGGCGGTGGCCTGCGGGGTGATGAGCGCGTCCATGGCCTACGGCATCGCCGCCGGCAAGCCGATCGCCGAGGCCGCGCTCGCGCACGGCGCTCCCTCGCTCTGGCAGAACCTGCCCGTGCTGATCGTGATCCTGACCGGCGGGTTCCTGACCAACTTCGCCTGGTGTCTCTTCCTGAGCCTGAGGAATCGCTCGGGGGCGGACTATCTTCGCCGGGAGGCGCCTCTCGCCGCCAACTACCTGCGGTGCGCGCTGGCCGGCCTCACCTGGTACCTCCAGTTCTTCTTCTACGGCATGGGCACCACCCGCATGGGCCGCTACGACTTCTCGAGCTGGACCCTCCACATGGCCAGCATCATCATCTTCAGCACCCTGTGGGGCATCGCCCTCCACGAGTGGAAGGGGACCACCCTCGGCACCCGTCAGCTCGTGGCCACGGGGCTGGCCCTCCTGGTGGCCTCGACCGTCATCGTCGGATACGGCAACTACCTCGCGGCTCAACCCTCGGCGACGTCCACCGCGCCGCCGCGCTCTCTTTCCGAGTAGGAGGCAACGTGGACCCTAGACCGTGGCTCCGATCGCTCGTCGTGTTCGCTCTCGCCGGTCTCGCCCCGCCGGCCTTCGCCGCGGACCCCTCGGGGAAGGTCACGGCGAGCTGGGACAAGGTCACGCGGGTCTCGCAGACGACGCCCACGCTTCAGGTGGTGGTGAACCCGCCGCTGCGGCGCGGGACCCCCGTCCACGACAACGCGTTCAAGGCCCTGCGCGACCTCGGGGCCGACTTCGTCCGCTACGTCCCCTGGCTGCCGTACCCGAAGCTCGGGGTGGCCGCGCTGGAGCCGCCCAGGAACGGCAAGACCTCCTGGGACTTCTCGCTCATCGATCCCATGACCATCGACTTCCTGGAGGCCACGAAGGGCCACTCCGTGGTCCTGAACTTCAGCACCATCCCGGCGTGGCTGCACAAGACGGAGAAGCCGGTCGAGTATCCGGCCGATCCGGACCAGGTGACCTGGACCTACACCCAGCGGAGCGAGCCACGCGACCCGAGCTTCAAGGAGATCGCGGACTACTACGCCCGGCTCCTCGCGTGGTACACCCAGGGCGGCTTCACGGACGAGCTGGGCAAGCGCCACGATTCCGGCCACCACTACACGATCTCGCACTGGGAGGTGCTCAACGAGCCCGACCTCGAATACCCGGCGGACCCGCAGACGTACACACGGCTCTACGACGCGGTCGTCGAGGCCATGCGGAAGGTGTCGCCGCAGACGAAGTTCGTGGGGGTGTCGCTGGCGTTCCCGAGCGGAAACCCGGCCTTCTTCGAGTACTTCCTGGACCACACCCACCACAAGCCCGGCATCCCCCTCGATTTCATCTCCTACCACTTCTACGCCGTGCCCTCGCCCGATGAGAAGCCCGACACCCAGGAGCACACGTTCTTCGCCCAGGCCGAGGGTTTCCTGAACGTCGTGCGCTACATCGAGTCGATTCGCAAGCGGCTCTCGCCGTCGACGAAGACGACCATCAACGAGATCGGGGCCATCTCCGCGGAGGACCTGACGCAGGGCGAGCCCGGATACGTCTTCAAGCCCATTCCGGACTCCTACTGGGGGCTCGTCAGCGCCATGTACGCATACATCTTCGGCCAGCTCTCCCAGATCGGCGTGGACGTGGCCGGCGAGTCACAGCTCGTGGGCTATCCCTCCCAGTTCCCGAGCGTCTCGATGGTCGATTGGACCGACGGCCGGCCCAACGCGCGCTACTGGGTGCTGAAGCTGCTGAAGGACAACTTCGGTCCCGGCGACACTGAAGGACAACTTCGGTCCCGGCGACAAGCTCGTGGAGACGAGGGTGGAGAACCGCTACCTGTATGCGCTGGGGGTTGTGAAAAGCGACGGCAAGCGCCGCGTCCTGCTCGTCAACAAGCGGAACCGGCCGTTCGAGGTGTCGATCCCGGGCGCGCGCGGCGGCCAGGTGGATCGGGTCGACCAGACGACCGCGTTGCCGCCGCCGGCTTCGGCAAGGCTGAGCGACGACACGGTGGCCCTGGTTGGGTTTGCCGTGGCCGTGGTCACCCTGCCGTAATCACGCTTGTGTTACGAAGCGCATAACGCGCCGCGCGCGTGGCCCGGGCGGCCGACGCCGCGTGGCCCGGGCGGCCGACGCCCGCCGTCCTCGGGCTCCAAGGGGCGTAAGTACGGGTACGCGGGACATTGGAGCGAGCCCGAGGCATTCGTAGCGCGTTTCATTGCGTAGAACGCCGCCCGGGAATCGCACGCGGGCTTGACCTCCGCACGGCGGCCGATGGAGCCTCCCCGGGCCTGAACCGTGAGCGGGGGACACCGCCATGAGGAAAACGACCATGCGAGCGCTCGCCGCGATGGCGGCGGTGCTGGCCCTCGCCGGCAGGGCTTCTGCGCAGAGCGCGGGCTCGATCACGGGGGCGGTCAAGGACACAAGCGGCGCCGTCCTGCCCGGCGCCACGGTCACCCTGGCCAGCCCCGCCATCGGCGTCACCCGGAACACGAACAGCGATCCGAAAGGAGTGTTCGTCGCCCTCCAGCTCCCGCCGGGCACCTACACGGTGAGGGTCGAGCTCTCGGGGTTCAAGACGTTCGAGAAGGGCAGCATCATCCTGCCCACCGCCTCCAAGGTGAACGTGGGCGACATCCTGCTGGAGGTGGGCAGCCTCTCGGAGGTGGTCTCCGTGGAGGCGGACGTGGGACGGCTCCAGATCCAGTCCGAGTCCGCGGAGCGCTCCGACCTCGTCACGAACAAGCAGCTCCGCGACCTCGCCCTGAACGGCCGGAACATCACCGACCTCTTCAAGACCATACCCGGGGTGGTGGCGGGCGGCACCATCACCAGCTCCACCGTGCAGAACGTGGTGGGCCAGTTCAACGTGAACGGCACCCGCAGCAACCAGCACGAGTACACGCTGGACGGGGTGACGAACCTGAACCTGGGCAACAACACGGGCGCCCTCGTCTCCGTCAACCCCGACGCGCTGCAGGAGGTGAAGATCCTCACCTCCAACTACCAGGCCGAATACGGGCGGGCGAGCGGGGGCTACATCGCCCTGACCACGCGGTCGGGCACCAACGAGTACCGGGGGGGCCTGCGCTATTTCCGGCGCAACGAGGAGTACAACGCCAACAGCTACTTCAACCGCGCCAACGGGCGACCCAAGCCGCCCTATCGCTTCAACTACTACGGCTGGGACCTCGGCGGGCCGGTGCCGTTCCTGGGCAAGAAGGACGACCCGAAGGTCTTCTTCTTCCTGGCCCAGGAGTACTACGACCAGCAGACGCCCGCGGCCACGGCCACGAACGTCCTCGTCCCCACCGCGGCCGAGCGAAGCGGCGACTTCTCGCACACCACCGACGCCAGCGGGCGCCCGATCACCATCATCGATCCCCTCACCCGCCAGCCCTTCCCGGGCAACGTCATCCCTTCCACCCGCTTCTTCCCGGGCGCGCAAGGGCTGCTGACCATGTTCCCCCTGCCCAACGCGCCCGAGGGAGGCGCCCTCTACAACTTCACGTCACAGCTCCCGCGCGACATCCCCCGGCGCGAGGACATCGCCCGCGTGGACTGGCAGGTCGCCTCCCGCACGCGGCTCAGCGTGCGCTACGTCCACAACAAGGACGAAGACCGCCAGCCCCTGGGGACCACGACCGCTCAGTTCAACGTTCCCCTGGCGGGGGTCGTCCGCAAGAACGGCCCGGGCGATACCCTGTCCCTGACCCTGACCCACACGTTCGGTCCCTCGCTGATCAACGAGTTCATCTACGGGGCGGGCCGGGGCGGGGTCTTCATCGGCCCGATCAATCTCGACGAGGTCACGCGTTCCCGGCTCGATGTGAACACGCCCCTCCTCTTCCCCGCCGCCGACCCCACGGGTACCGTGCCCAGCGTCCGCTTTCTCGGCATCCCGGGCCAGAACTGCAACGCTACCTCGGCCATCCAGACGGCCTGCTCGGTGGCGGGGACGGACTTCAACGGCACGCCCTTCGACCAGCGCTTCGTCATCAACAACTTCATGGACAACCTGACCCGGGTGGCGGGACGGCACACGTTCAAGGGCGGGCTCTACTACCAGCGGGCCGACAACCGGCGCACCTCCTTCGGGCCCGTGCAGTCGAACATCGTCTTCGCCAACAACGGCGCGCATCCCCTGAACGCGGGCCACCCCTTCGCCAACGCCCTCCTGGGAGTCTTCGACAGCTACACCCAGGCGGAGCAGAAGATCGAGAGCAACTGGTTCTACCAGAGCGTCGAGGCCTACCTCCAGGACACCTGGAAGCTCACCCCGCGCCTGACCCTCGACTACGGCCTGCGGGTCTCGCACTACCAGCCGATCTACGACCGGGAAGGCCGGCTGAGCGTGTTCAACCCCGAGCTCTACGACCCGGCCCGCGCCGTCCGCCTCTATCGGCCCGTGTGCGTCGGCTCGCCGTGCACGGTGCGCGCGATCGACCCCGCGGTCGCCGCCGCGCCCACCCTGGCGAACACCCGGCCGTCCAGCTACCTCAACACGATCGTTCCCGGCTCCGGAGACCTGCTGAACGGCATGGGCCGGGCGGCCGACGGCTATCCCGCGGGGGGCTTCGAGACCGCTTCCGTGCTGTGGGGCCCGCGCCTGGGCTTCGCGTGGGATGCCACCGGCAACGGCAAGACCGTGTTGCGGGGAGGCTTCGGCGTCACCTACGACCGCGTCGACACCGACCGGATCGCGGACGCGATCACCAACCCGCCCGGCATCTCCCAGGTGACGCTGAGCCTGGGGAGCCTGGATTCCCTGGCCTCCGCGTCCCGCAGCGATCTCGTCCCCGTGCAGAGCAACGTGGTGGGCTACGCCCGCGACCAGAAGGTTCCAACCGTCTACAGCTACAGCATCGGCGTGCAGCGCGACCTGGGGGCGGGGGTGGTGCTGGACGCGGCCTATGTGGGCACGCAGTCCCGGCACAACCCGCGCCAGACCGACCTGAACGCCGTGCCCTACGGGGCGATGTTCACCCGCGAGGGCCAGGACCCGACGCGTTACGGCGGGGTGGTTCCCGCGGTGGAGCCCAACCTACCCGCGGCGCATCGCGACGCCGGCCTCTCCTTCAGCGGCGTCAACGGCCTGAACCCGGATCAGCTGCGGCCCTACCGCGGTTACGGAAGCATGCGGTTCCGCTCCTTCGACAGCCGGGCTTCCTACAATTCGCTCCAGGTCGCGCTGCAGCGCCGCTTCTCGCGAAGCCTCACCTTCGGCCTGTCCTACACGCTCTCGAGGGCCAGGACGGATTCGGCCGGCACCACCGACGCCACCCATCCCTACGATCTTCGGGCCTACGACTACGCGCTGGCGAGCTTCGACCGCACCCACTATTTCGTCGCCAACTACGTCTGGAACCTGCCCAGGGGCGGTCGTCTGCTCGGCGGGGGCCGGCTGGCGCGGGCGGTCCTCGACAACTGGACTCTCTCCGGGATCACCTGGATCGCCTCCGGGAACCCCATCGAGCTCGGCGTCAGCATCGCGGGCGTCAACGCGGCGCAGCGGCTGCTGGGGACCGACGCGGGCGGCAACGCGGGAGGCCTGCAGCCGCGCTTCCGGCTGGCCGGCGACCCGGGAAATGGGTCGGGCCAGGGCCGGATCGACCCTGCGGCGCTGGTCGTACCGGGAATCAACGACCGTGGTCCCTACGACCGCTTCTACCTGCGCAACCCCGGCTTCGGCAACTTCGACGTGTCCCTCTTCAAGAGCTTCCCCTTCGGCAGCAGCGGCAAGCGCTACCTGCAGCTCCGCCTCGAGGCGTTCAACGTGTTCAACTCCGCGGAGTTCGACCAGCTCAACACGGCGACCAACGTCGTCAACGGCGCGGGGCAGACCGGCGCGGCCATATTCAACGATTACCGGAGCCTCACCGTCACCAACAACCTCCGGCCAACGGGGGACCCAAGGGTCCTGGGCACGTTCTTCGGCGAGCCGAACCGCACGCGCGACCCGCGCATCGTGCAGCTCGGCGTCAAGCTGTATTTCTAACGAGGCGCATGCGCCGCGCCTGGCTCCTTCTCCTCGGCCTCTTCCCTCCGTTCGCGTTGGCTCAGGGGGCGGCCGCGGGCGGCCCGGGCGTGGCCGAGCTGCAGCGTCTCTTTGCTCAGCCGCCGGACGACAGCCGGATCCTGATGCGGTGGTGGTGGTTCGGCCCGTCGGTCACGACGAGCGAGCTGGAAGTGGAGATGCGCCGCATGCGGGAGGGCGGGATCGGCGGCTTCGAGCTGGCGATCGTCTATCCCATGGCCCTCGACGACCCCGCCCACGGGATTCGCAACGAGCGCTACCTGTCGCCGGAGTTCCTGGAGAAGGTCGCGTTCACGTCGCGCAAGGCGCACGAGCTCGGCCTGCGCATGGACGTGACGATCGGCAGCGGCTGGTCCTACGGCGGGCCGTACATCACGCCCGAGCTGGCGGCGGCCCGCCTGCGCTCGGACCGCCGTGAGATCGCGCCGGACCGGACGAGCCTCGCGCGGCCCGTGCCGTACGAGGGCGACCGCCTCATCGCGGCCTTCATCGGCCGCGGCTCCCTGGCCGAGGTCGACCCGACGAGCTTCCGCGAGCTGGACATCTCCGGAGGCGGGCCGATCCCGTTGCCGGCGGGGGACGGTCCCCGCCTGGTCGTGCTGTACTTCTCCAGCCAGACGGGCCAGGTCGTGAAGCGCGCGGCGGTCGGAGCCGAAGGGTACGTCCTCGATCACTACCAGCGGGCGGCCATCGAGACCCACCTGCGCGAGGCCGGCGACACGCTGCTCGCCGCCGCGGGACCGGGCGGCGTCCAGGCCGCCTTCTGCGACAGCCTGGAGGTCTACGGCGGGGACTGGACCGCGGACATGTTCGCCGAGTTCCAGAAGCGGCGCGGCTACGATCTGCGCGGCGTGCTGCCGCTCCTGGAGTACGACGTCGGCGAGCGGTCCGAGACCCTCCGCCGCGACTTCGGCCGCACCCTCACCGAGCTGTACCAGGAGCGCTTCCTCGCCCCCCTGCGCGCATGGGCGACGAAGAACAAGGTCCTTTTCCGCATTCAAAACTACGGAGAGCCGCCCGCGTCGCTGGCCAGCTCCCGCTACGCGGACTTGATCGACGGCGAGGGTTGGAACTTCCGCACCCTGACCTCGTCGCGCTGGGCCTCCTCCGCCTCCCACCTCTTCGGCAAGCCGGTGACCACGTCGGAGACCTGGACCTGGCTGCATTCCCCGGCCTTCCGGGCCACGCCCCTCGACGTCAAGGCGGAAGCCGACCAGCACTTCCTCTCGGGGATCAACCAGCTCATCGGCCATGGCTGGCCCTATTCGCCTCCCGAAGCGGGGACGCCCGGGTGGCCGTTCTATGCGGCGGCCGTCCTCACCGACAAGAACCCATGGTGGCCGGTGATGCCGGACCTCGCCGCCTATCTGCAGCGCGTGAGCTTCCTCCTGCGGCAAGGCGAGCCCGTGGCGGACGTGGCGCTCTACGCGCCGACCGAGGACGCCTGGTCCACGTTCAAGCCCGGAACGCCGCGCTACCTCAACCTCTTCTTGAAGACCGTCGATTGGATCGGCCCCAAGATCGTCCCCGCCATCCTCGACGCCGGCCACGGCTTCGACATCGTGGACGACGGCACCTTCGAGGAAGCGGGGCGCCCTGGCTACAAGGCGATCGTCTTGCCGGGCGTGCGGTGGATGCCGGAGGCAACGAGACGCTGGCTCGCCGACTACGCGCGCAGCGGGGGGACGGTGCTGGCCGTGCGGCGCAAGCCCGAGGGCGAGTGGCCGTCGCTCGAGCTGATGGGCGAAGACGACCTCTCCTCGCGGCTCGCCCGCGCGGTTCCTCCGGATGTGGCGCTGACGCCGGCCGCCCCGGCCGTCGGGTTCGTCCATCGCCGCCTGCCCGACGCGGACGTCTATTTCCTGGCCAACAGCGGCAACCTGCCGCTCACGGTCCGCGCGCGGTTCCGCGCCGCCACGCCCCACGCCGAGGGTTGGGACCCGCTGACCGGCAGGGTCGAACGGCTGTCGCCCCAGGATGGAGAGATCACGATCGAGTTCGAGCCCTACGGCTCGCGCGTCGTGGTGTTCCGGAAGGACGCCGGCTCCGCGACTCTGGCGAGGACCCGGGTCGCGAGCGCATCCGAGGAACTGCGTTCCGGCTGGAGCGTGAGCTTCGGTGGCAGCGGACCAGGCGCCACGGTCGACCTACCCCACTCGTGGAGCGGGGATCCGGCCCGTCGCTTCTTCTCCGGCACGGCAAGCTACCGCGTGATGGTCAAGCCGCCGGCGGCGTTTCGATCTGCGAAGGGGCGCGTCCATCTCGACTTCGGCGAAGCGAAGCCCATCGAGCGCGAGACGCTGCCCGGGGGAACGCTGCGTGGAAACTCCTTCGCCGCCCTCGTGGCCCCGCCCATCCGCGAGGCGGCCACCGTCTTCGTCAACGGCCGGCGTGCCGGCTCTCTCTGGGCGCCGCCCTACCGGTTGGACGTCACCGACCTGCTGCGGGCCGGCGCGAACGAGATCCGGGTCGACGTGTACAACACCGCGATCAACCGGCTCGCCGAGGGCGGCCGGCTGCCGGACATGAAGCCGGTGGTCGACCGTTACGGGCTGCGCACGCGGCTGCAGGACCTCGACGGCCTGCAGCCACTCCCTTCAGGTCTTCTTTCGCCGCCGCGGCTGGTGCTGGAAAAATAACCGGCTAGCGCCGGGTGATCGACGACAGCGTCACGGGGCCGAGGAGCCCCGACTGGAGCAGCGGGAAGTGTTACGACCGTCGCCGGCTCGGCGCAGGCTCGGCCAGCATGCAGTAGCGTGAGGCGATGTTTCGACAAAGGCGCTCGATCTATAGTTGGGGGAACCTTCGCCGCGAGGACCGTTGTTTCATCTCGCCGGGAGACGTATGCTTTCCGCTCGCCTATCTTGGAGGAAAGTCATGAAGCGCTTCGTGTTCTTTTTCGTCGCCACCGGGATCGCAGGCTGTGCAGTCGTGTGGGCCGAGGGGCAATCCGGGAAGAAGGAAGCGATCTTCGTGTCCGCAGACAAGGTCGTATTCGAGCAGGTGATCCCCGGCGTGTCCAGGGCGACGATCTGGGGCGATCCGAACGCGGGGCCGCACGGGGCGTTCACGAAGTTCGTCCCGGGCTTCGATGCGGGTGTGCACACCCACACGAACGACCTGCGGATCGTCGTGATCAAGGGCGCCTACCTCTACAGGGCCGACGGAAGGGAGACCCGCGTGGGGCCGGGCGGGTTCCTCTTCGTCCCGGGCGGCACAAAGCATTGGAGTGGTGGTGACCCCAAGGATGGGGCGCAGTTCTACCAAGAAGGCCTCGGCAAGTTCGATCTGATTCCCGTCAAGTAGACGAGCGCGTCGCCAGCGGGTAGGTGGCGCGGCCCCACCCAGCGAGGTTCCTGGCCGGTTCGCCAGGGCTCCTGTGGGCCGAGTGGTTGGAGAAGGAAGTGCTCGAGGCCGTCCCGCATCGTCATGTCGTCCTCACCTGCCGCGTCCTCCGCGGGATCCTCCGGAAGCGACGAGAGCTTCTGCTCGACCTCCCGCAATGCGCCGCGTCGGCCCTCGCCGAGTACATGAGGATACGGGTGGGACCGGACACTCGGGCCGGCATCGCCGTGTCGATCGCCACGAGCGGCGACCTCTTGCCGTGGCATCCTCATCGTCGGCTAGCGTGCGTTCGTCAGGGCGAGGACCGCATACGCGGTGGCCGCGTCGCTCATGAACTTGCCGGCGTCCGACGCCGGGTCGCGCTGCTTGTTCAAGGACGAGGCGACCCACATGCCGGTGGCCGCGTCCTGGTGCCGCCCGAGCCAGGAAAGCCCCTTGCGCACGCTCTCGTCCGCCCCTGAGGTTCCCGACTGCCGCAGCGCCAACGCGATCAATCCCGTGGCGTAGCCATCGCTCGCGGTGTCCAGCGCGGTCGCGTCGGCGCGCTTCCACGACCCGAGCGCAGACGTGCTCCACCCGCCATCGTCCTGCTGTTTGCGGACGGCGGCGTCGACGATGGCTCGACGCTGTGCAGGCGTGAGAAGCCCGGGGAGCTTCGTCGCTGCCCACAGGACGGTGAGACGGTTGAACAGTGATTCGGTGTCGGCGCCATGCTCCAGGTAGTCGCGAAGCAGCTTCAGGCGGCCCTGGATCTCCGGACTCGACGCGTAGCCGCCGGGAGCGCTCCCGACGGCGAGAGCCGCCAGGGCAGCGCCGTAGTACGATGAGTCGGCCGATTCCCACGGTTCATAGTGGAAATTCAGCCAGGCCCAGGCGCCTTGCAGGTCGCCGGCTTCGAACTGGAGCGGCCAGAGGTTGTCGAAGGCCTGGCGCGCATCGTCGGTGAGCGCGCCCGTCGGCGCGTCACGCGCGGCGAGAATCAGCGCGTTCAGGACCGCTTCGGTCCCGCGGGACTCGCTCGTCTTGGGCAGACCGCGCGTCTGGTCCGGATAGAACGGCTCCACGTCCTTCCATAGCCTCACTCGCCTGACGACGTTCGCGAGCAGGCGCCGCTCCGGCGCGGCGGGATCGCGTTCGCCGAGGACGGTGCGGAGGGCGGGGCGCGCCAAGGCATACGGCACCGCCGTGTGACAAGAGATGCAGGAAGTGTCGTGATCGCGTGCCGCGCCGGGCCAATGGAGCCACCACTCGGCCCGGCCATCGAGGTAGGCGGCGGCCGCATGCCGATTCCACGACGGTGCTGGCGCGCGGGCGTGCGTGAATCGGGCCGCCACCAGGCTCGCGCCCATGCAGAGGGCGAACGTCACGACACCTGCCATGGCGGATTTCATACGTCACCATATCTTATCGAATTAAATTGGGCAGGACGATGTCGAGGAGGGTCGCAGGCGTCTTCTGGAGCTCATGACTCTGATGACCGATCGCCGGAAGCTTCTCTCCGCCCGGTAGCTGGGTTGGGAGGCGAGGTACGATAGGCCCGAAACCCTGACGGCTCGTTCCACGGGCTGCTGCGTTCCGGTGAGGAACTCACGTCCTTCGACTTTCCTGGCGCGACCTTCACGGTCGCCATTGGAATCAACCCGGCGGGCGCCGTGGTCGGTTTCTATGGGACCTCTCCGGGCGCGTTCCATGGCTATCTGCTCAGGCGCGGCCGGTTCACGACGACCGACGTCCCCGGTGTCGTCAGCACGCGAGCTCTCGGCATCAGCGCCTCTGGACACATCGTCGGCAACTACAGTGACGCCGCCGGCAAGGTTCATGGCTTCCTCCTGAGGGACGAGGAATTCACTACGATCGATTTTCCGGATGCGATCTACACCGAAGCCTTCCAGATCAACCCGCGGGGTGACATCGTCGGCAATTACCAGCGCGCCGACGGTGTCTTCCACGAGTTCCTCCTCTCCGAAGGCGTCTTCACGTCCATTGATTTTCCTGGCGCCGTGTCGACCGGCGGAACCCTCTTTGGTGTCGGCATCAAGCCTGCCGGTGCCATCGTGGGCCAGTACCGAGATACGAGCGGCACGACCCATGGCTTTCTCCTCGAGGACGGCACGTTTGTCACCATCGATTTTCCGAATCCTGACGCGGTCGCCACGGTTGCGACGGCCATCAACCCGCGGGGTGACATCGTAGGCCGTTACCGCGACCGTGCTGGCAAGGACCGCGGCTATCTGCTCGAGCGCTGACCGGCGACACTAAGAGCGACGCGTCAACAACATCGTCTTTCTCCACAAGGACGGGGCCAACGACGAGAACTGGTGGCGCGGATCGAGGCTCTCTCCGAGCCCTTCCCGCACCTGGTCATCCACCTCAGACCGCCAACGTAGGTGCGACCGCCCTTCCTCCCGGCAACCGCACGAGACCAGAGACGGCAGCGGCAAGAGCGGCATGGTGGGAGCGCGCAGGGCGAGTCACTTGTCGCGGGCGGGGTCGTAGTCGATGCCTTGCTCACGCCGAAGGCCCAGGAAGCTGTAGGCCCCGCCGAGCTGGCTCCCCTTCACCGCCGCGTGCCCGAGCCGATGGCTGACCCCGCTCACGTGGCCGGTGCGGGGCGATGTTGGCGGGCCGAAGGCCTTCGGTGATCGTCGTCGCCGGTGTCGCTTTCGCTTTGCGTTCGAAGCTAGAATCAATCACCGATTGTTCAGTCCCGTCGTTTGACGCCGCACTGGAGGAGATTGCCATGAGAATCACTTCCCTCCCTGCATCCGTCGCCGTGTTCGCGCTGACCCTGGCCGCCTGCCAGCCCCAGCCGTCCCCTACGCCTGCTGCTACCCCCGAGGCCGCGCCATCCGCGCTCCCGGAGGCCGACGTGGCCGCGATCCGGGCGCTTCTGGATCGCTGGCAGCAAGCCGCGCGGGCCAAGGACTGGCCGGCGGTGGCCGCCACCTACACCGAGGACGGCATGTTCATGCCGCCCAACGGGCCGGCCGTACGGGGCCGGGCGGCGATCGAGGCGTGGCTGAAGGCGTTTCCGCCGATGTCGGACATCGCGGTCACGCCCGGGGAGATCAACGGCCGGGCCGATGTCGCTTACGATCGGGGGACCTACTCCTTGACGGTCGCCTCTCCCGCCAAGGGGCAGCCGGCGAGCGACAAGGGCAAATACGTTGTGATCTCCCGGAAGCAGGCAGACAGTTCGTGGCTGATCGCGATCGACATCTTCAACTCGGACGTTCCGCTGCCGTCATCGAAACCGTAGCCGTTCGATCAGGTGGCGCCGTCAGGGCGAGTCGGCCTACCACGCCGGGATCGAGACGTTGGCGCGGTAGGTCGAGTCGTTGTAGGGCGGGTTCCGTCAGCTTCCGGGAGCTGGATGTCTCTACGTGCCGACCGAAGACGCCTGTGCTCCCGGGCGTGCGGTGGATCCGGAGGACACGAAGCGCTGGCTCGCCGGCTACGCGCGCGACGGGGGAACGGTACTGGCGGTGCGGCGCAAGCCCGAGGGCGAGTGGCCCTCGCCGGAGCTGGTGAGCGAAGACGATCTCTCGGCGCGGCTCGCCCGCGCGGTTCCCTGATGCCGGCCATGAGCAGCTCGGCCATGGTGGCCCAGAGCGCCTCCTCCATCTGCGGCTGCTCGGCCAGCCTGCGGAAGTACGTGGGCACGGTGGACGGCAGCTCTGGCGCGGGTGCGCTCGGTGCGGCACAGCTCAGCGAGCTGTGAAGAAAGGGCGTCATCCGCCGGTCACAGATAGGCGCGATCGAGCGCTACGAGAAACTGGATGCCCGGGATGGTGAGTCTGCTCAAGCGATCATCGTTGGTGATGAAGAGGTCGACGCCAACCAGCGCCGCGCAGGCGAGCTGAATGGCATCCGGCGGCCGGATGCTGCGGTTGCGTCGAACCTCCGCGTATCGGCGGGCGGCCTCGCGATCGAACGCGATGAGGCGCGTCGTCTGGGAGAGGACGTCCTCGTATCGCTGCCGGAGGGATTGATTGCCCTGCTCAGCCGGCTTCACGAGTACCTCGCCCAGCGTGAGCGTCGAGGTGCACAGCTCATCGGCCCGCTCGAGCATCCGCTCCCTGAGCGCGGCCACCCGATCCGACTGCGGGCCGGAGTCCTCCAGGAGATAGATGAAGAGGTTGGTGTCCCAAAAGACCCGGCTCACTCCCACCCCTCGCGCAGGCGGCGGACGTACTGATCGGCATGCTCATCCGCCCAGAGCTCTCGTCCGGAACCCCGCAGGGCGAGGAGAGCATCCGCCTCGGGCTTGAGACCCCGCTGCGGCGCGTAGTCTCGCTCGTACCAGTCAAGCAGCGGGTGGCACTTGGGCGGGATCGCCGCGCGGACGGGCGTCACCTTGGCCCCTCGCCGGGCCTCGTCCGCGGGGTCGCCCGGCCGATAGAGGCGCCGGCGGTTCGGTGCCGTCTCGAACAGCATGCGATAGCGGGCTGGGTTCGGCCGGCGATTAGCCACGCAATGCAGGATGACATGAACGTATACGCCCGGGCGCAGGTCCGGGGTGAGCCCCTCCTGTCGTGCCCGCTCGACGATCTCGGCGACTGTGAAGTCCGCCCGGTCTGGGTGCTCTCGATGAAGGAGGGCGGCGGCTAGCCATACCTCATCGGCGACCTTCAGTTCGTGCCTGAGTTTGCTGGCGTTTCTTGGCCTTGTTGTCTGTCTCATAGATTCAATGTATATTTGTCTAGGACAAAAGTCAAGGCACTCCCGATCCTCAGTTCACGTAGGGGGTTGGTGCCGAGATGGATGGGCAGGAACGCCTTCCCCGTGAAGACCTGCGGCTCCTTCGGGAGCGCGGCGCAGATCCCCGGCTCGGGTGGGAATGGCTGCAGGTAGCCGAGCGTCAGCTCACGGCTCGTCAGTCAGCCCGCCGCCGTGAGCCCCTGAAGCTGCGGGATGCTCTTCTCAACCCACGACGTATCTGCCGCGTCGGCCGCCGTCTGAAAAAGGGCCGTCAGCCCGCCGCCCAGAAGGGCCGCGCTGCCGGCAACGCCCGTTTCGAGGAGAGTCCGGCGGTTGACGCCGTCGGCCGTGTCGTTCAGATGTTTTCGATTCATGTGGTCCTCCGAAATCGAGAACAAAGGAGTGCGTGAAGCTGCGCGCGGGTGGCACGAGCTACGCCTCGGCCTCCTACCATGCAGACGTGGCGTCCGGACGCGGACCATAGGTGGGCAGCGGTTGGCCGTCCTCGTAGGCGCCCAGGTCCGGTGCGCTTCCGAGAAAGCCATCGTTGATGTTGGGCAGGATCGCGCCGGCATCGATCGCTGGGCACCCGGCCGCCAGAGCCAGATACTGCGGCGGGACCGGCGTCGGCGAGTCGCCCGGAACGTTCATGGTCGGAAGGCAGGTCTGGTGGGAGATCCGGATGCCATTTCCTCTCCAGGCCGGTGCTGGCAGTGAAGCTCGCGAGGCTGGAGTAGGTCACGCCGTTGAACCAGAAAGGCCGGGTGGACTCACCCGAGTCGAAGCCGTCGTAGTCGAGGTCGGTGCGCCAGTCGATGCTCCCGATCAGGCCCCAGATCTGCCCGCCGTTGACCGAGATCCAGAGGTGGGCGGCGTCAAGACGTTTTTCGGCTGGCTCAACAGGCCTCGGGGATCTCGAGGCTCCCGCAAGCCCCTTCGGTTGCGGAGCTCTGACGGTCACGCCCCCGTCGGGGGCTTTCGCAGGCGTTGCCGAGGGTCATGAGGAGGGCTCCTACCCTCAATATCCCCTCAGCCGCGCCCGTGAGGGGCAAGACGCGCCGCGAAGCGTCCTCCCACCGCTGGCCCGCGTCGCCGAAGCAAACTGCACCCTCTCGGGGAGAGGCGGTCCTAGCGGTTACGGCGATTCAGACTAGCGGCTCGATCCCTGATCTCGCAACAGTCGAGCAGAGGCTCGATATTCCGCTTGACGCACGCGCGGAATGGCCTAAAGTTGGTCCGCAGAGCCCATCCGGACGTCCCTCCGGCAGTGCGTTCCGAACGACGCACAGGAGCCACGAACATGCAGATGAGACGAGGTCTCGCCGCTCTGGCCGCGCTGCTGGTGATGGAGACGGCTGCCTCCCTGTGCCTGGACGTCCAGAACGTCTTTGCGTCGGCGGGCGACCGGCCGCCGACGCGCCGGGAGCAGTCGGCGGAGCAGGCCCGGCGGGCGGCGATGCTCGCCGATGTCGACCCGGCCCGTTGGGAAGGGTGGGAGCCCGACGGCACGGCGGCCTTCGCCACGCCGAGCGATCGCCTCGATCGTATCCGGGACGGCACGCCGCTGGGACTTCCGGACGATTCGATCGAGGGGGTCCTCGTCCTGGCCGATGGCCGGCGTTACCGCCAGACACGCCGCGCCTTCGAGAGCATCGTCTTCCCGCCCGACGGGGTGCCGGCCAGCGAGCGGGGCGGCGAAGATGAAGGCGGCCTGACGAATGGAGACGTCACGATCGATGCCGTCATCGGCGCCGACAATCGGACGGCGGTCGCCTACGGCAACTACACGCAGTTCCCGTGGCGCACCGTGGGCACCATTCTGGTGGCGCAGACCGACAAGGCCGGCTTCTGCACCGCCGCACTAATCAGCCCCCGCGTGGCCGTGACCGCGGGACACTGCGTGTACAGCCAGAAGACCAAGGCCTGGTCGTGGAACACATGGTTCTCGCCGGGCCACCGCGGTCGTGGATCGGACCGCTTCCCGAACGGGAACCCGCGGCCGGTGGTGGGGCTGCTCTCGAACACGGCGTGGGTGAACAACGGCGACGTGGACCACGATGTCGGGTTCCTCGTCCTCGCCGACCAGCCGCAGACCGCCGCCCTCGGCTATTTCGGGTTCATGTGCAAGGACACCGACGACCTCGAGGGCGGGGACATCCGGATGCTCCAGTACCCGGGGTGGCAATACTCATGCGCGGCATCACCCGATCCGAGTGGCCAATGCTTTGCCTTCCAGTACCGGGGCCAGTCGACGATCAACGACGACTGCGGGAACCTCTTGGAGCACCAGGTCGACACCAACCCCGGCTCCAGCGGCTCGCCGTCGTACCGGTTCGTGAACGGAGATCGCCGGATCTTCGGCCCTCACGCATACGGCCAGAACCCCTGCGACACGGCCGACAACAAGGCAGTCGCGATGACCAGCTCCAAGTGCAAGGCCGCCTGCAACCTGTTCGCGAACTTCCCGAGCCAATACGCGAGTCGCAGCTGCAACTGACCGGCCCGGTCAGCCGTTCGCGGCCTGAAGAGGGCCGGCAGCGCCGGCGTCGGTCTCAGCGGACAGTGCGGATGGGTTCCGGGATGCCTTCGGCGAAGGTCTGCTTACGAGGCGTGCGGCAAGCGGCCCTGCGATGGACGTGGCTCGGCTCCACGGGGCGAAGCAATCGCCGCGCGTCTCGTGAAACGCTAGGAGGATCGGTCGTCCTCACTGACGAGTCCGCGGCCGGGCTCGACGACCTTGCCGACTGTCGCACCCACTTTTGCCGCGTCCGCCTTGCGGCGCAGTAACTTGAACTCGCGCTTCTCGGCTCTCTTCTTTTCCTGCTGCCGGGCGTGTTCCTCTATCGACAAGACGAATTCGGGCCGCGCGCGTCCGAACCTTTTCCGGTACAGCTCTTCGAAGAAGAGCGGCAGCGGGAGCTTCCAACGCTCCTGGCGGTGATTGTCGAGGCCGCCGAGCCTCCGCGGGTTCATCCCCAGCTCACGCGCCATCTGCACCTGGGCATGAGAGAGGTGATGCCGCTTCCGGGCGTCGATCCATGCCCGCAGGCCGTCGGCGATCCGCTTCTTCTTCACGCAGGTCTCCTTGTCCCGTTCCGCCGTCGGTCAGGCCCCCGAGGCTGGCCGATGCACACGCCTTACCCTTACCGTCGGACTCGGCTGAGCCAGTACCCGGGCCGACGCTTGGCGTGGGCTACTGCCAGGACGCGCACTTCCTCTTCCCGGACGAGGAAGACGAGCGCGTAAGGGAAGCGGGCGAGCAAGGCCCGCCGGTGAGCGGGAGAGTGGCCTGCACCTCGTCCAGGAGCTCGCTCCCCAACCGCTGTCTTCTGGCTTCGTACCAGAGTACCGCTTCGGCCAGCTCGTCCGGGACTTCCGGCGCGAACCGGACATGGGTCACTTGCGAGTACGGGAAATGCGCTCCTCGATCCGCGTCCGGGTCTCCTCCCAGCTCAGCCCGGGAAGACCAGCGATGGCCGCTTGAGCGCGACGCTCCACTTCGGCAATCCACGCCTCTCCGTCGCGCGTCTCGACGTCAGGCTCGAGGCTTGCCAAGAGCTCCGCCGCCACGCGCGCGCGCTCGCCTTCGGGAAGTTGAAGCGCCTCCTTGAGTACCTCTTCCGCGGTCGTCATGAAGGAAGTGTACCGCCTTGTGTCTGCCCTGGAAAACCAGAATGGCTCGCCGCCGCCGCCCTCCCGCGCGTGGCGGCCCCGACGAGAGCCCTGGCGCCCGCGCTCACGAGAAACCTCGCGGATCGATCTGGCGCTTCACGTCGTCTCCAGTCTAGCGAAGCGTGACCGACGACAGCGTCACCGGGCCGAGCAGGCCCGATTCGAGCAGCGGCGAGTCCTTCGTGTAGGGTCTGTAATCCGTGAACGTGTATGTCTTCGCCGCCGATGGCTGCTGGTCGCCGATCATGCGGTTGGGCCAGAGGTTCGTGACCTTGATCTCGACGAGGTTCGCTCCCGGCTTCAGCGCGCCGGTCACGTCCGCCTGGAAGGGCGCCTTCCAGAGGACGCCCAGCGGCTTGCCGTTGACCGACACCTCCGCGATCTCCTTCACCTGGCCCAGGTCCAGCATCACCTTCGCGCCGGAACGGAACCACGCGGCCGGCGCCTGGACCTCCTTCGTATAGGTGGCCGTGCCGGAGAAGTACTTCACGCCGGGATCGGCGGAGGCGGTCCAGGACGTCAGGCCGTCCAGACGGATCTGGGGAGGAGCGCCCCAGTTCGGCGGGAACGACACGCTCCAGGGACCGGACAGCGTCGTCAGGACCGTGGCCGCGGGGCGCGGCAGTGTTCGCGCCCGCGCCGTGGCCGCGCGTCGGAATACGACGAACACTGACCCGTGGGGATCGAGATGAAGCGGCACCGCCGTGCGCGCGTTCGCGATCGCGTAGGAGGACGGCTCGATGGCGCCCGTGTCCGGATGCCAGAGCTCGGCCTCTTTCCCGTCCACGCGGAAGCTGGCGAGGACGTCTTCGGCGCGTTCCTTCTGGTTCCCCACGAAGTAGATGTCCGCGTCGCCGAGCCGCCGGTGGATCCATACCAGGGAGGTGTCGATCTGCGGCCGGTTGTGCTGGAAGTCCGGCGCGACCTTCTCTCCGGCCAGCACCTCCTCCACCGACGGGCCCCAGTACATCTTGCCGTTGCCGTAGTCGTGCCGCGTGATGCTCTTGCCGTCGACGGCGCCCCAGACGTCGTTCGCGATCGCGCGGGCCTCGTCGTCCGAGGCCGGGTAGCCCGTGAGGCTCGGCGGCCGGCGCGGCTTCGGCGCCACGACGACGGCGCCCGCCGCGACGAGATCGCGGATCTTGCGGAGCACGGGCAGCGTGAGCCGATCGACGTCCTCTGGAAGGACCAGCGCTCGATAGCTCATGCCGTCGGGCAGGACCAGCCGCCCGTCCTTCACCGACATGCGGTTCAGGATCACGTCGGTGTTCACGAAGTCGTAGTTGTAGCCGGCCGGCGGCTCGGGCTTGAGCTTCTTCCAGAAGGGCGCCGAGATCGGCGCGCCTTCGCCGTAGTAGTACGCGAGGTCGCCGACGAAGAGCCCCTGCTGGAGGAGGAACGAGCAGCGCGCCAGGTAGGAGTTCCACACCACCGCCTGCTCCGCCCACGTGATGTTGCGGGTGTAGTGCTGTCCGAACGGCCCCAGCGTGATGCCCGGCTTGTGGCCATCGTCCACGAACGGCTGATGGTCCGAGGTGTGGAAGACGATGCGGTTCACGCCCAAAGCGAAGTAGCGGTCGGCGATCGGCTTCAGGTACGACGGCGGCTGGCCCCAGCCCGGCACCATCGGCATCGACGTGAAGGACTCGGTGGCCGCGAGGGTCTTGCCGTAGATGTGCGCCGCCGAGGCCGCCTCCCGCACGTCCGGAGGATGCTCGGGCTGGTCGCCCTGCCCGGGCAGCGGCACCCAGAACTCGCCCATGGGAACGTCGACGCGGCCCTTGTTGAGCAGGGCGTCTCCCGTCGTGGGTAGGCCGGTGCCCATCGCCTCGGCGTAGAGACCGACGCCGCGCTGGTGGAGGTATTCCGTCGCGGCCCCGTAATGGTTGTCGGCCAGCAGGTCGGCGATCGTGCGGCGGAAGTCCCACAGGAAGCGATCGCTGACATCCGCGCTCTCCACGATGCGGCCGGTGAGCACCGGCAGATAGAGCGTGGGGTCGTATCCGCGGCGCTTGCGGAACTCGGCGATCATGTCCTGCGTCCAGTTTTCCTGCCCGGCTTCCCAGCTGTCCATGAGGAAGTACCGGAAGCTCTTGCCGAAGTAGGGGCCGAGCGCGCCGGAGACCTGGCCGACGTAGTTCTGGAAGTAGGCGTCGACGTGCTTGCGGCTGAGCTTGTCGACCTCGTAGCCGGTCGCTTCCGGTGTGGCCGGGTGGTTCTTCTCCCCCGTGAGCGAGTAGCCCATCCGTAGCACAGCCCACCGGCCCGCAGGCACGTCCCAGTCGAGCGTGCCGTCCTTGCCCATCTTCGCGGTGAGGTCGACGACGTTGCTCTTCGCGATCGCCTGGTCGGCGGGCACCGTGGGGGTGCCGGCGGTGCTGGGCTCCGTCAGCGTGGCGAAGCTCGCCTTGTCCTCCCACATGTTCACGCGCGGCCCCGAGAGCAGCTCCATCTCCGCGATGTCGAACTGCCGGAACGGAGGCAGCGAGAGGAGGCCGGCGAGCGGGTTGGGCGGCGGCGCCAGGAAGACGACGCGGTACCAGCGGGCCGTCGTCGGCGGGAAGGAGTAGGTGCGGATGGGGAAGCCGCCGAACAGCGGCTCCGGCCCCGGAAGAGTGACGAGGGTGACCCAGCTCGTGCCGTCCTGGCTCGCTTGCAGCTGGCCGTTCGGAGGCGTCGCGCCGAAGAAACCCTGGCCGGCGGCCATCGCGATCGAGAAGGCCTGCGCGCGGAACGGCTGGGCGAACTCGCACTGGATCCAGGCCGGCTTGCCGTCCGGGGGGACCGGAAGGGCCACGGTCCGGCTGAAGCTACCGTCCACGAGGGCGCCCGCATCGATGTCGCCGCCGCTGGTCGTGACGCGCGGACCCGCATCGGCGATCCGGACCTCGTCGTCGGGCAGGCGATAGGCGACGACCACCGTGTCGGCGTAGTACGTGGGATCGGGGGACGGAGGCGGCGCCGGCGGCATGGGCTTCGCCCCGGGCAGGTCGTTGGGCGTGGGGAACTCGAAATCGGGCGGGATCGGCATGTCCTGGAACCGGCCGTTGACGGAAGGAGGATGCGGGAGCACCGCCGTGAACCGGCGCGGGCCCTCGACGCGTGTCTCGCTCCACACGACTTTCTTCATGCCCTCCTCCGGCTTGACCCACGGGCCCGCCGTCTCGCTCCAGCCGCCGGACGCCGCCATCGACATCTCCAGGCCGAGCCGGTCCGCCTCCGCCGCCGCGTGGCGGAACGCCTCCTTCCAGTCCGGCGTCATCCAGACGAGCCGCTTGTCCAAGAACAGCGGGACGCCGAGGCTGCCGTCGAACATCTGCATGCCGGCGATGCCGACGCGCTTCATCCACTCCAGATCCGCCGTGATGCCTTCCTTTGTGACGTTGCCGTTGAGCCAGTGCCACCACACACGCGGTCGCGCAGATTCGGGCGGGTCCTTGAAGCCCCGCTGCAGCGCGTCTTCCGCGGCGTCGGAATGAATCCGACGCCGCTCATCTTGCGGGGCCGCTCCGCGGCCCCGGGGCGGAGCCGCGGAAGACGGCGTCTGCCCGGGCGCCGAGGCGGCGAGGGCGAGGAGGGCGGCGCTCGCGACGACGCGAGTCATCGCCTACTTCCCGGGGGCATAGGCGAACCGGTAGTCGCCCGACCCGACCTCGACGATGACCGCATCGCCGTCCTGACGCGAATCCGTGATGCCGTTTCCTTTCGCCAGCGCCTGGCCGGCTTCGGTGACGCCTGCCAGCTGCGCCTTCGGCAGCCGCACGGTGGCGCGGGTGTTCGGGGGCACGCTGATGGCGAGCTCGAACCGGCCGTCCTTCAGCGTCCACGCGGAGCTCGCGGGGCCATACATCGTCTCGTGGCTGGCCTTCACGCTCGTGAACCCTCCGCCGGGTTGCGGCTGGACGAGGACGTGCTTGTAGCCCGGCATTGATTCGTCGATCTCGAGGCCCGCCATCACCCGGTACATCCACTCGCCGATGGCCCCGTAGGCGTAGTGGTTGAACGAGTTCATCCCCGGGTTCTGGAACGAGCCGTCGGGCTTCTGGCCGTCCCAGCGCTCCCAGATGGTGGTCGCCCCTTGCCTGACCGGGTACAGCCAGGATGGGTAGTCCTCGCGGTTGAGCAGCATGTAGGCCTCGTCCAGGTAGCCGTAGCGGACGAGGACGTGGCAGAGGTACGGGGTGCCGAGGAAGCCCGTGGTCAGGTGCTTGCGCGTGCGCACCTCCTGGGCCAGCCTCTTCGCGGCGACGGGTCGCAGGTCATCCGGCAGCAAGTCGAATTGCAGGGCGAGCGCGTAGGCGGTCTGAGTGTCCTCGCCCACCCGGCCCGTGTCCGTTACGAACTCCCGGCGGAAGGCGCGCTTGATCCGGCCGAGCTGCTCACCGTAGCGCGCGGCGTCGTCCTTCCTGCCGAGGACCAGAGCCGCGCGCTGGAGCAGATCGGTGGAGTGGGCGAAGAAGGCGGTCGCGATCAGGTCCTTGCCGGTGGTGGCGCCCGGATAGTCGCTGGCGTTGGAAGCGAACGCGAGCCAGTCCCCGAAGTGGAAATCGCCGTCCCAGATGTAGTCGTCGCCCGCCCGCATCTTCTCGTACTCGACCCACGTGGCCATGCTGTCGTATTGCGTCTCCAGGACTCGCTTGTCTCCGTAGCTCAGATACATGTTCCAGGGGATGATCACCGCGACGTCGGCCCAGCCGGCCGCCCCGCCCGGGTTCTTGCCCTCGAAGTCGGGCAGGACGTTCGGGACCACGTGAGGCACGCTGCCGCTCGCGAACTGGTCCGCGGCCACGTCCTTCAGCCATTTCGTGAAGAAGCCCGCCACGTCCATGTTGAAGGCGGCGGTGCGGGAGAAGGCCTGGGCGTCGCCCGTCCATCCCAGGCGCTCGTCTCGCTGGGGGCAGTCGGTGGGGACGTCGAGGAAGTTCCCTTTCTGCCCCCAGACGATGTTGTGCTGGAGCTGGTTGACGAGCGGCTTCGAGGTCTCGAACTCGCTCGTTCGCGCCATGTCCGAGTGGACGACCACGCCGGTCAGGCTCTCGGGCGTGACCTCTCCTGGGTAGCCGGCCACCGCCACGTAGCGGAATCCGAAGAACGTGAAATGGGGTTCGAAGGTCTCCGGGCCTCCGCCCTTCATCGTGTACTTCATGGTCGCCTTCGCCGCGCGCAGGTTCTCCGTGTAGAAGTTGCCGGCCTTGTCGAGCACCTCGGCGTGTCGCAACGTGATCGTGGTGCCCGCGGGCCCCTGGGCCTTGAGCCGCACCCAGCCCACCATGTTCTGCCCCAGATCGACCACGGTCTCGCCGGCCGGGGTCTTGAGCACCTTGACCGGCTTCAGCTCCTCGATCCTGCGCACGGGCGGCCCCGCGGGAGCGATGAGGTCGTCCTTGCGGTGATCCGCCACCTTGACCTTCGACCACGCACCGTCGGCGAAGCCGGCCGCCGCCCAGCCCGCCTTCTCGAGGCGCGCGTCATAGGTCTCGCCGTGGTAGATCTCCGACATCAGGATGGGGCCGGTCGCCGCCTTCCAGGTCCCGTCAGTGCCGACGATCTCTTCGCGCCCGTCCCTGTAGGTGATCTTGATCTGGCAAAGGAGGGCCAGCCGATCGCCGTAGATGTTCCGCCGATCCTGCCAGGCCAGGAACCCCCGGTACCAGCCGTTGCCCAGCATCACTCCCACCGCGTTGTCTCCGTTCTTGATGAGGGAGGTCACGTCGTAGGTCTGGTACTGCAGGCGCTTGTTGTAGCTCGTCCATCCGGGAGTGAAGACCTGGTCCCCGACGCGCTGGCCGTTGAGCTGCATCTCGTAGAGGCCGTGGCTCGTGACGTAGGCGCGCGCCCGCTCGATGCCGCCCTTGGCCTTGAACTCGTGGCGGAGCATGGGCGAGGGCCCCGGCGTCTTGACGTCCTCCGGCAGGTCCGGCTCGATCCACGACGCCTTCCAGTCGGACGGCTCGAGCAGGCCCATCTCCCACCAGGCGGGCTCGCTCCACGCGGAAGGTTTGCCTCCGCCATCCCACACGCGCACCTGCCAGTAGTACCGGCGGCCCGACTGTAGCGGCGGCCCCTCATAGGCGCGCTGGGTCGACTCATCCGAGGCGACGCGGCTCGAGCTCCAGACGAGGTCGCTTCCGCCGCGCGCGCCACGCTCGTTCCGCGCCACCCGCACCTCGTAGGCCGACTGGGTCACGCCGCGCGCGCCGGATTGCAGCCGCCAGCTCAGGCGCGGCTTGCGCGCGTCGATTCCGAGCGGGTTCTCCTTGTACTCCGTCCGCAGGCCCACGACCTTCAGGGCCGGTTCCTTCGGGCCCGCGTAGGCCAGGAGCGGCGCCGGAAGCGACCAGACCTGGACCGCGACACACGCTGCGAGGGGAAGAGCCGTTCTCATGTTCGTTCACGCTCCTAATTAAGGTTGCGGACGCGGAGGCGGCGCATTCGGATCCAGCTCCTGCTTCGTTACCTGGAGAGGCAGGAGGGCGGTCTCTGTTCGCTTCTGCTCCTCCGCCCGCAGGGCCTGGAACTTCGCGAGCGCTTCCTGTTGCCCGGCCGCGTTGCCCAGGGCCTGGTGTGCGCGCGAGAGCTGGTAGTACGAGACCGCGTTCGCGGGATTGAGGGCGATCGCCTTGCGCAGGTGAACGAGCGCCGGCTCGGGCTTCCCCGCCGCGAGGAGCACGCGGCCCAGCGCGAGCTGGGCCTGCTCGAAGTCGGGATAGTGGTCGACCGCGGCCTCGAGGAAGCGCCGCGCCTCGTCGAGGTCCCCCGACCGCCGGTGCTCCTCCCCGAGCTCGTAGGCCGCGCTGGCGCTCGTGGGGTCCAGCGCGAGCTCCTGCGCGAACTCCTTGACGGCCTCGGCCCGGGAGGCCGCGGCCAGCGCCTCTTCTCCCGAGGCCTTCGCCCGCGCCAGGAGCGTGCGGCCGATCCGGAAGTGGATCCCGGGCCGCCGCGGGTCCAGCGCGAGCACCGCTCGATACTCCCGGATCGCCGGATCGTGCAGCCCTTGGCTCTCGTTGGCCTCCCCCGCGGCCTGATGCGTCCACGGCGAAGCAGGGGCCACCTGGGCGAGCTTCATCGTCGTCAGGTAGGCGTAGTTCGAGAACAGGCGGCCGCTGTGATAGAGAACCTCCGGATCCTCCGGATGGAGCCGGGTCAGCTCGAGGGCCACCTCGACGGCCTTGTCGTCCTGCTGCAAGCCGGTATAGGCCCTCTGCAGTTGCAGGCCACAGGAGCGCCGGAGGGGGACGTCGGAGGACTGCCGGAAACCCTTGCGCAGGCCGGGCAGCGCCTCCCGAAATTGGCCCAGCTCGGACAGGCACATGGCGAGGAGGACGTCGGTGTTGGGCAAGGCGGGCTTCAGCTTCAGGGCCTGCCGCAAGGCGGGAACCGCCTGGGCGAACTTTCGCTGCTGAAAATAGATCAGGCCGAGCCCGGCATGGACCTCGGCCGTCCCCGGAGACAGCTCCCGCAGTTTCTCGTAGGCCTTGGCCGCGTCCTCATAGCGATGCTCGGCCAGCGCACGTTCGCCCTCCTGCGAGTAGCGCTGGAGAAGGTCGGGGTCGGGAGCTTGGGCGGCGGACAAGCACACGAGGTACAGGAGCAAGGGCATGCCGAGGTCACCTCAGTCCGACGATTCGCCCGCCGGACTTCGGCCAATCGTACAACCGGGCTGCCGCCCCGCGAGAGCTGCCGGGGCCAGGAGGGGAATGGTCCGCCGGGTCGCGCACGCGGCGGGCCATTCCCGCGCGTCCTACCAGATCAGCTTCAACCCGAGCTGGTTGATCCGGCCTGCGCGAGCCGACGTGAGGCGGCCGAAGTCCGGGTTCCTTATGTCCGTCGACACGCCGATGAAATTCGGGTGGTTGAACGCGTTGAATGATTCGAACCGGAACTGCAAGCGCGAGCCCTTCGGGAGGTCGAAGTTCTTGAAGAGCGCGAAATCCAGGTTGTTGATGGTGGGCGCGCGCAGCATGTTGCGCTTGGAGTCGCCATACGTGCCGAGGGCCGGTTGGGAAAAGGCGCTGGTGTTGAACCACTTCTCGATGCTGCCCCCACCCGCGTTGGGATCGCCTGTGACGTTGGCTCGACCCCCCGCGCCGAAAGGCGTGTCGTTGGCGCCCCCGAGGTCGGCGGCCTGGATGGTGATCGGGAACCCGTGCTGCCAGATGTAGATGCCGTTCATCTGCCACCCCCCGATGATGGCGTTCGCCACACCGGAAGCGGAGCCGCCGACGCGCTGGCCCTTGCCGAAGGGGAGGTTCCACACGAAGCTGGCGACGGCGCGATGGTCCACGTCGAAGTCGGAGCGGCCGTAGTCGGCGCCCACGTTGTGGTTGTCCTGGAATCCCTGCCAGCCGTTGTATTGCGAGGCCCCGATGCCGGCGGCGGCCGACTTGCTGTCGGTGCTCTTCGACCAGGTGTAGGCGAACGTCGCGAGGAGGTCGCGCCCGTGGTGCTCGAGCTTCGCGTTGAGCCCGTTGTACTTCGACGTGCCGGCCCAGGTGCTGTCGATGTAAATGCCGAAGTTGGGATAGGGCTTGCGGCCGGCCACAGTGGGGTTGTCCGGCGTGTACTCGAGGGCCTGGGATACCAAGATCCGCATCAGCAGGTTGTTGCCCTTGCTCCCGACGTAGTTCAGCTCAGCGACGGTGTTCTTCGTAATCTGCCGCTGCACGCCGAGGGACCACTGATCGACGTAGGGGTTCCGGGGCTCCGGGGACATGCTCACGGCGAGGAAGCTGTTGGCGGCCGGAGTGGCGACGCCCTGCTCGGCGAAGCTCGGGAACAACTGGTCGGTGGTCTTGAACGGCGTGGCCTGATTCAGCGACTGTGGATATTGGCCCCGGCTCACGTAGGGGTAGACATCCGCCGCGCCGTCGATCTCGCGGCCCTCGGCCGAGTCGTAGAAGCGTCCGTAGCCGCCGCGGATCACGGTCTTCTCGTCAGTGCCCGGACGGTAGGCGAAGCCGATGCGGGGAGCGAAGACCTTGAAGCGGTCGGGATTCTCGGGGCTCCTGCGGCCGGCCGCCTGGTAGTACTTGCCGTCGTTGATTCCCTTCTCCTGCAGCTTGGGGTCCGCCACGAGGAGGCCCCCCGGGGCGTAGTTCAGGTTTCGCCAGACCATGTGGTCGTTCGTCTCGTAGGGCACGTTGCGGTAGTCCCAGCGCAGGCCCAGGTTCAAGGTGAGCTTCGGACTCACCTTCCAGTCGTCCTGGATGTAGGGGGCGAAGTACACGAAGTTCATCTCACGCGGGTTGCCGACCACTCCCGGGACGCTGAAGCCCGCGGGCTGGAATGTGGAGGCGCCCGTGTAGTAGCCGAGAAGGAAGTCCGCGAGGGGGCTGCCGGTGAGGGTAAAACCACCGCCGAAGGCGAAGTTCCCCGTAAAGTCCGTGGCGAGATCCCGCTGCAGCCACCACCGGCGGTAGTTGGCGCCGAAGTTGAGGGTGTGGTTGCCCTTGATCCAGGTGGTGGTGTTGCTCACGTCCCACATGGGCTGGGTGCTCGCGGAGTACGCGTTGACGGGACCCCCGGTGCCGGAGTAGCCCTGAATGCCGATGTTCGGGCAGTTCCGCTGGTCGTCGGGGATGTTCTGGAAGAGCCCCGTATTGGCCAAGGCATCGATGACCGACTGGGGGCACGCGATGGGTTTGAGAGGAGCGTCGGCGAAGACGCGGCCGAAGCGGAACGAGTTCACGACGTTGTTCCGGATGGGCCACGTGTGGGAGACCTGCCAGTTCTTGGCGTTCTGGATGAAGGTCTGGTCCGAGATGTCCAGAACGTTTCCCGTGGTCTGCCGGTTCTCGTACCTCGTGTCCGTGTAGCGGACGAAGGCCCGGCCCAGGCGGCCCAGGTCCTGGTCGATCCGGACTGTGAACTGGTTCTGCGTCTGGGGAAGCGTCCGCACGACCGAGTAGTTCCCGAGTGGCGAGTCCGCGTTGGGGGCGGGGAACCACTTGTTCTGCAGCGCCACCTGCGCGAGGCGCGAGTTGCGCGACGAGGGGATGGTGTTGTTCGGGAACGGCTGGCCGGTCGTGGGATCGATGATCGTGGTGGAGAAATGGCCGGCCAGCTCGTTCGGGTCGGGCACGCGGAAGAACGAGCTGAACCCACGGTCGATGCGGGAGCCTTCGTAGTTCACCAGGAAGAAGGTCTTGTCCTTGATGATGGGCCCCCGGACGACGCCGCCGAACTGCTTCTGGTCGAGCTTGGGTTTCTCTTTGTTCGGCGGGTCGAAGAAATTCTTGGCGTCGAGGCCGTCCTTCCTCATGAAGCCGAAGAGCGCCCCGTGCCACTCGTTGGTGCCCGACTTGCTGACCAGGTTGATCTGGTTGGCGCTGAAGCCGTATTCCGCGGAGTAGGTCTTCGTCTGCTCCTTGAACTCGTCGAGGGCGTCGATGGACAGGATGGCGGCCGGGGTGCCGAGGGCCGTGTCCACGTTCGACGTCCCGTCGATCATGAAGTTGTTCGAGGTCGGCCGCGAGCCCATGATGCTGATCGCGTTGCCCGCGCCCTGCCGCATGCTGCCCTGCTCGCCCTCGGCCTCCACCGCGCCCGCGCCCAGGAACAGCAGCGATATGAAGTTGCGCCCGTTGAGGGGAAGGTCCGTGATCTGTTTCTCGGTGATGACCTGGCCGACGCTCGCGGTCTCGCTGTCGAGGGCCATCGCGTTGGCCTGCACCTCGACGGCCTCCGTCAGCTCTCCGGTCTGGAGG